>JACLAC010009050.1_pt1 | contig 14900 bp, 10 predicted proteins | sample 8027881 | NCBI WGS metagenome assembly JACLAC01 (sample SAMN15725517, study PRJNA655200) | protist metagenome | isolation source: fluorescence activated cell sorting (FACS) single amplified genomes of... | place: Spain: Blaines Bay Microbial Observatory, Mediterranean Sea | collected 2016-01-19 | reverse complement strand
ATAATTTATTGATCTAGGAATTATATTAATATATATATATACAGACCTCAAAAAAGCTGCGGGGCTGGTTTAAGCTGGTTGGAGTCAGGATTTTTGGCCAAAAATTTCTAAATTTCTAAATCGGGATTTTCCATAGGAACTACTACTCGTAATATTAATATTGGAATAGGTTCCTACTCGTATTAATACCTGGTACCTTAAAGGGATATCTTCTCCTGTCTCCTGTCCTGCATTTATATTCGAGATATAGAATATATTCGTACTAGGAAAAAAACCATATATATACTGAACTAGAACTAGAAAACTACACAGCAGTGCAGTGCAGTGTTATAGGAACATTTCATTTTTTGAATTTAAATTTTCATATAATTGAATATAACCATGGATCAACCAACAGCACGCAAAAGAAAATCTCCTGAAATCTCTGAATTGGATAATATTGAGCACATTGATCCAGACATGACAGTAAATGATTTCATGGAAAGTCAAATGAATCGTTTTGCGGCGCAAATTCGTAAAAAAGCAAATACGCTGACGACACAATTAAAATGTGACTTTGATGCTAGTAAGTTTGACTATATGGAAAAACTTGACGAGGCTGCCAGTGCATTATCGGAACAGCAAAAGTGCGATCGTTCTTCGTCCTTGTTTACTACGCCAAACGAATCTGCTGCCCCTGTTGTGTCATCTTCTTCAGATGTTGCTAATATTTCCACCACCACAACTACTACCGTTACTTCATCAACCATATCAAATCAACTAAATCCACCTATCCCTTCCTCTTCCTCTTCCGCTTCCTCTTCTTCAGCATCATCGTCTTCGACGTCATCCGATTCTAGTACTGATGCAAAATCAACCGCTGGTGAGATTACTACAATTATATTAACGGTGGTGGATAAAGAACCTGAAGATGACCAAGAAGAAATATCTAACCCCTACCAAGGGAAGGTATTTCAATTAGCTTACTCTTCAAGACGGCGATATTTAATTGGTAGAGCAAAAAGTAAGAAGTATACTGAGAAGGGAATAAGTTTGTCGGAAGATAGTGAGGTTTCTACTTCCCATGGTGACATTAGAACACAAAAGGGTAAAATATGTTTTGTTGATTTTGACAGTACCAATGGTAGTTATGTAAATGGTGAAAAAGTAAAACCACATATGTATAACCCACTTCAATCAGGTGATTTACTGTCACTTGGTGCCACTAAAATGTTGGTGACATTTGCTTAATCATTTAGAAGCGAAAATGTTTGTCACGTAATACATATATAACTTCGGTTGTCGAAATGTAACACAATTTAATGAATTTTTTTCTTGGATAAAAATAACGTGGGACTTAATGTTGGAGAGAACTTGTTGATTGAAGATTGAAGTGGATGGGATGTAGATCCATTCAGACATCTGGGAGAAGGTACTTTTTCAATAAAAATACAAAAACGAATCTCTTTCTTGTTTTATTTGCAGCCATAATCAAATTGTGTTCTATATGTTGGTAATCACTGTATCTTTTTCATTCAGCAATAAATGTAGATTGGTTCACCCAATTTCATTATACTTTGGTACTGTACTGTAGACGTATTGATTTAAGTTGTTTTACATCTACATCTTTGGTAGTCTCTCTCCTTTTCTCGTTGTATACACATTTTCGGGGTCATTTTTCATGTTATTTAGAACCTCTTCAGGGATTTCAGGGCGAACATAATGAGGTCGCCCAATATGAAGCTGTTTTTTAAATTTGCCTAATACATATTGCTGTGGAAGGCCATATTTTCCATTAATTTTATCTGTTCCAAAACCACCTTCGATTTTATTTGTTTCATGTTTGTTTGATGCCGATGATCCATCAAATAAACGATTTGGACACATTTGATTGGCTGGTGTCGAGCCGATCCAATCCTCGCCACAGGCTGTGTCTCGTTCGTACTCAAATTGACAAGATGGGGGGCGACCTCGATTGGAAACACACCATCCACATCCATTTGAGTTTAAACATTCTGGGCAAGAAAAGATTGTATTACATTTTTTTTTACTTGAACTACTAGAACTTCCACCAATTTCAAAAATATTTCTTGGATCATCGTATCTAAGAAAATGTGCATAAGATCTATAGAATAAAAGGAAAAGAACGGTTGTAGAGCTGCTGCATTGGACCACCGACAACATTATCAATCCATTATCATTATTGCATATGGATTCGATTATATTATTATCTTTATTATTATCTTTTATCTATATTTAAAGCCTTTCCCATTTCCTCCTTTTTTTCCAAATATTCTCAATAAACGCACCAATATCAACGAGTCCAAGTCCGGTTTAATCCGGTGCATCGTCATATTGAACGAAATTTTACCATTTTTGAAGTCACTGCTTTATTGAGTATTTTTGGTGAACCAAAAAAATGGCCATAGGGTCCTGTATGTTCCTATGATCAAAAACTCATATAACTTACACGGGATAAAAAAATGAAATTCACAAAATCAGAAAATCATATTGATGGTATGTATAGACTTGATGTCGTGCATTCGCAATGTTTTCGGAGTTTTCGGGGAAAGAAGGAATCAAATGAAGAAGAAGGAGATCAAAAACGAAAATCATGCTGAAAATAATCATACCATTGGTTCTTTTGATACTTGCTTCTTCATCTGATCATCCGAATATTTCACCAAGGTCGTCAATATCTGATGATCAACTATCGTTGATTCATAAATCGCCCCTCAAATCACCCCTGTTGTTTCAATCAAGCCAACTTACATTTCGAAAATCATTTACAACGGAATTTCTTGAAACACAAAAATTATCATCCAAAACAGCATTTCCATTTGATCCAAGTGATGGTGATTATATGTGTCGTGGGAAGGCAACAAAAGATGGGTATGCACAACCATGTGATATGTATGTAGTCATTCCCGGCTCTGATTCTCTTCGTAGTGATACAAATGGATTTTCATTTCTTCAATCACCTGGCTACATTATAAGATTAATTATTATTGGTTTACCATGTTTAGCTCTTTGTTTTATTATGTTTTACTGTAGTATCAACTGTTGCTGGTCTCGACGTGAAGTCAATTCAAGAGAGAGATGTGCTGACAAATGTTTATTCAATCTAACTGCGTGGGAGTACGATTCTAAGGATCCTGATCTAATGCCACCTCACTACATTAAAGTTCCAGATTTTCCGAGAAAGGGTATTGCTGATTCTGCTTGTTTTCATTGTTGGGTACCAGCTTGGTTAGTGATAGGAGGAGTTGTTCTGTTATCATGGATGTCTACTGCTGCGTTTTCTGGTGTTGAAGTTACTGGTATCGGGTTTTGTTCTCTTGATACAGCAGTTCGAAATTATGCTGATACTTTAGAAAGTACACGTGATGCGTATTCATTGGTTGATCCAAATGTACCACCAATATATTTGGGTGGAGTGAACAAAACAAATGGTCCAACACCCCCTGAATTATTAAATATATTAGTGGGAGCATTGCGTAAAGGGATTGTTAACATTGAGGGTTGGTGCCCATCACATGGAAACACTGTACCAATGGAATCAACGGCTTATGATGATGCATTGCCCGTGGATGGTAGTAGAAATGAAGAAAAATCTGCAGTTACAAGCAGTGGCGTATACGGATCAAGATTGGCACATGAACCAATGATTAAATTTTTACTTTCATCAGTTACTATTTTTACAATATTTCCATTATTGGCCATCTTAATTGGTTTTTGTAAGAAAAGTAGGCCAAGTTTGCGTGCTGCTATGCGGAGTGGTACCTTTTCATTGAGCTTAATTGCATTACTTTCATCAACCTCTATTGTTATTGGTATTATTGAATCGGATACATGCCCAACAATTACAAATCGTATTGAGCATGGTTTAATAAGTTCTCACTCAAATTTAGATCCCTTTATAATAAATCAAATGTCACTTATGGTACGGTGTAATACGAAATCAATGCATGTCAATGGAAGTAAAACGTGGAAATCAGTTGATCCAAATGATTCAATATGGTCTTCTGAACTACATCGTATTAAATTAATGGTAGCACGAACAAAGGAGGAACAAAAAGCGCGTGCAGAAACACCCTCATCCGATGAAACATCACAAGAAAAAAGTCAAAGTGCCGATGATGTTAATATTAAAGTACGACATCAAGAGGCATTAGTCAAATGGTTGGAACAAACTGTTAATTGTAATGCATTTAGTACATCTTATGAAGATTTTATAGTCTCTGTATGTGGGACGGGTTTTGGATGGTTTGAACAATCTGCTGTTAGTAGTCTATTTTTATCCATACTAATTTCAATTGGATTGTGCTACGCATCATCTGCTGATTATTTAATTGAACAAGAGGAGAGGAGAAGTGACCCAAAAGGTTTACCAGTTCAAACACATTCTTCGCTTTTAGGTAGTAGTGAAAAAAGTAAAAAATATTGGCCGTCATTGTAAAAAGATAGCTTTCTTAATTTTTCTCTGTTGCGATCTCTTGTAACACCAGATTCTACTCGTCGCATTCTTTGTCTCTGAGTCATATTTTATAAAATTGGCAAAAGATATAACACATATTACATATTACAAAACCCCTCCACCTTACCCATTAATCCTGGTAATCGAGGGTCAACCTACATATTCCTGTATACTGTAGGGAGATATGTTATTGTTACGAATATTATTGAACATTACCAGTACTGTATTATTTTTTTTTGGTTAGGTTCTTATATAATTAGGCCTACTTTTGAAACTTTAACTTATAATTACACACACACCTTATTAGCCCTCTCTAATATCCCACCAGGGCCAGGTAGTATAACGATCACTCTGATCTAGGATCTTACCTCGTACGTACCGTAAAAAAAAATAGGAACTACCATAGGCTATATATACCTGGTATACTGGTATACCAGGGTATACCTGGTATCCATTGCTTCATAGGAAGCCTGCTAGGAACCTAATAATAGCTTAGGGTCCTAATATGAACTAGAGATGATCAGGTACCGCTACGCTACGCTATGTTGCCAGGTACTGTACCGGTAAACTTTTTTGGTAAAACTAAAGCTAAAGCTGGTAGGTAAACTTTGTAAACTTGGAGTATCGTGGTATATACTGTAGCACTTGTATATCTACCAGATACAGTGGTCGGAGTAGTAGTGTTATAGCTCTACGTAGCTACTTTTGACTTTTATAACATCCATAGTTTTGTTCTATTGCTGTTGAGTAATTGCACGGATCTACACGAATTGTAATGGGTCTGTGTGCATCGTCTGACGTGAAAGTGCCCAGTGCGAGCAAGAACAAAATGAGGCAGTCACAATATGACCTAAAGCCAGTGAATGGACGAACCAAAGAACCACGCATAGAGGTTTCAGTGCCAGATTACTTAGGTGATGATTTTTCCCATATTATGAATGAAGAAGAAGAAGATCTTGAAGCAGATCGAGTCATTCAAACAGGTGTTCATTGTAGTGTGTGCGACGTGTGTCCTATTGAAGGTCCCGTGTATGTGTATAATGATTTAAATCTAAGTACTTTGTGTAAAAAATGTACAAGTAGTTCAAAAACACCGTCGTCTACTAGTCCTACAAGACCAGGGAGTGGCAATACTTGTAAATCAATTAAATGTGTAAATTTAGCAGAAACATTGTCGTGTATGTTGTCTTGTTCTGGTTTGCTTTCAAATAAAAATAAAATTACTGAAGAAAACTTTGTTAAATTTTGGAAGATTTTATATCCAGAAATGCCTGATTATCAAGTTAATGCACTTATTGCAAGTGTTCATATTGATGAAGGTATAGAAGATATTCATAGTGACTCTTTTATAGAATTATGGTTGGATTTATCATCAGAGGAAAAGAACATTGTTAAGGACGTTACTCATCGTCAACTAGAATGTTACAGTCATGGTCAATGCAAACAACCATTTGGTGCCACACCTATCTTAGGTTTTGCTTACCTTTCGCTTGAAGAATCTGGCGTGTTAAAATCGTATTGTAATGAATGTTTTAGAGAACTTCAATTGGCAAGAGCAAATGATGCTACTAAAAGTTATGAAAAATGTAGAACTGAACAAGAAAGTATGTCAGCTGCGTTTCTTTTAGGGTGTTCAAGAGCAGAAGAATCTGAATATGATTTGGTGAATATTATGGATGGAAACGGAAACAAAAAACTTCCAATTGATATTTTTGCAGCGCTATATGGTTACAATGAAAAAATGTCCGGTGTTGAGTTGCGTGGTTTTTGCGATCATATACAACTGAGTTCTAGAACAAAAACGATAAATTTTCAACAATTTTGTGTTGGCTCTCTGATATTAGCAGGTGCTCATGAAACACTAAAATTGAGTTATACTGAGTTATGTACTGAAAATAGTACAGTACGAATAGGTATGGACAAATCGAATGATAATGATTTAAATGATAAGAGAAGGCAGGAAATTGACGGTGATGACGATGATGGGGAAAGCCCGAATGTACAAGTTGCGGGAGCTGTAACAGTTCAAGGCGTTGCAAATAATGTAGGAAATGATGGGACGGGTGGGGGGAGAGATGGTATTGATGGTGGTAGAATATTCACGAATGAAGGTGAGCGGCAACGGAAAGAGGAAATGGAGAGAAGAGAAAGAAAAATGGCAAAAGCAAAGGAGCGTATACATCAAAAAAGAGAAAGTGATAAGGAACTACAACGTATTCGAATGGTAGCTAAAATGGAACATCAAACACGAATGGACGGTGTAATCAATAACGAAGGCAAGAAACGTGATCAAGAAATAATGAGTGAACCAGAACATGAAACACAAATGGACGATGTAATCAATAACGAAGACAAGAAAAGTGGTCAAGAACTAATTAGTGAACCAGAAGATTTCGAAGATTTCTGATATGCCTAAGTATGCATGTTTTGTACATTCTTTTATTTTTGAAATGTTAAGAACATATTCATGTATGTATGATGTATGTACTGTATGTATGTAATGTAATGTAAGAAATGATGGGACGGGTGGGTGGAGAGATGGTATTGATGGTGGTAGAATATTCACGAATGAAGGTGAGCCTAAGTATGCATGTTTTGTACATTCTTTTATTTTTGAAATGGTAAGAACATATTCATGTATGTATGATGTATGTACTGTATGTATGTACAGTATGTACTGTATGTACATTCCCACCAACCTTTACGTGTCACTTTTGTTAATTCATGCTCCCTGTTCAAGATATGTGCACTGAATTACTGGTATTCCACGTAACTAGAACTTGTGCTGCAAGCATTTTCAATGTGCATATTTTCAATTCCATCCTCCTCGTTAGTAATGTCATTGGTATTACTATGCTCATTTTTTGTTGCAAATACAACTACTTTTATTTTCTCTGTTGTTCCATATTTAATACGAATACATCGTAGCTTTTCAAAGGCAAGAACTTTGGATTTTTCTAAAACAATTTTTGGTAAATTTAAATTTTTTTCTGAATCTTTTGTTGGTTTTTCAGTATATTGTGATTGAATTGTCAAAGTACTTTTATCAGCACTTCCTTCTACAAGAATTGTTTCTGTTCTGTAAATATGTAGTGAAATATTGCAAGAAACAGACCCATCTTCTGGTGAAATATCAAGTGATACTATTTCTGTTGACCATCCATTGTGACCAAATACATAATTTGCCAAAGCAGTTGAATGCCCGATCCAAAGTTCTTTGGGAGGATATTTTCTTTCATCTTTTCGTACTTTCAAAGGTTTCTTGTTAAAGCGAAAGTTATTCAATTCTGTAACGGCACGTTGTGCAGATTCAACGCTACAATAATGTACAACTGCAGTTATTGATTGGTTTGTTTCTTCTTTATTTAATGAGATTTGATGAACTGGTCCCGACTGTTCAAATATTGCTCTTAATATAGCTAATCCCGTACTATCAAAACAGTTTAATATATTTGCTACAAATACTCTTTGTTTTTGTCCCTGATCAAAAAATGTGTAATTGTCCAAAACTTGAAAAGACGGATTCGATTTTGTAGTCTTTGTGAAATTCATTTGTGCATGTTGTCTGCTGTGTCGATTATTAGTTTAGCACCGTATGAAAATTAAAAAAAAAACCTTTTTTTGACTTCTTCTCCTACACGCACTCTTCAATTCAATCCAATTATCATAGGAACGAATGACTATACTATGCTTGAATGCTGTGTTTTCAAGTGTTATAACCACAGTACTTTTGAATACTTTGAGAAATCAACAGCCGAATTATCCAGCTTCTAGATATCGATACCAGGGTAGTGCTTGTATGATCAAGTGTATGATACTGAATGGACTCTTGCTCCAAATGGACTTCCTTGCTCCAATTTTCATTTTCAAGTCTATAAATAGGGTAAATTCGGGGTAAAATAGTCCTCCATTTGTCTTGTAAGCACAAGACGACTAAATACCATTACCATACCATACCATAGGAACTAACTGAAATAACCTAAAAATAATTTGACTTATAGATGATACGAGGTAATTAGAAGAATTGAGTTCTACGAGTACTTCAGAAAATTCAGAAAATTCAGAAAATTCAGAAAATTCAGAAAATTCAGAAAATTCCACAGCTTCCTAATCATATGATTACAGTCATTGGGTAATCTAGACTAAAACAAAAATCTAGACTATGACTTTGACAAAAGGGAAAAAGTCAAATCATGACTTTGAGTACCATAGCTCAGTCATAGTCATAGTCATGACTATGACTTTTAGTTGGGAAAACCAATGACTTTTTCAATCATTTCTCAATTATTCCTTAACCCCCTTTTTTAAAACACCAAGTTTTATAAACAGGAAAAAAGGAGATCGAAATACCCCCCAATTTTTTGGACCTCTCCTCTCCTCTCGTTCCCACCTACTCCTTTACTCAAACAAACAACATGTATCCTCCGTACAACACAAACAACAGAGCGGCGCGTACAGCAAAACGTAAGAGAGAGACGGTGGCACGTAATCAACAAGTAGTGGCTGACAGCGAGCCAATGGACGTTGAAGAGGAAGCACCAGAGGAGGTTCCCAATAGTTCAGGTGTACTAGTAGAGGAAGAATCGAACGTGTTGGACGATGAGGTGGACGATGTCATGGACGATGTGGACGAGAATGAATTTTTGTCTTTAGCAGTATTGCATTCGCGATTACAAATACAACGAACACACACATCGTCTGGTGTATAAACAACATGTGAAGCTGTATTATAGTATCCAAGAGGTTTGTCGATAACGTGTTCATATATATTTCCAAGTTGTTTCATTTCTACTGTTGCATTTTGGACTTGAAAATAGTCCTTGTCACAACCACTTGTACTTCTTCCGCACCCCTTCTCGTATGTGGCTACAATAGTACATGTACGACGACAATTATTACAAGTAAAAGTACAATTAAAACAATGTTCACATCCTAAACAGTGTAAACACTCTTCATCGATACATTTTGGACAAATATTTAAAGGATTAGAACATGTACTTGAAGATTTTGATTCTTGAAGTAATACAAAGTTCTGTTTTATTGGACCACGATATTTATCTGCTTCCATTGAAACATTGTTTCCCTTTTTGTTTGCAGTTCTCATTCCATTAACATCAAATATTAAATCCAAGACATTTCGTTGAAGAGAAGTAACTAATTTATTTTGCAATTCATCTTCTATATCGACGTCAACAATCTTTGAATAAATTTTACGATTCAACTGTTTTTTTGACAAAACTGTAGATACTTTTGGTGTTGTTTGTTTGGCTTCGCCTCTTTCTTGAGTTCGTTTAGAACGTGGACTAGCTTTAGGTGCATATATAGAAGCAGATTGTTTTGTACGCAAACGTTTGGATTGTCTTACAAGAAAATTTGGTTGTTTTGATATTGTGGATGATGACCCAGTAGATCTCTTTCTAATTTTTGTTATTCTTAGTTTACGTTTTTTTTTGTTTTTGATTTGATATGGTGGTGGGTTGTTGGAGTTTGGTTTTTTGCTTCCTGGATGGCTAGCGTGACGACGAAAGACAACTGATTGTTTCCTATGACCATGTTTCTTGGACGCACATTGCATACAATATCCAGGTGGTTTGCCACTTTTACCAATGTTGTGTATTTCACATCTAAAGAAAAGAAATGGTTAGTACATGTCAGATAAATATCGTGGTATTATGGATGAATTCATCTATAAAATAAACTTCACTTACTTGTTCATACTGTGGTATGGTATGTAGTGGTTGTCTCTGAAAGTCAAAACTGAATTTTTCTATAAAAATCAATCTATAAAAATCAATCTATAAAAATCAAAAAGTGAAAATGAAAAAAAATCTAAATTAATAATTTTTGTAACATTTACTTCTTTTCTCCTTATTACGTAGCAGGTATTCTTATGATTATTTTTCAAATCCTTGCAATTATTCATTGAAAATGTGCACAGATCCTTATAAGTGTAAAAAGCATGCTCAGAGGTGAAAAATTTCTGTGTCAGAGACTCTTTTCGGTGCTTCTTTATCCATAATGTATCGTGTAAGTTGGGATGGTAGTAGACCCTTTTCCACTTTTGGACAGGTTATATAAGATACATCATAGGTGACATTGGCGGTACCGGCAGAATTAACTTTTTTTATACGTGCCACACCTCCTTCAATATTAATATTGGGTAATTTACACCTTTCAACATTCACGACATCACGTACTTGGTATTGTTCTTGTTTCGTTGCCATTGGAAAGAATGACGAAGTTGTTGGATGATGTTGTAGGTTGTTTTTATTGTGATAATATATTTTTCTGAAAATCTAGTAGTGAATAGCATTTTTCGTATTTATAGACTTTAAAAATCTAGTGGTGAATAACTTCCGGCAACCAATTAGTCAAATGACTGTAGTCATGACTGTAGTCATAGTCATGACTTTTAGCTGGAGATCCAGATATGACTGTAGTCATAGTCATGACTTTTAGGTGGAGGGTCCAGTCTAGACTGTAGTCAAAGTCTAGACTTTTAGCTCCAACCAATTTGATTAGGAAGCTGTGGAAAATTCAGAAAATTCAGAAATTCGAAGAAATTCGAAGAAATGTAAAAAAGTGTGGTGTGTGGTGTGGTGTGGTGTGGTGTGGTGTGGTGTGGTGTGGTGTGGTGTGGTGTGGTGCGTGACCAGTGTAAACCACACGAATAAAAAGAAAGAAATTTATTCAGGTGAAAGAGATTATTAAACAAATGGCGTCATTTTCAAACCCAGATCAACAATGGGACAACGTTGTGTTTCATAAAACAGGTGTAAAGAGGAGTGGTGTATCAAATAAACAACATCTGAACCAACAAAAACGTGCAGGTAATGTTTCTACACAATTAAAAATGGGTAAAAAAAATAATTCAAGCGTATCAATGTCAGATAGAGTTGGTGGAGAACAAAATATGTGTAAGTTAGAGACAGATAATGAATCATTAAAACATAAAAAAGTAGGCCGTGATCTATCCAAAGCGATTGCTGCTGCTAGACAGGCAAAATCTTTGACACAAAAACAATTAGCAACACAACTTAATGTAAAACCAAGTATGATACAACAATATGAAAATGGTACAGCGATACCAAATCCACAATTTATTGTTAAGATTGAACGCAAACTAGGATGTAAATTACCACGATCAAAAAGTAAAACATCTAGTGGTGGGTCATTGGCAAAGAGAAGGGTTATTGGTAAATCGGGAACAAGCAGTGGTGTCGTGAGTAAGAAAAAAACTGGGAAAAAAGGACCAGCTGTATCAAATATAATGGCCGGATTAAGAATATCAAAGTAAAAATGTGTTGATGTGTTGATGTGGGACTTTATTGTAAGACGAGTGTTTATTATATAAATTGGTTGTGTTTGAAAGACACACGAAAAACATCAGAAAAGAAATAAACTATTTTGATCCGTTAATATATGCAATACATGATCATACGTGTATAATTATTTCGTGCCGATGATCACTCAAAAACCCTGTAAATCATTATCTCCATATTTCCACGCATTTGGTGAGCTAACTTTATTCGAAGGCTGTTTGTTCTGTTGCTGGCATCGAAATTCTACAGAGAGTCTTGCTTCTTCTGTTCTTTGTGAATGATCATCGAACCTGTAACTGCCATGAACAACTGCATTTGAACCACCACTTTGAAATACAATCACATCTCCCCAACACAACTTGTTTGGCATTTCAACAATAGAGAGACTCTGATGTTGAGTAGTGTTGTTCAGGGTCTTTGACATAAACAAATCTATTAGACCTTTCGCTGTGAGTATGGTTCCGTCCAAATCTAGAAACCCAAACTGATAGTCGGTTATTGGGCATAAACTTATGGGAAGCCACATATTAATTAGTGAGGTATGGATTGCGTCCACATGGAATGTAGACACAGGAAGCTGGACACTCAGTTGTTTCCTTCGACGCATTGAATCTGAAGCAGAACTATGGCGTACTGTCACATTTCGTACTATATATCCTCTGGAGTGTTGCGGCATTACGTTGTGCAACCAATTCTGCAAGGCAAGCCGAGCTTCTACTACTGCAGAAAAATTAGGCTCTAAATCTGTACTTAATGTGCGGAGAACAGCAAGTGGACCATCCAGAAGATTTTTTGGAAGTTTGAAAAGCTCAATTCCATGCTCTTCAAAGGTAAAATATTTGCGTCTTTGGTACACAGGCAAAGTGAGTTCAACAAGACCACCATTTTTTGCTGCTTTGTGCTTTAGCTTAATTGTTGCTACGCTCGCGTGTTTTAGCGAATTAAACTCCAACATTCGTTGAATTATCTTGTCAACAATTTCTACAGTTTCAGTTCTTACACCTTCTTTGGTTTCTTCACGTCCTTTGGTTTTTTGTTTTCTCTCACCTGCATCATCGATGCCACAACAATATTTTTTGCATGCACGTACTGTCTCCTCTACACTCAGACACAGTGATTCATGAGGAGATTCTACATTTTTCATTTCAACGTCATAACCGCCTTCTAAAAACATTACCACTGGTATTCCCGTCTCAAGCAACAACTCAGTCATTCTACCAAAACCACCTTTTGGTGTTACATCAAAACTTCCCAAATCATCGCCGCGTGCACAATTAAATCCAGTCGATATCAGGAGTAGTTTAGGGTTTATTTTTGCAATGAGAGGTAACACAACCTTGTGAAATATGTACAAGTAATCTCGATCTCCAAAGCCTTTGCCAAACAACGGAATGTTGAAAATGTGGTCATTTCCTTCGTCAAATAAGCCAGTGCTTGGCCAAAAATGTTGATCATGGCGATGTATACTAACAAAGAAAGAACGCTCTTTAATCTGCAAGTTTTTCCCATTCAAAATAATATCTTGTGTTCCGTCTCCATGATGTACGTCCCAATCTAAAATCAGCACTCTGCTATCATTATCCGTAGCATCCAAAAACCAAGCTGCAGCAACTATGACAGTGTTAATGAGGCAGTAGGATCCATACTTTTCACTCATTGCATGATGACCAGGCGGTCTGGAAAGTACCATACCAACACAAGATTCTCTTTTAAATGCAACCCTTTTCACCATGTCAACACCTGAAGTGCAATTATGAAGTGCTTCTATCAGAGATCCTTCACAAAGATATACTAAGTCGGTGTCTTTCGGAATGACAAACGGGTAGGCCCCTACAGATTGACGAGGCGTACCACAACTGCGGCACACCTCAACACTGACTTTGTTCTCAAGAGTACACGCGGGACAAAACCACTCTGTCGAACGACTTTGTTCCGCCAGCTTTTGAAAATGAGACGAGCTTGATATTTTCAAGTTGATGATGTCTTGAGTAGTGACTGGTGTTGCATTTGATTGATCGATAGGGCTCCAAAGATCAGTGGACTGGAGGTGTTTAACTATAGCTGAAAGACGACTGGAGTTCTCGTTCATAAGACCGTCGTGAAGTTTGTGTTTCTCATTCCATGAAAGCAACATAATCTTTTTGGGTGGCTTATCTATATAAGATATAAGATTTATTAGATTTTAAGATATCCTCGAATAAGTAACTTTTTGTTATTTTGAATATTTGTGAGTTTATCACTCTTAATTTTAAATCACTATATATAGACAGAACTAAAAGGACTTCATCTTATTCATCTATGCAAAGCCTCTCTCGTCATGCACATGCGAGCATGTTATGATCATCTTCATGAGAAAACGCATCTCTGCATCAACCAATGTCTGCTCTCCTCCTCTCCTCCTTTTCTGCTTTTCTAATATTCTCAATTACACCAAAATTGGCAAAATTAGCAAAATTGACTTGTTATAATGGTCCTTCTGTATTGAACGATTTTGGACCATTTGTCGAGTCACCAAGGTTCATTGAATATTTTGTGCAGATTTTTGTATTCCAACTCCCTTTTAAAATTTGCATATTCATATTATACACCAGTATTTAAATATGTTTGTTGAGGTGTGGGAATAGTTGTTTCATTCCAAAACCCTGGCTTTTGTTAATTTACGCTGTTCTGACGTTCTAGTTCTGACTTTTAATAGAATAAATCTGACTTTATTGATTCAAAATAGCCTTTGACACCACATAGATGTAAATATTTCCGGAAATACACAACCTTTTGTATATTTTCATGTTCGTTCGGTACATTTTATTTTCCTGACTTTAGTGATCACCTTGTACAAAAGCCCCTTTTGAGTGATTTGAATGATCGCTAAATAAAGTCCAAAAACTCCAAAAATCCGAAGAACTCCGAAATGTTCGGTGAAAATGAAATTGGCAAAATAAGCTATTTATAGATAAGTGGTTCGGTGAAAATGAAGGTTGGTTTTACTTTTTCAAGATACGAGTAGAAAATCGAGGAAATCGAAGATAAATCGAGTCTATTCAGTTATTTCCCACTCCCCCCCCACAGACACAACGATCAATATTTTCATTTTAACAAAGGAACTGGAACTTGTATACCAGCGG
>JACLAC010003836.1_pt1 | contig 14908 bp, 4 predicted proteins | sample 8027881 | NCBI WGS metagenome assembly JACLAC01 (sample SAMN15725517, study PRJNA655200) | protist metagenome | isolation source: fluorescence activated cell sorting (FACS) single amplified genomes of... | place: Spain: Blaines Bay Microbial Observatory, Mediterranean Sea | collected 2016-01-19 | reverse complement strand
TCATACCAAAAAAGCATCCCATTTCTGCACTATAATCCGAGCCACCGCCACCAAGTGATGTCGTGTCTTCTCCGAAGACAGGCCCAGCGACGAGTACAGCAAGAAGACAAATTAGAGGGAAAAAACTTAAATTATCCCATAAAAAGTTTGACACCCAATAAGCAACGACACCAACACCGCTTACCATTTGCTGGTGCTTTGATTTTACCTGTTTCTCTCGAACCAGGTAAGTGATCCAAGCCGCAGGAACGAAGGGAATAGACAAAAGCATGAATGTCACAACCAGATCAGCGTTGTAATTGGAGAACAAATCGTCTTGTCTCTTTGTGTCTGGTAGCGGATAGTAATTAGTCTTCAAAGAAGATGCTGGTGAAATCGATCGCAATGTTGCATCTGCAATTATCTGCTGATACAAAGGCGTACCAAATACGGCAGTATAATTCGTAGAAATCACGAAATTCAAAGATTTGCCATCATCAGAATCACCAGTCATGATGAATGATCCGATTTGACTTGCCTGGTAGTCATCTTTGTTAGTTTTTAGATATGCAGTCATTGCAGCCGGAGTAGTAGGATCACGATTTCCTATGTCCCTAATAGGAAAATTCGTAGAATCTCTTATGGAATTTATGACAGTATTTGCCTCGTTAACTGCATCTGAATCTCTTAACGTCGTAACATTTTGTGAATTGTAAGTGTTTGTGTACACCCATTTTGGCGGATTAGCGTATGGCGTCGGTAGAATATCCGTCTGTATTTTCGAGTTATACATGTTAACGTTTATTTCCTTGGACGGTTGGTACGTGCTCGGGTACGTGTTTGCCATGATCAACAATCCCCCTAACAGGAATATAAACGGGATAATATATACAAAGATTTGTGCTTTCAAGTCGCGAACGAAGTAGAAAAATCGCTTTTTTTGAAGAGCAATGACATGCTGAATGAAATAATCGAAATTCTTATCTTCTTCAATCTTTGAAAATGCCACTGCCTTCAAGGAAGTTTTCTCGCCGTTTTCTACAGCAAGTAAACCATCTTCCTTACTCAAGCTTAACTTTTCAGTTTGATTGTCCAGACCCTTCTGAGCTGTTTGGTTAGTGTGAGTGTTTCTGGTGATCTTGATAAACACTTCTTCCAACGTTGTGACAGAGATACCGTAGCTTTCAAGACCGAGGTTATCCATGCTGGCCTCGATTTCCGAGAAAAGTTTTGGAAAGAGAGAGCTCGCACTGAATGGTAGCTGAAATGACAGTTCTGTACCAACATCCGTGATCATAGAAGCAGAATCAACATGCTTTTTGATCAAATCAGACACAGGTTTTTCGTCAAATCCAATGGAGCTCTTCTTTTCTAAGGTCATATTGTACCCCACACCGTAGGCATTCTTTAAGTATAATGATGAACCACAGCAGCATAACTTGCCGTCACCCATAATAGCAATACGATCTCCAAGCAAGTCGGCTTCGTCCATGAAATGCGTAGTAAGTACGATGATTCTCCCTTCGCGATGCTGACGAATGACATTCCACGTAAAGCGCCTACTATACGGATCCATACCTGAAGTAGGTTCATCTAATATCACGACCCGAGAGCCACCAATGAAAGCAATTCCCACAGAAAGCTTGCGCTTCTGTCCTCCAGAAAGAGCTTTACTAGGGTCATGTCGTTTTTCTTCAAGTCCCACGGATGCAATTACATCGTTTATTTCCTTCTCCAAATTTTCGTTAGAGACTCCCTTGAAGGAGGCGAACATGCTCAGGTGTTCTTCGACTGTAAGATCAGGGAATAAAATATCATGCTGAGGACATACGCCTAAGTTTGTTCGAATCTCATCCATATCTTCACTAACATTCTTACCCTCTATAACAGCACTGCCCGAATCAGAAGAAATCAATCCTGTAAGTACTGCGATCGTGGTAGTTTTTCCAGCCCCATTGTGACCTAACAATGCAGTGATTTGCCCTTGGAACATAGATAAACTGAGACCATCGATTGCAACCTTCGTTCCTTGAGGAGTATCGAAAGTTTTTCGTAAATTTCTAATGTCAATACAAGTTTTGCTTTCATATTGAGTCATGAGATCTTCAGAAATGAGCTCGACATTGATATCTTCCTTCGCAGCACTTACATCTAGCGTATCTTCCTGTAGTGTACGAGACACGTTACCACAAACTTTACTCCAGTACTGAGGTGTAAACAAAAAGTACCAAACTTCTTGTGTACCATACTCTGAAGGCCATACCTTGTCAAAATACCATGACAAAAAGGACAAGTACACTGCATCAATAATCATCATATTAAGGCAATCTTGGAAAGTTATATCATGTTTGCTGGACACATTCCAGGTAAATGAAGTAACCCCCATTGTCGTGTCTTCATATTCAATGAAAGCTAATGTACTATAAGTAAAAGCAGCTGCAGGGTGTAAACATGCGGCCATTAGTTGAGACCGCGGAAGCCCCGCGGTGCCAATGCCGACATAAATGAAATAGCCACCGAAAAATATCAAACTTCCACAGATAGCAGCTGTCCTTGAATTCGTGAAGAATGCTGATATAAAGATCGCAAATGATGTAGCTGACAGGAAAAAAACGAAAAAATACAAGAAAATGAGCGTATTGTCTGAATTTTCGAATAGAGAGGCACCGACCCAAGTCAGAATTAGCGAAAGAGGAAGAAACAGACACATGAAGTTAACCCACCAGCTCATCCACAGGACTTCACCCTTTAGCGCCATCATCTTCATTCCCTCTCTTAACTTTGACTCCTTCTCGCGAACCAGCACAGAGATCACATTCGCGAGAGGGTACAGAAGCACCACGATCATCAGAAGCGCGAAGACGTCTCCAACCGCACCCCAAAACCCAGTGGTAGTGTATGCTTCACTCGGAAATGGATTCACATGACCCAGTGAGTAGTCAAAGCTTTCAGCGGATGTGCACCTATTGGTTTCACGACACAGCAACGTGGCAAGGTAAGAATTGACGCTATTAGTCAACGTTGCGTACCCGTTCTGAATCCACGATTTATGATATGGCGTGATTTGCCCAAAGCGGGAATCGGGGTAAATTTCGCTTGATCGTACATTGTTATTGATTATAGGAGCACCTACTTCAGTAGCAACATCAAATAAGCGCGCCCCGACATTAAAAGTTTTATTCAAGCGAACGGTGTACTCCCAGTCCGGTGCCGCTCCATTGAATATTACTGCTGAAGAGTAAGTTTTCCCACTGAAGCTATACTGCGATTCTTTCTGTAAAGCATCCTCGAACTTCTGCTCTGACTCGAAAAATACAAAAGTCGGCTCCAAGTTTACTCCGTTACTGCTGTACACATACTTCTGATTGGCCCAATCTACGTAGCCACTAGCAGCAGTTTGTGCCGCTGAGTCACTTGCATCAGAGGGAGCCACTGCAATGAACTCCTGGGTACATACTGAGTTTGCTACATCACCTGTCATCGATCCGGGTGGTCCTTTACAGGTATCATCGCGATTACGGCCACTGGTGCACCGCCACACAAGAGATGTGTGCCCACAATACGCTAGGTCGTATAATTCTGGTATAGATTTAACAAATGTATCTGGTGCTAACGTATAAGGACTTATTGCATCCTCTTCAACCGGAATAATGACATTTTTGATAAAGCCAAGTAAAAAGATGATTAAAGCGGGGACAGCGATCTCCAAAATGAGCACAACACGATTACGAAGCTTCAGTTTGAAATTCTTCCATACTAAAGCACGGAACTGTCGATAAAATATCTCAGTATATCTTTTCCATGCTGGTACTTCCTGCATGGTTGTACATCAAGTTCGAATCGGAGTTCTGACGCTGACCCAGACAGGGCACGTGGACCGTCCGTGCATTCCCTTGAAGATTTTTTTTGGAAAGAGGTTTTAAGTGCATATTTTTGTAAAGAGGTTAAGTTCATATTGCATCAACAATATGAGGGTGGAGGGTGCACTAGCCGACCAGTGGGCAACCAGCTTGACATTTTCTCGTACATAGGTTAAGTACTTAATTCTCATTAACAAATTTGCCACGAAAAAATGAAAAAAAAAGTTTATTTATTATTTACATAAGACCTCGAGTTTTCCTATTGTAGATTAATTCAGAGGATTTCAGGGTTGATCACAACGAAACGATTCTTTATCCGTTCTTGAGAACTTGTTCCAGATTTCCGCTTTTCTTTGCGATTCCTTGCTCCTGCCGGCATGGAATGACTCGAATTGTTTTGTTTATATGGCGTTTCGAGTAAACTTTTCAACTTATCTTGAGCGGCTAGAAGCTCGCTTCTCTGTGCCGATCCCGTTTTCGACCCCGCTGTCATCTCACTGACCGTGTAATCATCTAGACTAAGACCAGTGGAATCAGCATTTTGCTGAACCCAAGCCCGATCCTTTGCATTTTGCGAGCTAGCAAAGCTGAGCGTGAATATCCTTTTTGCTAACTTCGCTTTCTCTCGTAATGTTGATAGTAAATCACTGTCGATCTGATGAAGCGGCATTGTTGAATCCAGACCAATTGCACTGCAAATACTGTCATGATGTAAGCAGTCGTCGGGTGAAACTAAGGAAATGGAGATCCCCTTTTGGTTTGCTCTCGCAGTCCTTCCAGAGCGGTGGACATACACTTCCGTTGATCTCGCGATGTCGTAATGGAGCACCGAAGTTATCTTGGTTATGTCCAAGCCTCGCGCAGCAACATCTGTTGCGACCATAACACCAGTGGGCGATGCCTGAAATGCGTCTAAAGAACGAAGGCGTTGCCGCTGTTGTAGTTGCGAATGTATTACACGCGAATTGATTCCCAGTGCTCGCAAAAATCCATCCACCCGTCGTGCAGATTTGATACTATTCACGAATAAAAGTGTTCGATGATGCGGGTTGCTGTGCAGAAAATAATAAGCAAACAAGTCTTTCTCGTCTGCTGGAACATTTATTTGAGAGTGCTTGAGACTTTTTGGCAGAGTCACCATAGAAACTGCAGCTGAAGTGGATACATTACTATTCAATGTTTTGTCATGTCTAGTATTCAGTGCATTCGGAGATGTAACGTCAACGATATCGACTCGTGGTTGCGCCGCAATCATCACAAGAAACTCAGTAATGTGCGAAGGAAGTTGTTCTGATACTTCCTTACTCAGTCCTTTCAGTGCTTTTTTTGGAGCTCTGTGTGATGACGACTTGGACTTGGAGCGAAGTGCTGTAGCAGAAAATAACAGAGTCTGACGATTTGCTCCGTTTCCAGCACTTCCACTGCCATCGCCTCTCCTTTTCTTTTTACTTTTTGAGTCCCTTTGTTTTTGTACCTTAGAAGGAATTAAATTGTCCATCTCATCAAAAGGAATCGCGGGAGTAGACTTTCTAGCTTGCTCTAGTTCTTCTTCGGTAGGCATTTTATCAAACCCAGGAACCGCAAAATCGAGATTGTTCATCTCTTCATCGACAGCAAAAGGATCAAAATCATTCGTGTCACCTTTGATATTTGTATTCTCACTCATAGTATTCTCATTTTTGGATAGAGAAGTCTGTTCATGATCCTTGATACGATTGAAAATCATATTCAGCTCTGGATAGTGGCCATCCTCCACGATTCTATCTGCCTCGTCCACGACTAGAAACCTGATACTGGTAATACTTTGAAATGCTGGAACTGTTTCGTCCTGCATAAGTTCACAAAGGCGACCTGGGGTGGCAATCAAAATGTGGAGAGGGCGACCATCCAGCTGCCTGCGTTGTTTCTGCTCCGACATCCCACCAACCACACATGCTATCTCTACTCTGTACTTTGATCTAAAATTGTCACATACTTGCCCCAAAACGTTCCGTATTTGCAAAGCTAACTCACGTGTGGGAACAATAACCAACCCAAAAGGACCAACTCGCACACGACGTAAATACTGGTCCTGGATCTCAGTCCAGTTCATCAAAAGCGTGTTCAGCATGGGAATGCAGAAGGCAAGAGTTTTACCAGAGCCAGTTTCAGCCGCACCCACTACATCCGATGCCCCACTGCATATAACTGGAATTGCCGCCGCCTGAATCGGTGTTGGTGTCTCAAAGCCCAGAGACTTCAGTGAGTCAACTAAAACATCATCTAAAGTCGTTTCGCCCCATAGGGCCGTCTTCGAAACAAGCCCCTGGGTCTCTTCAGAGGCATATCCTTGGCCACCAAGCTCGCGATCATCGTCATCATCTTGATGTTGTTCTACTTCAATCAACCTTTTTTCTTGTATCATCTCTTCAAACTGTGGCGTCAAAAACATACCGCTACCATCACGATTATTTCTTTTTCCCCCTCCTTTTACTTCATTTAGCCGTTCATGGTCATCTTGTCTCGGCCTTTTGCTTTGCACTCCTTCGACTTTATACAAGTTTGAGTCTAAATCTTTGGAGACTTGGTACGCATTACCATCAAGTTCCTCAAGACCGTAAAACATACCTCCATCGTTACCACCTAATTCAATTGAATTTGTATCAACTTGCTGCCAAGGAAGAGAATCCCATACACACTCTGGCGCGGGATCTTTCTTCACGCGCGCACGCTTTTTCCCCATCGTATCGGATCAATCGCTCTTGAGTTAAGATTTCAACTCTATGGAGCCGCTGAGTAAATTATATAGGTAAATAAAATACAACAGAGAAGAAGCGCACTGGATATTCTAATAAATTTACGGAGAGAACCATGCAGAGGCTCTCCACCAAAGCAGTAGGAGACATATTGTGGTTTGCTTTTCTTGGCTTTCTTTTGTTGCCTTTCCACCGGGGTCAGCGGGGTTGAGGTAAAGTTTTACTTAACACACACTAGCGGATGTTTCAAGTCTTTAGTATCTGACTATACATTGAGTACTTAAGGCGGTTTAAGCCTGATTCTCGAGGTGAGCTTTGCTTGAGACACCTGGCTGGTATACGGAAATCACTTACTTTTGCGGTACCTATAATTTTATACTTCTCTTAATAGTGCGACTAAGGTCGACTCTTTCATCTTTTGGTAGGTCAGGTGCGCCATAAGAAACATCTGAAGTCCATAATGAAGAGGAATTCCACGTTGTTCGTACTGTATTCTGCAATTTCAATCTTAGTCGCATTTATTGCCATAAGCGTTCAATATGCACCCATATTTACATTGAATATCCTGTTTGTATTTACAATCATTATATGCTATGTGATGACCGAGGACTGGACCACCCACGATGCAATGGAATTCGAGAACAGGTTCTGGACTCTTACTGCTGGAATGCTTGCACGTGCTTGTGTCTTCTGCAGTGACTCACCATTCTTCATAAGTGATGAGAGAAACGGTTTTGCATGGTTAATCGTGTTCTTTGCGGCATATGGGGCCCATCTTTATGATCGACATCTTCGGAGGCTCGTTCTCTCACGGGTCCCAAAAATACCGCGGGTCAAGTCTTCTACCTATGACCTATCTTCACGTGTGAATGCCCGTACAAAATTAGCGGAGCTCAGAAAGTTGCAGGATATGCTCGATAACAAGTACATTAGCAGTACCTTTCAAAACATGTTCAATCTTGGAAAAGTGCTGCATATCGAAAACCAGATTTTGGAGATTTTCCAGGGGGCTGATAAAGATGAATTGAATTTGATATTATCTACTGCAGAATTAGGCCATATCTTCTACAAAGTGAAGGACCATAAGTTTGTACAGCAGTTTCATAGAACCAAGCTTCTTGAAATCCTCGCTGTTGAGAGGCTTCACGAGTTGAATGTCACCGCGAGGACTATGCTCTTGGATGCTTTTCAGAAGATGAAATTGACTGCGCACCCTAAGGCTGACTCTTATGTCCGAAATATCATCACGAATACAAAGGGAGACAGCTTAAGTGAACTGAAGAGCCTTTCAGACTGCAAAGGGGATATCAATAGTTTTCACAAACTGGTGTACCGGGATATAGAGTCAGCAGATGAAAAATCCGCAATATTAAAACACATTAAGAAGCAGGCAATGGTACAAGAAGCATATAATACTATGGGCTCGAGGACAGGTAAACAGCGCAGCAAATTAGCATGGAGGAAAGTGATGTCAGATGTTGATGATACATTGACCTGTTCTGGGGGCGTGTGGCCTGCTGGCATTGATACAAGATATCCAAGAAAGGCGCTTTATCCAGGGGTTCTTGCATTTTATAGGGAACTTGATTTAGGATCAAGCGGTGAAGACTCATGGGATGCTCTTACTCGTGTAGGTAACCTCGTGTTTCTCAGTGCAAGACCTCATTTATACAAAGAAGTCAGCGAGGCGCACAATTACGCAAAGTTTCGAGACTTACAAGAGAAAAGGAATCTCTACACTAGTCCAACTTTACTGACTGGATCGCTGAGCACTGGGACTAATTTTATTGTGGGTGGCAGCCCTGAGCCATTAGCCGTGAAAAAGTTTGAAAATATGACTGAATATCTTAAAGTTTATCCTGAATTCTCTTGCATTCTCGTGGGAGATAACGGTCAAGGGGACGTTCGGGCTGCTGAGATGATCCAGGATGACGAGGAATATCGTAAGAACTTGACAAGAACTTATATTCATTTGGTTCAACCGTTATACCTAACGCACACCTTGCATAATCAGACGAAACAAATATCAACATCAGACAGCAATATATGCTATTTTACCAATTATATCGAAGCGGCTATCGACGCTTACAAGAACAAGCTGATAAAGCTACATGGTCTGCGAAGGATAATGGAAGAAACTGTAAACGATTTCAGACTTATTCCGAAAGATGCTTGGGCATCAACACAGGATAGTGGCTTTTCTATTCCTCCTGGTACGCAGCAGCTTACCGATGATTCCTGCAGAGCCTCAGGTCGTGATAAGTCCTCTTCTTCTTATTCATCAGGGAATTTTTCCAGACGTCGTGGACTTGTGTCTGCGTTTAGCCCTGAATTGAAATATGATGCTCGTATGCGCGAGTTGAACCTATCCCTCTACCAAGCAAACAAGATCCTCGTTACTAACAGCTTGTTAGATGTGAAGTTAATGAGATTCAAGTGTCGATTTGCGAATGGTAGTTTAGTGAAAACTTTTATGGGTACTGGAGTGGTGACTCGATTTCGTGATTGTGATGGTATTTACGAGGTACTTTTGCAATGGGATAAGACAGGTTTGAAAAGGCCGATCAGTGCTTTCTTTCAAGGTTCTGCAATGAAAAACATCCCTCCTCCACTAAACCCTTCTTCCCATGTTCGCCGCTTTCGCGGAAGTGCTCAAAAGGTCGTACTGCGCTCCGCGGTCACCATTGCAGATATTCGGAACGATAGTACTGCTTCAAAGAAAGATGTGAGTAGTGCGCGTTCTAATCAAGTTGCAGTGACCCATGACAGCAAGTCAACATTGACACTTGCTGCTCTTGAGAGACACACTATCATAGCTGGGACACGTAAAATGGTAGGTAGTAGACCTTCAAGCACTGATGCTGGTACTGATGCAAATAGTGCAAAAATTCAAAATAAAACCGAATTATCAAAATCGAAAGCTTTTGGTTATAGACCTGGTGATCCTATTCCTATTGAAAAGGCTCTGGAGATTGCATTTGTACCGTCAGCATTGTCAAGAGCTCCTGGTCGAAGCAGCCATATTTCGTACATTGATAAACCCACCACCGGAAGAGCGCGGACCGGCTCGACATCTTCAGACGAAAGGTTGTCATCCTCCTTGACTGGTGTTGTTGTAGATCCGTCGGATCGTCTATGCGACAGTCGTGGGGCCATCGCATGGACTCCTTATGGTATAGGTATTGTAGATGATTATCGCGAAAAGGATGATATGGTTCTTGTTTCATTACGGTGGGGCGCTAAATCTTACATTGGCCGATTGTTTGTCATTCAACTGACAGATCCTTCTGAAACGCTCTCATATTCCGCCACTTTTACTGAATCGAATGACACCTCAGAGGCGATACCGCTCCTTGACTCCGCAGACAAAGAAGGGGTTACTTCTCCCGCCACTGAGAGTACTGCAGACATGAAAGACACTACTAATAAAACTGAGAAAAGACCATCATTATTTCCTTCTTGGATTCCGTTTCTTGGTGGTAGAAGCAAGGATACCAATTCGAGACCAGTCGCAAATCTTAAGATTTCAGAAGAAATTGAAGCTGATGCTTGGAAGTCTACTAGCAAGAGTGTAGCTCATACTGACCTCGAGAATTTGGAAGTATTCACTCTTTTCGGACCTGCGAAAATTCGCAATGTAGTTCTTCTACATCGCGTCGATCCCTTGGGAAGCGTAATTGAACCTAACAGTATTTCTGTAGAAGTCATTTTTACCACTTGGACTCTTGCCCATGGCAAGTGCGCAAGAGGATTTCTTTCACCAGCAAGTATTCATGCTCGCTCACCGCTTACTAATGATGAGGGCGTACTAGCTCCCATCGGAGAAGAGGTCGGAATGGAGGAATGCTTACTTCTATTGACGCTTCATCCCACATTTCACAGGTTTGTCACGCAATACTGTAAATGATGTACAGATTTTTATTTGTAGAAGGTGTCTTGATTAGTTAAATTTTGCAAATGACTTAATATAAGCTAATACCCGACATGTTCAAAACCAAAAGTCCCGCGAAATTGACGCTGTGTTGTTCTCTTCTTGACAATTCCTCTTGTAAAGAATATATATATATATGGCTGTATTTTCACTTGTATGAACCATTTTTACTTGAAATGTAAAGTTTAAAGCGCCCTTGTATATCTTGCAGATATGGTATGACTGTAAACTTATCTATAAACTTTGTTGTTAACAACATCTTAAGTGCAGGGTAATAAAAATTGCCCTGAAATGTTTCACTCTCCAGCTATCTTTTCTATATGCAAGTATTTTTGCTAGTGACACCAACCCCCCCTGCTCAATTTTCGTTGATCTCATTGAGCACAATGTCCAGTAGGAGGGTAGCGCCCAAAATAGTGCTCTTCTGCTCAGGGGTGCTCCCTCGGGGGAAGCGGCACAAGTACAGATCTCGCTGCGTGCAGCACTCCGCCTGCATGCCCGCCCACAAGTCCGTGACAGCCGCGTTTCCGGCATCTATCTTCTCCCATGTCTTCGGGTCACGCAAGTAGTAAGGAATCTTGAAGCACGTCGCTTTGTTCATATCGCACCGGTCGCGCGAACCCTCACCATCCCCGCAGCATCTGCATAGCACGCAGCAACCGCAGCACCACGTATCTGGACGCAGGACGTAGTCCTCTTGTGGGCCACCATACCGATTGGGGTCGCTAATGGTAAACCGAGGCACAAACGGCCACTGATCGCAGTGGTATTGCGTCCTGCCGATTACCTGCCCGGTCTCATTCTTGGTCTCCAGATATGGCAGAAAGCAGCAACAGGGTATACGCAATTGTCCATTTTCCCCGTGGGCAATGTAGATATTCTTGCCACACGTCCAGCCTTTTTCGTGACTCATTACTAAGGGACCATTCGTGCTATTTCCCCAATGAGTAGTCAGCCGAGTGCGGCGAGCTCCGGGAAAGCAGAAGCTGCAGGTCCTACCGAGGAAGGAGGCGTCCTCTTTGATAAAAAACATCTGTGGGAACTTGATCAGCGCGTCATTTACTGAATCACCTGTCGTTCCCGTGCGATCACCGTGGTTGATACGCACCTGGTTATCAGGGGCAGGGTGATCGAAAACTTTCCAGTCGATATTGGGTTGAAAGCAGCAGCATCTACAGAACTGCGATGTGTGCTGCGAAACGACTATAGCATCACTGTCCCGCATGATATTGCTAATGATTGGAGACCCATCTAACTCCAATGTAACCTGTTGGGCGTTGGGGGACCTGTCGAACAGCTCTAAGCCACCCCTTTCTTCTCCAGGGTAAACACGGGCTGGGTCATCGGCAGAAATATTCATTGTAAAGCTTTCAGTCCCAAACAGGATCGAACTGCAGCAGCTCGCACTCTAGGAACCTTCAATCTGCAACCTAACCGAGACCTAGGAAACCCTCACGCGAAATTGTTTAAGGGAGGAGTTGAAATCCACTTACATGCTTAATTTCCAATTCCAGGAGTTCCAGAATTAGTGGTTTTCTTTCCTTTTATTTTTTTAGGAGTTTCGTCACCAGGTGACGTCACCTCCAACGCATCGTAAAGAACCTAAGTTTCAGGTACTCCTAAACTTTGTGCTAAACACTCCATAAGACAGGCAATGAGCAAGATCTTTCCTGTAGATAATGATAATTTGGGTGAAACTGCTGCTGCTCCGGAAAACCAGGAAATTGATAGGAAAGAAGAACCGACGAAACTTGCCAAAACAGATGAGAAGGAGATAACTGAAATCGATGATCTGCTTGATCGCCACCATAGACATGCTAATATTGCAACGCCGAAGAAGTCTATCAAGCAGCGGCCCATCCCGGCGAACCCACCTGGTTTGCACAAGAATGTCACTAACATTATTGGAGATGACGATGTCTTGGAAAAAGTGAAAGGTAAACTTTTGGAAGGTGAAGAAATCATGGATTCTTTTAATGTTTTCATGCCGGAGGGTATGATGCCAATGTGGAAGGTTTACTTTCTTTGCTTTATCACTTGTGGATTGGCCCTATTTTACTTTGCTTACCGGGCATTCCTACGTTTCTTGTATAACCATAAGTGGCTATACCCTACTTCGGTTGGTTTTAGTCGTGGTGTCATGATTGTCACTAGTTACGGAAGGTTACTTGTATGGAATGTTGATGCCAATCAAAAGAAGGAAGCAGATATGGTGAGTTACAATTGGAAAAACCCTCAGCACCCCAAAAATTATCTGAAGGCCTGTATTGATTTTATCAAGGTGGTTACATTGAATTACAAGCTGATAAATATGAGAGAAACCTGTGCTCCTCCAATGTCGTATAAAACTTCGACATTTTTTGGTTCTTATCATGTTGGCGAATTACGGCAATTAAGCGTTCTCTCTACTGCTACTGCTCCCTGTTTCAGAATGTGCTGTTGCTGTCCCTATTTCACAAGTTCAATTGCTCTTTGCTTCACTGGTGCTACGACTGAGGATATTGGATCAGGTTATGGGGACCTCTCTGTTGGTATAGAACCCGTTTGGTACTGGAGTAACTACCTGAACGAGCTTCTACGAGGGTTGTCTGGTGATGGAGGAAGCAACGACACAGGTTTATTAGACAACCCTAAAACGCCCCATACTATATTTATTGACATGTCCACAAGCCATCACGATACTGTTCATCAAGATGACTGCGCTAAAGTAGTTGAAGAACTCAGTGATATAGCAAAACAAGTATTGGCGCATAACAAAGTCATTAAGCCGGTATTTTCCGGGGAATGTACAACTCAAGAAGATATATTTGTCCCGGATACCAATGCTTCTATTGTGCACACTGGGGGTAAGGTGACGATACCAGCGCCATACTTCCCGTTATTGCCCGGTGAAAGCATTTTAACGGTTCACGGCCAGATGTATCGTGCAAAGTTCATTGACTGGATAATGACGCTTTTCACCTTTGGGTTGTGGTATGTCTTCTTTATCCGGCCGAAGCGATATAATCGCACGGCTTTTTTAGTGACTACCCATAGAATGGCTGAAATCATAATTAGCCAGCGTGAAGGATGTGTACCTTCACATGGTGCTAATTATTCTTTTGCTGCTAGGAGCTTTTTCCCTCGAAGTATTCAGCAGCATGGTTTTGTCACTAGATCTCGCAACCGTGTATCGGGTGGAGTCGTGACAGATTTTGGTCCAATATCTTTAACTTTTGATCTTATGGGACGAGAAGATGCCTTTGATGATTTCCAGCATTTCTTTAAGGTTTTCAATAACAACGATAAATACCCTGTTTATAATGTGAAGAAACCAGAGTTGGAAGTGAACCTAAGTGGTGTCGAGGCAGGTATTATCTCGCTCCAGAAAGGAGAGTTTGTCATAGGGAGGTTTCAAGGAGATAATAACTGGCGTCCATTATGGCCATGTGAAACATGCTGCAATGCGGATGTTACCCCATGTTACCCTTGGATTCCGTGGTTGCTTTGTCTATCTTTGAGGCCACGCCGCCAAGTATCCTCGATCGTAGTTACCAATAGATGTGTTTATTTTCTCTCAGCTATTACAAATTACACTTGCAATTGTTGTGCACTGCGTGACGCTTTTAATATGGCATATGCACCGCTCAAAGATTTTGTTGGTGTTGCAACTCATGTCGACAGTGTTGGGGCAGAGTGGTGTGCCCGACGTATGTGGCAGTGGGTGTGCTGTTGCGATGCCGCTAGAGCATTGTATCCCATCAATATGCACACATATTTTACGGATGCTTCTTTTTCAAGCGGAGTCCACATAGCGATCCATGGGGGTCCTGTTGCATTTAGACCGACTGAGGAAATGGATGCCTTTGATATGGTTGTCGCACGTGCCCAAAAAGCTATTTTCGACGATGATACAATTGAAAATGCATAAAATTAGAGTAGCACTATTGCTACCGAGTTCTTATAATCAAGGTAATATTAACAAAGTTAAATCCTTTGCCGTATTTTTTCTTACCTTCTTCCATCATCATTTTTAATGCTTTAGGAGCAACCTTTTTGACTAAAGAAGAAAGATCTTTCACCTTGTCTTTTAATTGTTCGTGAAAATTACCACCTACAATAGCGTCTTCAACTGCTTTGCGTTTGTCCGTCATTGATGCTTTGCGACCTAGTCCAACTAAAGCATCTAAAGCGTAAGGAGCAATTGCTTTGCCTACGCTTAATATATCTTTTGTAGATATTCCACCAACTTTTCTTGTTCTACCAACGTGTCCTTTGGCAGGTCTTCCACGAGGAGCACGATTACCACCTGAACCACCGTCACCGTGATACGCTTTTGCTGCCATCATTGCTACAGGTGCTATTGCCGCGGCGGTTTGTGCTAGTTTTTTTCCACTGTCTAAAGCACCATCAAATCCTTTTTT
>JACLAC010006141.1_pt1 | contig 14919 bp, 22 predicted proteins | sample 8027881 | NCBI WGS metagenome assembly JACLAC01 (sample SAMN15725517, study PRJNA655200) | protist metagenome | isolation source: fluorescence activated cell sorting (FACS) single amplified genomes of... | place: Spain: Blaines Bay Microbial Observatory, Mediterranean Sea | collected 2016-01-19 | reverse complement strand
CCTTCAAATATTCCTTTGTTTTGGGTTTTGAAAGTACGATGAACGTGAATCATATTCATGAATGACCACGAATGTCTTTCAGATTTAAAATCAGAATATACCAGAAGACAAGAAATTATAAGAAGCCAGAGAAATTGTAAACCGGAGAGAAAAGGCCAAACAGTCTGTTCTGAAGTCAGAAGAACCAGAAAGAAATGCTTCAGAAACACCATTTTTATTAAATGAGCTTTTTAACAGCTTTATTCTGCCTTTTGTTTGCAGTAAAATCAGGTAATTTTCAAAATAGGTAGAGGTAAATTCAGGGACGACGGGCATTTTTCAGGGGCAAAAAAATGTTTAAAATCGATGATTACCGTTTTTGATGGCAGAATACAGTAAATTGTATACCGTCAATTGTAATAGCTGACACATCATTGTATAGTTCACCACCTAATGACAGGCATCTGAATAATTCTAAAATCCTAAAATGACTCAAAAACCCTCAAAATACGTCAAAAACTTAAATGATGCAACATCCATCAAATTAATACCTCACCCTTGACCTTAAAATGAGATTAACTCTTAAAACAGACTCTTATACCTTAAATTAAACCCGTTTTAAAGGTTGGTGTGGCCAGTGTGGTAAAACGCCGACTTCAAATGCAGTAGAAGCGCGGATCGTAGGCGGAAGACCAGCTGAATTATTGCCATGGCTTGGTGGTTTGGTTCGTTACGAAAATGGATTTCCGAATCTTATTTGTGGTGTTACTCTTATAAAAGAGAATTGGTTCATAACAGGTAAAGGGGACTGAAAGATAAGATCTACCAGTACGTCGCGTCACGACATTGTTGCGCGATGTTTCGATCCTAAATAGGGATTATACTTAATCAGATCCTTAATCAAATTGAATCACAACCCCAAATCACCCCAACTTACCCAAACCAACCAAAATTCTGCTTAAATGAGCCTTAATTGGCTTAATTTGGATTTAAGCAACACATTGTTTCCTTGGTCAATACAAAGTGGAAGAATTTGCTGTTGTGATGAACTTGGAAAAACGTTCCGACTTGATTTATGATTATCAGAAACTTGAATTTTACAAAATTGATCGGCTCGTGCATCATCATAATTTCCATAGTGTAAGTCTAAATCGACCACACCAGTCATGTTCAGTTTAGTTATGCACTAGAAGTGTTACGAACTGAATGCGATTGAACCTAGGTATGAAATTTCGTGAACAAGGCATGACCGGATGACAAATAATTTATAAATTATAATTTTAGGCTGAACCTGGTGAAGTTTTGCATAATGATGCGACTCTTATTCGAACAAAACGAAAGATTCCACAAATGTTTGCATGCTTGCCAACACCGAATTCATTTCCACGTGGTGAACCGAAAAATTGTAAGATTATGGGATGGGGAACTACGCTGCCATCTCAAGGCGGATACTTACAACAAACAAAACCATCCAATGTATTGAACAGTGCTGACGTCACACTGATTGACTTTGGTGAATGCTCAGGTAAAATTTTGATTTTTAGATAAAGAATTACACACATTATTTAAGGATGGTATTCAAGACTAGAAATAAAACTGAATGGATCAATTCATTTATGTGCAGGTGATCCAGCAGGTGGTATTGATGCATGTCAAGGAGATTCAGGAAGCCCTTTACTATGTAGAGATTCATCTCATGAAAATGATTGGACACTCTATGGTATTGTCAGCTGGGGTGTCGGCTGTGGAGAAATGTATCTACCGGGGATATATACAAATATTAGGTAGATCTTTACTATATAAACGTATTGGTTATCACATCATATTTATAACGTTGTTTTACGTAACATTTTCAGTTATTTTGCCGACTGGATCGATGCAAAAACAAACCAAAAATATGCCTCGACAGTTATTGAACCTCCAAAAAACGAAATTATAAAAGTAAGTGATGAGTGGGAAAATGACCATACCGAGTGCAAATGTGGAGAAGTATCACCCTCGGCACGCATCACTGGCGCGTACTATGCAGGCATGGGTTCAAATTTTCAACTTGAAAATATAGCATTAAAATATTCCGTTATGCTGTATGAGTCAAAAATTTTATTCAACCCGAAAAAGGACAAGGTTCATGGCCATGGTTTATATTGATATCGAAGCGATCAGAATCTGGAGACTTAAAAATGCTCTGTGGTGCCACCTTGATAGATCATTATCATGCGCTCTCCGCGGCTCATTGTTTTGTTACTGATGATTTCGCTTCTGGTGTTGGTTATATTCCACCAGAAAAATTCGTCTTTCAAATCAATCGCTATACCTCGAGATTGAAAGAAGTTAAATATCTCCAACCAGAATGGATCAGATGTCACGAAAATTATATTCAAGGTAAAGGAGATAACACATTGGAGCTTATAAAATTTATTTAAAAAACATTTAGAAAAACGCGGGCTGTACAATGACATCTGTTTGGTAAAATTCAAATATGAAGTTGAATGCACTCCTGATATTCGCCCTGTCTGTTTGGCGTCTGATCTGCCAAATGAGGGTGAAAAATGTCGAGTTGCAGGATTCGGAGATACAACCGGAAATGACAATTACTCTTCGATTTTGAATGAAGGAATCCTCTCAATTGAAAATCATTCCTATTGCAACCAGGTCAGTATTTCGGTTTTAGAACCAATTATTTCCGGCACATTGCTGATGATTGTGATTAAACTGAGTGAGCGTCCTTCCGAATTTCCCACATATCCAGCAAAAGTGACCCTTGAATTTAATGCGTGAGAATTTAAAAGTCAATAATCCTTACATACTTTGCAGTTTTTACAAGTCATGTGATGACATCCATAAGTTTTTTCAATCCATATTTTACAGCCAGGACATTGTTTTATTTTTTCCGATCGTTTGAGTTCATCCAAAGTTTTCTGTTCTTCTTTTTTTCTGCGCCGTTTTTCTTCGCGCTCACGGGCTTCCGTTGAAATCCTCCCAGGAAGATGTATCAAAGACCTGTCCTGACCTCTGTTAGATGTCGGATTCATATCATCGACTTCGCCACAATTCCCTCGATGTCCTTGTTCCCTGCACTTGGTGCAAAACCAATAATAGCATTGGCCACAAAGCACATTTGTTGAGTTTGGATCGCCGTTTTCCGTAGGTGTATTACATTCAAGTTTTGGGCAGTATACAGTATTTGGTATTGCTCCAATGGCTCGGTCTGTTTGAATTCTTCAAAGGAATTAGTCTTTATTTCGACTACGACCCGAAATTTGGTGACAGTAATTTTGGCGATTGAACGATTGTGAAAGGTTATTGATGACAGAATCATTATGTTAATGACTTTTCAACGTGAAAAAATCGGTCACTAACAACTTTAATCGTTGACCAACATCTAAAATTTCTCATCAACACGTTGATCTCCAACATCCGTCACAAACATCGATTCTACCCAAAATTTCGATTTACACAAAACTTAACAATCTCTATTGTGAGAATTCCTTGCCTATCATAACGCTCGAAAAGCTCATTTGAAACATATTTTCTGATTTCATGTTGCAGCATTGGTTCGTTGCATGTGACTGGACAGTTAATTGATGTGCTCCCTTCATTTATTTGTACTGTCAAATATTGAACCAAGCAATCCATACAAACCAGATGATCACATGGATCTTTACGAAAACATAGTGACCGTGCTATATTTTCTGAACATATTGGACAAGTCTTGAAAGGCTTTGATACTGATGACAACGATCAACAGATCCAAAAAATACGGACATTTATCGTTTTGAAGCATAAAACCTTCCTCAATTTGCCCAGCTGTTGATGAACTCACTATTGATGGTATTGTCTGTAATTGACTTATGGCTGACCCAATCCTTACCGCAGTCGACGACAGAGTAGTTGATCCTGCCGTTGGTGCATTGGTTTGGGCATAATTAAGAGTGCGAAAATGAAGCAATCGTTGCTCTCTAATGGTTGCTGCAGATACAGATGGAGTCGTTGATCTTCCCGTTGATATATTGATAGATCCATTATTTTGTTGCGCTCTTGATGCTCGTAAAGCTTCTTCAAGTTGCAAACGATTTACTCGGTCAAATTCATATTGAGTTAGAGATTCTTCTATACCACGCCGTAGTGCTGCATCGCTCAACGAAGAGTTTGTCGGGAGATCCAGCCTTGCAGAAACTGTTGTATCTTCAATAATTCTCGGATTCGTATTTTCTGGGGGGTAAGTAGGGATTTAAATGCCGAAAATGTGTTTTTCAAATATAACAGTTTGGCGTTAACTCATGGTCTAAGGGTATGCTGCAAGACTTATGCAATTAGAGAATGCTGACGGGTATTTTTGCAATACTGACGCCAAAAAATGGTTTTTCTAATTATAAGTTTGGCTTCCGGTTCTTTCGGCACTAGAATCCCTGGGGGTAAGATTGATGATTATCATTATTCGCATCATTTCTTTTAAATTTTCCGGATAACCAAGCAAACGGAATTGCAATGAATCTTTCAAGGCTAAAACCAGTTTCGACGTAGATTCGGTTCATTTAGTCTTTCACTTTTCCTGAATATAGTCTCCAATATTGCACACATCGTCAAAAATATCTTCGGTCGTCTCTTAATGTTAGGATTTTGAAATTTGAAAGTAGAGACAGACTTAAAATTTCATTTAGAGTTGATATATTTATTAAGTACAGACAATTTTTCCTTTTTAAGACCCCGAAACATCCAAGTTTAATATTATTTGCTCAATTCAGATATATGGTAGTGCTGATCGGTATGCAAACGAATCTCTTTTCTGCGCTCAAAATCATACGTATGGAGTGGATACATGTCAAGGAGATAGTGGTGGTCCAATAACATGCTCAAAAGATGGCCTCAACTACATGTATGGTATTACGTCTTTTGGTGTTGGATGCAATGACAAGAAATACCCAGGTAATTTCAATTTCTAAAAGTACGGGTTTAACTGAGATTTTTAGGGGCGTATACAGCCGTGAGCAGTTACATAGGCTGGATAAATGATTTGAAAGTGAATTATGACCCGTGCGAAAATGAAGCAACCAAATGCAGCACTGTTGTAACAAATTCAGCAGGAGTTTTAACACCAGTCAAAAGCAAAAATGGATTCTATCTCAACGACCAGGTAAAACTTTATTGAGCTTTCTTGAACAAGAAATTGAACTGTTTTTCTGGTATAGTCTATACCGTATAGACCTATAGACATTTAATTGACGGGTATTAAATCGGTTTGTGATTTCATATGAATATATTTGAGGATTGTATGTGGACATTGTCAGCACCTCCGGACAAATTGATTGCGATTCGATTCATTTGTGATTTTGAAATCGAAGCTGAAATTAAAGGGAATAACATTCTTTGTTATGATCTGCTCACTATCGAAGGTAAATCAATGCAAGTTTTTACAAGTTTAACGGAAACTATATTTCTTTAGAAACGGGTCATCCTGCCAGACTTTTTTGTGGATCAAAGAAGCCGGAAAAATTTATAAAATCGAGGACAAATGAAGTTCAGATTCGATTTCAAACTGATTTCAATGATACTAGGACGGGTTTTACTATTGAATATCAGGTATGACAAAATAAACTTACTGCAGTTCCTAGTAAAAATTGGTTCAGTTTTTATCTTACGAAGCTATTGCGAAGCTGCCTGCGAATTCTTCAAGCCGTACTGCTACACTTAATTTATTATTGACTTTGACATTGGTAATGTTAACTAAATAAAATGACAGATAATTTAAATAATGCAAATTACTTTTCCCATTCATTTCTAGAATAGAGTTCCGGTAAATGTTTATAGCCCACGCATTTATCTATCCTACGCAATTTGAAATGTTGAAGTGGATTAAAAATGCAGCTGGAAAATGGGTAAGCATTGCAAGAGAAAAACTTCTAGGTTAGTCCTGAATATAAATCCACTCTTCAGGTTCAAGAAGTGAGAAACATCGAAACTGAAGAAATTGAAATGAATGAAATTAGTTCAAAAAGTTTGGATATTTCGATTTCAGATCCCGAAGGCACGTATCCACGGACGGTCTGAAAACTGGAAAGCGCCAGGAACCGATGTTTGAAGTGGTCCGTGGATACCTTATCAAAGGTAATTCTGACGAAAGTTTAAATGTGTCACTTTGGGAAGATGGTTTGGATAATGAGCCAATTGTTGGTAATATTCGAATTGGATTAAATTGTGCCAGTCCATTATCTGATGAAGATTTGGTCGAAATTCAAAAATTACCGTCACCAAATGTTTTTAAGTGAGTTAAAATATCACTTTTAATCTAATTTTATTTAATCAAAATTAATTAAATAACAATTTCAAAGCGGTTGTTACGAGTCTAAAACATGGTCGGATGGTGTGACGGTTTTCATCGAAATAGCAAAGTAATAACTCTCTTATTTTTTACTAAATCGTCATTAAGGTTTGATAAACTTTTGAATGACCAACCAGAAATGGACGAAAATTTGAATATAACCATCCCAAAGACGAACCTTGCTGCAATTTATAAACTGACAGATGGTCATCTCACACCATCACCAGTTAAAAATCATTCTCGTGTGCCACCAAGTGGTGGTACTTCGCCAAACTGTCCAAACAAAGGCTGAAGATTTTTGCAAAAACGCATTTCAAAACATTCCACTGACCTGTATACTTTTATTTCTAATAAACACTGCTTCTAGATTTCTTCAAAAATCCGAAAGAAAATTTTTTGAAATTTTAGAACGAGAAAAAAATATAAAATAAAATGAAATTGACCATTTTGGTTTTGAAATTGACCATTTTTGTTACGTACGTTGTTGGATATCAGGATTGGTTTTTCACCGTCCGGGGTAAGGAGTCCATTCGAGGTCCTTTCGGACGGCTCACTTATGGACAAGACTCGCTGAAACCAAGACAAGTTCCCTGCATGGTACACACAAGCTAATCAGGCACAAGCACAAAGGCAGAAAACGCATAGCTATAGTACAAACAATTATAATCAACAGAATACATATAATAAACCAAAGCCAGGGCTTGCCGAACACCGAACTTGATACCCCAAACCCTTTTTGAATGGTGTTCGTAACCCTCTGAAGACACAATCGTATCAAACACAGTCATATAATCAGCAAAGGACAAATAACCACAATAGAAATAATTATCAACAGCAGAGAACTCATCAGCAGCAGAGAACTCAACAGCAGCAGCAAACTTATCGGCAGCCTGCTCAGCAGAGTTATAATTCGAACGCAAATCGATACAATGCGCATTCAAACTCCAACAATAATAAGTCCCAAAATCTCAGAAAAGTCAAACAAATGCTGCAATCGATGTCATCCTCAATTAATAATCTGGTTAGAACTATAAATTAGGCTAAATCCATTATAGACTATAATTTATAGTGCCTGTAATCTGTCTATTTATCATAAAACTATATCCAAATAAACTAATCACTGCCAAACTTCATCTTGAATTTCTTATTCCGATGAAAATGGGTCACTATATGATGCTGCTGTGGGGCAGTTCATCACCGAAAAATCAGATTGTACCTATTTATTCTGTAAGCTAACAGGATCTTCTTAGATAATGCGAGTCTATAGTACTCCGCCCATGAAATTGATATCAGTTTCAGTACGAGTAGAATTTATTTACAAAGCAGCTCGATATCACAGATACCGACAGTCATTTTAAATGACTTACTTTCATACGTAGAGCTCAATTTAAGCTCAGTGAAACAGAAAAGAAGGTAAATGAGGTTATTCTTCGGCAAAAAATTCATCATCAAGAAAATCGTCATGATGATCAGATCCAGTCTCCATTGCTTCGTAACTCTCACGCAGCGCCAAATTCGCCATTATACCACCCCAATAAAATATGTTGAATATGAAAAATGCCAATGGGAACATTTTACGACTTTGAATTCATTTTCAATAAGTTTTGAGAAAAAATATTCATAAAAATCAGTAAGTTATTTGAAAACGGTTCCTCCAAGAATCAATCCAAATTGATTTTGATCCTTTTAACTGACTTTCTTCGTCAAGAGATATCCTCAGAATACCTCGTTTTAATCTTATCACGATTTTTCATTTAGTTCAACATTCGAGTCGAAGTTACATTCGAAATCTGACAAACTATCGACCAATGAGAATCGTTTCCTATATCTAAGAATTCTTTTAGTAAGTTCATATTGCGAGAATTGTTTTGCTGGTTTTTGTTTTCGTCTTCCTCTAGCGGATTTATTTGTACTTGTTGAGGACTTTGGTGGAAGTGAATGTGCTCTTTTCAAATCGGATTTTTCTCGGCCCGGGGTGCTTCGACTGGAGCTCCACGGACTGACCAATGGCGTGCGTTCTGGCGTAGAGGGCTGAGCAACTGTATGTCGCCTACGAGTCGTAGTAGGTTTACTCTTACCAGAGATTGACACCCACGCATTATCATACCCTTATATATGATATTCTTAAGCGTGAACAACCCTATGCATAATGCTTAAGTTAAATATAAGCGTGCTTTAATGTATATAATGCTTAAGCATGTTAAGCTAATCAAAACGCGCAACATGCAATGGCAACATTCATTATTGCGATAACAGCAAAATTTAACCGTCCTATTGGTTCGTATAAAGAATAATCTCAGGTAGGATAATTCAAGAGAGGTCTCTCAGAGTTGCATCTCGAACCAAAATGCTTATCGATGATCATACTTTTGAAAAATCATGTTAGTAAAATCAATCATCTCGTCGACGGTAAAGTTAGTAAATGACTCACTTCCGGTTTATTTCCGGCTCACCTCCGGTTTGTTTCCGAGTCATTGTGAGCGTCGATCACTAGGTTCACCTCTAGTTACACTTCGGGTGCGAAATCCAACTCTGAGATTGAATCCGGTTTTTCCTGATGGTCGATCTGCGTCTATCTGACGCTGTCCCGTACCGATTGTGAGCCTATTTGAGTGAAAGATGATTCATAAATATGATTCATTCAAAATATGAATCATTTATGATGATTCTTGGCAAAAGTTTGAGATTACGTATTATTGATTACGTAATATAAAGCGTGAATTATGAAGCGTGACAATTTTATTAGAAATAAAATTTAGTAAGCATGAGCGATGATTTCAAAATTTTGCGTGGAAAAGCTTTAATAAAAGCTTCCAAATCACTCATACTGTGACTTTATTTGTCTAATGGACCTTACGTGACCTCATTTGACCTAAAGTCACTAAAGGGTTTCATCCTACCCTATAGCACCATATAGCGGTGGCGCTATTGAATAGGTATGGGTTGAATCATCAATCCCTTCCTCTAGTTTTAAATCACGATTGATCAACATCTTCAATGGTGTTCCTTTTAATGGCTTTTATGATTCGTCTCACAATATGGTCAATATTATACCGTATATAATATACGGTATATTGGGATCAAGTTCGGGTTTATGTCGGAATTAATGTTCTAGGATTTCGACTTTGCCAAGATTCTGGAAGGTTGACTGGAAGATTGTATATACAATTTTAAATTAATTGAATTCGGATTGACTGTGATTTTTTGACTCATTCAAGTTGACATCCGGTGGGAGCTCATGATAAATAGGTTGAGTTAGGATTAACAACTTCTAGAACATGTCTTTTACTTTTCAAGCCATTCCTGTCTGATTTGATTCTTCTTTCAATGCTGCCCATTCACGAGCCTTTCATTTCATTACACACTAACAATTCGAATCAATCAGTAAAAAGTATTTTTTACTCAAATGCGAATGACCATAATGGCCCATAATTTATTGATTTACAATGAATTCCTTCATTCTAATGAGCAATTGCGCAAAAGCATATTCAATCATTGAAGCGAACACAAAAAAGTTACACATTAACATCCATACATCAATTGCCTGTTCAGGGTTTCTCAAAATCCGACCCATCAGAGTACAAAGTTTGTAACAGTAAAAGTTTTACTACAAACAAACTAGCCTATTTGTCTGTGAAGCCCTGACCTTCATATAACTGACTTTTGGGAGGTTACCATTAAAAGCCTGGGTCATTGCTATCGCGTCATTCAATATGTGACGGCATTATTGTCAAAGTAACCATATGTTCAATATATGCATGATCCAAGTTTATGAACATGCTGATATAAAGCTGGTGTGCATATATATTTAATATGATAAAAATATACTTGTGACCGTATCGAATAAGCTTCCTGAAATGGCTAAAATGTCGTGACGCCCAAAGTCACTCTTGCCGGTGCAATTTCAACCTTGATCCAAAACGAAATCCATGAAACCAGAACGCACATGGTCGATGGAATATAAAGATTCATCAAAAAATACTTGACACGGCGACCAAGTACAAATTCAGCACGAAGACGAGTAAATACACCATGATCACGACGACGACTATCAGAATCAAGAATGCGAGCAGCCTTTTATTGGTCAATTTTCGTGATTCTCAGTGAGCGAATCTCACCCGTATAAATGAAGGTTGTGCAAGATTTTAAGTGACCTCATAGTATGATGCTCATAACCATTCCTTAGTTTCATAAAGTGGATTCAGTAAAAAGAAAGCATATTTGCCATATTCAATAGGATGGTGTCGCCATTGGAGGTCAACAAGTTCTTCGTGTTCAGTATAAGATTCAATGATCATCGGACAGACTTGATTATCGAATGGAAAAAATCTCAAATCCATCGGACAAGATTGAACCAATGCAATTCTTTCTAAAGTTATTTTAAGGATGGGGCTGAAAAGTCGAGGTCCTCGACTCGACGAATCAAACTCGCTTTGTCCGAGTTGAGATTTAGGTCACTTAAAGGTACTTGCATAAGTTTATGTCTATTTTTTGTAAAGCGTATGAGTCCGTGAATGTTACTAGAGGCATTTTGACCTTGGCGATAACAGATTAATTGAGTGACAATTATGAATTGAGATCCAAAAACGATCGCGCGTCGATATTCCTTTAGACCCAAAGCTCAGTGTGACATCTGTCACCAGCATGTCAACTATGTGACACATCGCCAATCAGATTTGCCACTAACAAGCCTATCAAAAGCCAACAAATTAACCAAAAACTTTTCAACTCTTTTCAACACGGAAATATATTAACATTCATATTGTTGGAAATCAAGGTCAAGCGGGATGTCAACGTACTTCCAGACTTAAGGATACATTGCCTTTGTATCATAGGACATAATGTGCCAAAGTGAACCCGTTATCACGTCATCTGGATGAAGCTTGAACCTTGGGCAGCAATTTGCTCTGTATTTTTCTTATGCTGCATAAGTTATGCAACATTTCTGGTCGAACAATTTTTGATGCGCAATCCTTTATCAAAGTGAGTCAAATCTATAGTAATTCGAACAAAACTTGTATTTCAAAAGTGATTCTTGTTACCCTATAAATTATAGGCTATCATTTTTTTTAATCAGATATGTTTTAACAGATTCGGGGAACCCAAATGAGGTAATTTTTGGATAAGGCGAGGATTAACCCAAAATTGATTGAAAATAAATGAAAACGAACTTAAATGATTTGCGATAACTGTACATACGCGGATGTACAAGGAGGCAATTAACAAGCAAACCAGAGTTACCAAGGGGAGTATGCATAGGTATCAATAGGTAGACCCACAGGTTATAAATCAGTAAATGAAAAGATTACAGTACTTAAGACTCATTTAAATCTCAAGGTTATAAAATATAACTAAAATCGTATGAGCAAATCTTACTAAAACTAACATAAATTATGTCTCATAATCGAACCACCTTCTTTACTTCCGGTCTCCACTTCCGGTCATTTTACGGCCCTTACAAATCAAAACATCGGCACAACTATCCTGAAAGCAATCTTTATCATCTTACAAAATTGTTTCCGAAGTAACCCTGGGGGTGTTTTGACGACATTTAAATATTAAAGTAACCAGCTGTTAAAAAGCTGTTTTAATCGATCTGTCATCATAGAAATGCAAATCATTATTGTGGGTGGTATAAGAGTGGCAATTCAATGCTGATAAAATATTACATGATAAAAGGTTGTTTAAATGGACGATAAAAATTCCTAAAGCGTATTTCCTTAAAATTCAATTTTACGGCGAATTTTATATCGTCTTTTTTCCGAAAATCGATATTTTTCCTACCATTGAGCGAAACTTTTCCGTGTCGATTAATTTTAATAAACTGTTTTCGAATCATTGTTTCATGTCGAGTTTTTTCCTCTGTAAATAAAAGCATGGGTGTCTTTTATGGATGATTCCGATAACTGAATGGAACTTCAAACCAGATAAGCGTTCGATAAACGAATATATCCAAATTTTCATCCATGGCCAGATTTTATCAATAAATGATGGATCAATATTAATAAATTTTCTCGGTGGTATATGATGATTTGCCAAGCGCTTGAAATGGTTTTCAATATAAGGCCTATTTTATGACCAATCAGCGCTAAGAGCTCACTGACGAATTATAAGAGTCATTCAATTTGAAAACCCACCTTATCAGTCCAAGTATAACGAATAAATAGTGTCATACTTTAATCATTTTCATTATCAATCATTTTCATTATCATCTCATTGCATCATTGAGAAAATATCATTGAGGTATGACTCATACGGTATGACTCATACGGTATGACTCATACGGTATGAGTCATACCGTATGAGTTACCGTATAACCGATGCATTATATTTGATGTAACTCAAATGAAACAATTTCCTGAAATCCATTTTTATCTCGGAGATTGCATCAATACTTTCGATAAGAATATCAACAATAATTGGGAGTGGTCCTTCTGATGGTGGAATAATACGTCTGTAAATGCTCTTGCCATCGACCGAAATTCTTGAACATTTCTTGGTTAATGAATATCATGCTAATGACTTTGTCCCAACATACAGGTCAAAGCATAAATGAACTCGAAAATGGTCCGAGTTCATATCGTCCAAAAAGCATTTTTATCGCGTGGGTTTTGATCAGAGAAAATGAATTTCGAATTTCAATTCTAGAAAAATAGTCCAAAGTTGAATGGAGCATTTCCTGTCATATCCTCCAGTAAAAACTTTTTCATCAAGAAAATCTGTTATATCTGATTGAATATGTGCTGGAGATCTTGTATCTTGAATATTTTGCTTCGGACTTTTAACAGCTTCTGTTGCATTCACCGGTTGACTCAATGCATAAACAGCTAATGATAAACAACTGATCAAATCATACAATAAAATAAAACGCGGGAGCATTTTCTCTATCTAGAGTAAATGGAAAGCGTGTAGATTGGCCTTGAGGCATTAGCAACTATTAAAATTAACAACTTAAGACTATCCTTAAGTCACAGATGTTCTCACACTGAATAAAACTCTGATTTCAAATTCACAATTCTACCAACCAAAAACCATAAACATCAGAAACCATAAACCAAAAGAATTTCAAGCCAAAGAAATATGATCGGACGCTTTTCGACCACTAAATATTATCGAGAAATATATTTGAAAATTTTTGTAACGGTATTCTACATCTCAATTGGCTGAATATTTATTCAGCAGCGCCACTAAGGCAGCATCATTTTGAAAACTTTCGCAGGAAAAAATACGCTACGTAATACCATCCTTGAGCCATGAATATTCTCAAATTGAATAAACTCTAATTTAAGATTGAACGAAATGCAGCAGAAACTATAAAATGTCTTTACAAATTAATAAAGAAAATGATGCTGAACAATCTCAGAAGGGTCATTTATCAAAATTGGGCTCGTCTAAAATTTAATTGGCTCATTGAAAAACTTCTGTTCATTCATTTTATAGGTCTGAAGACTACCAAGGGACAGTTGAACTCCCTTTTAGCCCAAATCTTGGCCGGCAGAAAACTTAATGAAAGTTCATTGTATCCGTCGATGATGTGTGGGTCAACGAACTATGAATTAAAAATCTCTTCGGGGAGTCTAAATTTTAAGACGTTTGAATGGGATTCTATCGAGGAGTTTTTTGAATGAAACCAGACGAAATCAAATAAGTATCTACAATTACGTACCGTACAGTTATCTAGTGTTATACAGTATGAATAATCAAAAACATAAACGCATACAGATTGTTTCAGAAATATAAAATCGTCGAAGCAAAATAAGATATACAAACTAAGCGGAGTTTTCAATTAAATGGTCGAGCGATGACGTCCTCGGTCAGTTATTCGAACACTTGACCAACAATGGCATTTTTGGTAATTCCGAGGTTAAACTCAGTGAAGAGAAAAAAACTATTTCAAAGGTAAAACTAGTAAAACGAAGCACACCCCCTGCACAGAAAAATTAATACCTCGGTGATTCTGACCATTGAAAAATTTTGTACAGCTCCTAGGCCCTAGGGACCTAGGGGGTGCTTCCTTTCATCAGAATCTTGATGTCTTAGTTCAAATGACCTTACTCCTTATAAAATAACCAACGTGGGTTATAAGTCTGAGAAATTGCCATCTGACAGTGAACTTCGGGGAATTTTGTTATTTGATTATTAAAAGTTAAAATGAAACTGCTAAGTGGTTTATTTGGCTTTAGTCTGGCCAAAAGTGTCCCGTTGGACCAAGCAGCTGATCGAGATGTTGAATCGCTGGAAGGAATTTTTGATGAAATGGAAATCAATGAAAAACTTCATCTTGATTTATTCGAAGGAGATATCTTAGGAAGGTTTGCTTGGTTGCAGCCTGCAACTTACAGTGTGATATGATTGGTTAATGAAAAAAGTTAAGTTTTAAAGTTAATGGAAACCACCAAAGGCGGTCCTGGTGATGCTGCGAGTCGAAATATTCAAAAAGACTTGACTTTAAGATGGCCCGAGTGAGTTTATGAAATCTTTTTAATTTCCTACTCAAGGCACAAGACTAAAGCGAGTAGAGATGTGACATTTTTAGAGGGAAGATTTATTTGAAAATTGGGCGTGATGTTGTACCAAATGTTGTTGGCGTACTTCATCAGGAACAGATTTTGAAAGCATAC
>JACLAC010011202.1_pt1 | contig 14926 bp, 11 predicted proteins | sample 8027881 | NCBI WGS metagenome assembly JACLAC01 (sample SAMN15725517, study PRJNA655200) | protist metagenome | isolation source: fluorescence activated cell sorting (FACS) single amplified genomes of... | place: Spain: Blaines Bay Microbial Observatory, Mediterranean Sea | collected 2016-01-19 | reverse complement strand
TTGGACAACTGGTTGTTTATGCGACCGGAGCCGAAATTGAATTTGCTGACCGGCAGGTTATCGATTCCATCGAACAACAAACGCGAGAAAAAGGCTATCCCATTCGAGATATCATTCATGCGGTTATTGAATCCCGATTGTTCCAACACAAATAAGTTTGAAAGTATTTCTCAATGATCAAGACCATCGACCGGCGAACAATGTTGAAATCGACTGGCGTCGCCTTAACGCTGCCGATGCTGGAATCTATGAACCGCAATGGTTCCGTCTTACCGCCTCCCCAGAGACTCGTGTTCTTGTGCACAACACTTGGCCTCCACCCTCCCAACCTCTGGCCCAAAAATCCAGGAAAGGACTATGAAGCAACCGCTTATTTAAAAATACTTCAAGATCATCGCAACGACTTCACGCTTTTTTCCGGCCTTCAACACGAAGATCAAACGGGGCGGCAACCCCATGACAGTGAAATGACTTTCCTCACTTCCGCGCGAAAACCGGGCATGGGTGGCTTTCGGAATTCGGTCTCTATCGATCAAATTGCAGCCACTCAACTCAAAAACAAAACTCGCTTTTCCTCAATCACTCTTGGATCTGCAAAATCACAAAGCCAATCTTACACTGCCGGCGGCGTCATGATTCCTGCCCAAACGAATCCAGCAAAACTGTTTGAAAGCCTTTTCATGAAGGGGCGCCCCAAAGAAATTGAATCTCAGAAACGCAGACTCAATCAGGGCAAGAGCATTCTGGACCAACTCAGCGCTCAAGCAAAATCACTCCAGCAAAAAGCCAGCCAGGCAGACAACCATTTACTTGATGACTATTTACAATCGGTTCGGGAAGCAGAAACCAACATTGGTAATTTCCAGAGTTGGATTGACAAACCCAAGCCTCAAGTCGAAACAGAAAAACCAAAAAACATTAGCGACATTGCCGACATCATTGGCCGCACTCGACTTTTGATGAATCTGATCCCATTGATCATTCAAACCGACTCGTCCAGAGTCGTTAGCCTAATGATTCAAGATCACTTTGCTGTCCCAAAGATTAAAGGAGTTACCGGGAACCACCACAACCTCTCCCATCATGGCCAGGATAGAACAAAAATTATACAACTCCAGAAAATCGAAACTGCCATCCTGCATAGCTTTGGCGACCTGCTCCATCAGATGAAGTCGAGAACTGAAACAGGATCATCCCTCCTAAAAAATACATCTGTGCTGTTTGGCAGCAATCTTGGCAATGCCAACGCGCACCAAGCCAGCAACCTTCCGATCTTTCTCGCAGGTGGCAAATTCAAACATGGCCAGTACATTGCCAAGTCGAAGGGTACTCCATTGTCCAACTTATTTGTTTCGATGCTCAATCAGAACGGGATTGAAATTGATCACTTTGGACAAAGTACTGGAACGCTAAGCTGGTAATTTACAGACGGCCTGCAAACGCCGAACCATTCAATTAAAAAAGCCCTGCTCTTCTTAACAAAAAGGGCAGGGCTGTTGGTTTGGCACAAGCTATTTTAGCTCGATTAATCTTCAATTGAAACGATTTCGGCTCCCGCGCGAGTCGCCAGCTGCTGAAAGACAACTTCGTTAATCGACTGAGTTACAAAGTGTGTTGAACCATCGCCCAAAGTTACATTAATTCCCTGAGGATGATAACTTCGAAAATCTTCAAAGTGCCCACCGGGGTCGTTAGGAGCGTGATCCGCTGCTCCAACGATTCGCGCAAACGGTTCGTCCACTTCAGGAACCATGCCGACCCACGAAATTTTTCCGAGGAGATTTATTCGCTCGCCAACCATTAACGTGTTGCTGGTGCCGTCCGTGATATCTCCCATTTTTATAACGCTATTCCCGTAAAACAATCCATTCCCCTTCAGCGGACTGTCCTCGATTTCGGAACTTCCAAATACACCAGAGTAATTACTGCGTCCCACCATCAGTTCCTCGTGATCGTGATCGTCGTCTGGCCCCGGAGGTTCGTCATGCAAATCATGATCGTCATCGTCATGATCGTGTTCAATATGTTCGTCAAGATTCACTACAGGCAAATCAATTTCAGAAGGGCATTGATACGCTGGAACGACAGTTTCAATTGTATGAATGTGAGCACTGTCATCGATGGCCACTTTAAAATCTATCTGGTTGTAAAGATTGTTCTGCTCCATGAACGGCAAAATATAGGCTGACCATCCCCAACCAGGTTCATCATCTGCAATTAGCGGGTTTCCTGTTTTCCACCCGGGTGGAAGCGTTTGGAACGCGCTTTCATAATTTAGGATTGCTAAACCCTGCTGACGACTATTGTTGGCACAGGAAATTCGCCTCGCTGCCTCGCGTACTTGTTGTACCGCCGGAAGCAGCATCCCGATTAAGATCCCGATAATTGCAATTACAACCAGTAGCTCAACAAGCGTAAATCCACTTTTCTTATTTTTATAATTCATAACGCACCAAAAAGATAAAGAGAAAAAATCCAATCAAAAACTTAATTCTGATTACCCTAAAATAAATTTAGGAGTCAAGTCACGGAAGATTTCTGATCATCGTTTTGGAGCCGAGAACGAGGCAGACGCCAATTCATTGCGTCCAACATCTTTGGCAGCAGACCCAAAAACGATTAGCAGAAACCGCGTCGAATCGGGGGTGCGCGATCCGATTGCCCGAAATGGACTTCCTTCAGAAAGACCGGTGTGGCAGAGAGTCTCTCCAGAACACTAAATTCTTCAAGTGAATGCCGCTCGACCGCTGGAATATCGACTTGAAATTGAGCCAACAAACGACACAAAAGACAATCGTGAGCCAGTGCGTCGCCGTCTACAAACTGCTCGCTAGGCACCACCGGTATGGCAGGGTGGTCATGCGGAACTGAGCAACAAAGAATCGTCTCGACATCACCTGCGGTTGTGTGGTCATCGCAAAGGTGTGAGTGACTAGACACCAACAAGCCGCTCAACGTGATCGATGTCACGATGAGGAGTTTCGTTATGTTGGCTGCAAATGAAGTCACGGCAAACTTGTAGAATAGTTGAACTGAGCGTTACATACCTCAATAGTACGCATGGCACCCCTCCCAGTTCAAGACAAAGAAGCCTAATTTCTCGAAATCTCCCCAGATCACCTCAAATTACGCCGATTGTCCCTGCCCGAGACTGAATCGAGCGGAATAATCGTTAGCTCGTCCAAATCGTTCAATTCTCGGTAACACCTGAGAACAACGAACAAATAAGGAGACTACGCAAGCTTAGTAAGAACGTTTTTGACTACTGACTGGAATTGTTTTTCTTCTCGCCTTCAAACCGCTTCAGCGTCTTTCTTAAATCATCTCCACCCAAACCGGCGATCGTCAGTTCCGGATTATGCGTCAATTCCAGATTTTTGTAAGCGACTCGCTGGGCAGGGCCACCATGGATTTGCAACGCAAGCAAACCGGTCAGTTCGCCATCAGGGTCTTCTAACGCAACGGTGATCCGACCATTTACCGCCAGCCAAATTCGATGATCCACTGCAAGGATTTCGTAATCATTCCATCCTTCCCGGTGAACATGTTTCTCACTGGTATCCCCATTACGTACTAAGATGCCCCGTCCATGCTCGTGGTATAACGACCCCCACCATCCTTTTCCAACATCCGCCTGATAGCCCACAGCTTGCCCCGACGGCTTGAGCTCAGTTGAGCGGAATTGAATTCCAGCATTTGCAGAATACGGCACCTGTTTCACCTTGAGCTTAAGACGAAAGTTCTTAACAGGAATCTTGGAATACAAAAATTGATTCCCTTTAATTTTGGCATCTCCTCCTGTACCTACAATTGCCCCCTCTTCGACAGACCATAAATCCATGTCTTTGGCAGACCACCCTTGTAGGTCTGTCTGATTAAAAAAGACCTGATCTTTTTCGGGCTTCAAATCTGCGGGCCGAATCGCATCCTGGGCGTCAGTGATTCCAATGAGAATAAACCCAATCAGTAAGATTCCCGACAGAATAGCGCACTTCTTCTGCCGAAAAAAATATCGAGTGACGGAACTGGCAAATTGAATCATAGTCTTCTCCGGCAACAAATAATGCCTCATGATAAACACGTAACATTAGAACGTTCGCCCGAAAAGACCGCAAACCTCGGATGCCGAACAAATCAGGAAAATATCAACTAAGACTTACTTGATTCGACGTATTTTCGGCCAAATTCCACCTTCGAATTACATTCAATTGATCCGGTGTCACCACACCGATAGGCTTATTGCTTCCATCGACCACAACGAGTTGTCGAACTTCTGGATCTTTGGCGAATAGCTGTTCTGTTGCAAAGCAAGTGGTATCACTTGGCACAGTGACAACTGGTGAAGACATGTGTTTTGTCACTTGATAAAACTTAGTCTGATTTCCACGACGCAAACCGAATTCATCTATTTCAAAAATCTCCTCCAACACAGACTCATCATGATTGGCGAGACGCTGGTTCAGCTCTAGATACCTTTGGATATCTGCCTCAGTCAAAATCCCAATGCAAGTTCCCAAACGATTAATCACTGGAGCAGCAGTTGCGCGAGCAGCGTTTAACGCACTAATTACGTCAGACATTTGGTCATAATCGTGAACTGGCACGATATGGGACATTGCCGATGTAACAAAAGGGGATTTTTCAAATCGGTGCCTTAAACCATCGGACCTTTCACCAACTGGCCTGTGCCACCCATCGGTTGTCGCCTCAACTGAATCCTCACGAACGGGTTCCTGAGCATTGACCTTCACGCTCAAGACCGGGCATTTCGAATGTCGAATAACGTATTCTGAAACACTTCCTAAAATCCATCTCACCAGACCGACGCGATTGTGAGTCGCCATAATCACTAAGTCGCAATTCTGCTCTTCAGCTAATTTTACAATCTCGGGGCCGGGATTGCCCCTTAAAAATTCATGCTGATACTCGAGGGTTGAATCCGCCGGCATGACTTTTAAAAACTCAGTCTGCTCTTGGATAATTAACTCATCAAGTTCCGGGCGAACGTAGTAGGTCGTAGGTGGCAAGGGAGGTATGGCGACGTAACAAAAAATTATCTTAGCTTCATTTTTTTTCGCCCACAAAGAAGCCAAGTCGACTACGTCTTGGCAATTACTAAAATCATCGATCGGTACAAGAATTTTCCGAATGGCATTCATTGTTCCCTCCCCAAAGTTTGAAAAGTACAGTTACGTCCTATTCCTGACGCAAATTGAATGCCAAACAAACGACGGATGATGTTTTGGGAATTTCTGCGTTAAATTCTCCTTCCAATCGCAACTGCTGTGCGACATTACTCAGGGCTTCCCCTCCGCCCGCGCGATATCGCATCAAACTTCCCCACTGGGGAAACGCGTTGAATAACCAGTCCAGTGGCGCAAATGATTAAAGGAGAACGTCTCGTTGATCGGAACAAAAGTCTACGCAAGGCACTAACCATCGTTACCACCAATCGCTGTCTCCGAATTGATTCTTTCAAGTTGCAAAAAAAAAGATTTTGCACCGAAGCAAATATCAGTGCAAAATCTATTTTATAGCCGTTCGAGTTACCCTTGGGGATCATTGGGGATCAACCAGACAGAGCCGGTCTAACCCCATAAAAATCTACTTCGCTCCAAGAGACGCAGTCTTAGTAGGCTTGGTTGTGTTCAAGTCGAAACGATCCAGATTCATTACCTTATTCCAAACTGCGGCAAAATCTTCGATGAACTTTGCATTGCCGTCTTCACAGGCGTACACTTCGGCAATCGCTCTTAATTGAGAATTCGATCCGAACACAAGGTCGACTCCTGTCCCGGTCCACTTGAGTTCACCCGTCTTACGATCCCGCCCTTCATACACGCCAGGTTGAGCGTCAGATTTCTTCCAGTCTGTTTCCAAATCCAGCAGGTTAACGAAGAAGTCATTGGAGAGTGTCTCGGGCCGAGTGGTAAAAACTCCCAAGGGAGAATTGTCGAAGTTTGCATTGAGTACCCGCATACCACCAAGCAATACGGTCATTTCGGGAGCGGTTAGCGTCAACATATGCGCTCGATCGACCAACATCACTTCCGGCAGTTGGGAGTATCCCTTGCGAAAGTAATTGGTGAATCCATCGGCGGTTGGCTCCAACGCCGCGAACGAATTAACATCCGTCATTGCTTGAGATGCATCGGTGCGACCTGCAGTGAATGGTACGGTAATTTCATGTCCCGCATTCTTTGCTGCAGCTTCCACACCCACACAACCTCCCAGCACAATTAGGTCGGCAAGTGAGACCTGAACACCGTCCTTTCGGGACTGATTAAAATCACTTTGGATTTTTTTCAATACGTTTAAAACGTCTTCAAGCTTCTCCGGCTGATTAACAGTCCAGTCCTTTTGAGGCGATAAACGCAGTCTTCCCCCGTTCGCTCCACCACGCTTGTCTGTTCCACGGAACGTGGATGCAGAAGCCCAAGCCGTCGAAGTCAATTGAGAAATCGACAACCCGGAACCAAGCAACTGTTTCTTGAGCTGCGAGATCTCTTTTTCTCCAACTTGCGAATAAGCAGCCACTGGAACAGGGTCTTGCCATAACTGTGCCGCCGGCACAAGAGGACCAAGGCAACGGGCATAAGGCCCCATATCGCGATGCGTCAACTTGTACCATGCTTTTGCAAACGCAGCCGCAAACTGATCCGGATTCTCATGAAACCGCTTAGAAATTGGCCCGTAGTTGGGATCCATTTTAAGGGCAAGATCCGTGGTGAACATAATCGGAGCGTGAGACTTGTTCGCATCGTGTGCATCGGGAACGGTTCCCTCGGCAGCTGCATCTTCCGGAGTCCATTGCCAACCGCCGCCGGGACTTTTCGTTAATTCCCAATCATAACCAAACAGATTTTCAAAGTAACCGTTTGACCATTCGACAGGTGTCGTCGTCCAGGCTCCTTCCAGTCCACTGGTGATCGTGTCATCACCATTGCCGGTTCCAAAATTATTCTTCCATCCCAATCCCTGCTGTGCCAGTGGAGCCGCTTCGGGTTCGGGGCCGACATGCTTACTCGGATCGGCAGCTCCGTGAGCTTTCCCAAAGGTATGCCCACCAGCAATCAATGCGACTGTTTCTTCGTCATTCATGGCCATCCTTTTGAATGTCTCACGAATGTCACGGGCGGAGGCGAGCGGATCCGGCTTTCCATTGGGACCTTGAGGGTTGACATAAATCAAACCCATTTGCACCGCAGCCAGCGGATTCTCAAGCTCCCGATCACCCGAGTAACGCTCATCTGCTAACCACTCACTCTCAGGACCCCAATAAATATCAGTTTCCGGCTCCCAAACATCAACGCGGCCACCGGCGAATCCAAATGTCTCAAATCCCATCGACTCAAGTGCACAGTTCCCGGTGAAGACCATTAAATCAGCCCACGAAATCCGCTTGCCGTATTTCTGCTTAATTGGCCAAAGTAAACGTCTTGCCTTATCCAGGTTCGTATTGTCCGGCCAACTGTTAAGCGGTGCAAACCGAAGGGTTCCCGAAGACGCTCCACCTCTCCCATCGGTGATACGATAAGTCCCGGCACTATGCCAAGCCATGCGAATGAAGAGAGGACCGTAATGACCGTAATCTGCCGGCCACCAATCTTGAGACGTGGTCATTACTTCGACGATGTCTTTCTTTAATTCCGCAAGATCAAGCTTTTCAAATTCCTCGGCATAATTAAAATCAGCTCCCATTGGATCACTGGCCAGAGAATTCTGATGCAAAATACTCAATTTTAATTGCTCAGGCCACCAGTCACGATTCGACATTGAATCAACCGCGGCGTTGACTTGAGTTACCAATGCCGGACTGTTAGGACTGGGAGCAGAAACAGGAATGGTTAAACCGGTGACCGGACATTTGCTGCCCGGCGGCATTTTGCTCCCATGGGCGTACGCCGCATCGTAGTTCGGTTCACCAGAATCCTGTGCAAACAAACAAGGGTCAAAATTCAATAAACTTACCAACAGCAATGCTGCCAAAACTCCGGTCGCTCTCATTCTATCCCCTCAAGTTTCAATTTACGAAATGTCGTGATGTTATCTAGGGCTTATCACTCTGATACGATCTAGGTAACCGACTCTTACACATCAAATTAACGCGAGATCAGTCTGCGTTTCAATTCACTCAGGCGATCATCATAGGCTTTCTAATTTCATTTTCAAAGTGCCTCGTCGGCACCAAAGACAGCTCGTAAAACGTTCACTTCAAATCGGAGTACAACCTCGTCACACCAATATTCCCCCTCTCCTCAACGACCCTCGCTTTTGGTTCAAACAACCTGGTTCAAACAACCAACCTCAGCATTCCCCCACTCAGCGAGTTGAACCCCGCGACTTGCGGGCAGTTCGGGTTATAAGGCCTCTAAGTTGGGTGAATAAAATTTGCTTTTGCGCCTCTCGTGACCTAGGTTTCCGTAGCGTCCAAACTTGGGCTCAGATTTCTTAACTTTCTCGTTTTTATTTACATGAATTCCAGTTTTCTCGCCGCATCTCAGCGGATAACTGCCGACGTTTTTGTCTCCCGACCGGCGAACGGCACAAACCAAGAACACCTCAATGCTGCCGTCCAGTGGCTAACCCGAGCCCACGAAATCAGCCTTGATGGCGGTGTTGCTTATGGATATTGCCTGAGAGGGGGAGGTTGGAAATCTTCCTATGTCGAAACCTCAGGCTATATAGTCGAAACCTTTTACGATCTAGCCGAGTATCGAAGTGAACCCGCATTTGCTCAGCGAGCCAAAACAATCGCCGAATGGTTGATGACCGTCCAAAACGATGACGGCTCTTTTTCAAATGATCATTTTGGAGTCGGGCAGGGGATTGTCTTTGATACGGGGCAAGTTCTGTTTGGTTTAGTCCGAGCCTACCAGGAAACGGGGGAGCCAAAATTTCTCGAGAGCGCGATGCGAAGCGGGCAATGGCTCGCCGAATCAATGGATCATGACGGCGCCTGGCGACGCAACACTCACCTAAAAAACATTCACACCTACAACACCCGCAGCGCCTGGGCCATGCTCGAATTATGCGCTGCCCATGAAGCACCAGAGATCCAGTCTGCGGCACGACGCAATCTCGAATGGGCTCTGACGCAACAATCCCAGGGGTGGTTTAAAAACTGCGCGTTCCGTCCCGGTCTGCCACCGTTCACCCACACGATCGCATACGCCATTCGCGGACTTCTCGAAGGCGGCCGTTTGCTATCCGAACAACGATTCACCGAAGCCGCCACCGAGTCCGCACAGCAAATTTTAAAACACGTCAATTCTAAAGGTCATATTCCCGGACGAATTGATACCGATGGAAACCCGCGAAGCCGCTCCTGTTGCCTCACAGGCAACTGCCAATTAGCAATTATCTGGTACAAACTCTCCCGACAAAATCAAAATCTGGAATTCGAATCCGCCGCTTCCCGAGCAATGGATTTTGTCATGTCCGTCCAGGACATTCGCACCGCTAACCCCGACACTTACGGAGCCATCAAAGGCTCGCACCCAGTCTGGGGAAAATATACGCCTCTCGCCTATCCAAACTGGGCTACGAAATTTTTCATCGACGCAATGCTCTTGCGCGAACAAAACGCAAAGGCTCCTGCATGACTCCTTCACACAACATTCTAAACTGCCGCTTTGACGCAGTGAACGAAGCGGGAGCCGCCCAATGGGCGCGAGAGACTTTACGGTCTGGCAAACGTGGCCACATTTCAACCGTAAACGTAGCGATACTGATGATGATGCGGTCCGACCCGCGGTTGAAACAATACATTGATGATTCAGGGTTAATTGTTGCCGATGGCCAACCCTTAATCTGGCTCTCAAAACTATTAAGAAAACCGCTTCCGGAACGAGTCGCAGGCGTCGAACTTGTTCACGAACTGGTTGACGTCGCGAGCCAGGAAAATGCAGGGATCTACCTCATGGGCGCAACACAGGACATCGTAGAAGACGTTGCAAAAAAATTATCAGAACAAACTTCGAATGCTCAATTCGTCGGTGTACAAGACGGATATTTCAGTCACGAAGAGTCAAAGGCTCGTGCTCAGGCAATCCGTGAAAGTGGCGCTAAATTACTTATTGTCGCCATGGGAGTTCCACGTCAAGAACAGTTCCTGCAAGATCACTGGGAGGAACTTAATGTCCAACTCGCGATTGGCGTTGGAGGGAGTTTCGATGTAATCGCTGGGAGAACGAAGCGAGCCCCACAGTGGATGCAAACCGTTGGATTGGAGTGGTTCTTTCGCATGTCGCAGGAGCCCAGACGGCTGGCCAAACGTTACTTCATCACCAACTCCCAGTTCATCTGGCTTAGCGGATGGGCTCTTTTAGGTCACTTCCTGGGCCTTGGAAAAACGGGTACACCATCAGACGCTCGCCAACCGCTTACTTAAATACAGGCTAACTCGCCACAAGCATTAAAGACCTTAGCTCCTCAGGCATTCTGCGTTTCAGAGCAAGGAAAGCAGATTGCTTAGCACCCCAGCGTTTCCAAACTCTCAAGACTTACTAGTGCAATGAATTGACCGGCGGTACCGCCGGGAATCCAGAGAGTTGATTTCCCATGATCTGATCAAAGGTCTGAGGAAGTAATGACTCGCCGCGTTGAGCCGCAGCATAAACACCCTCGATCAGATTCTCATACCCCTGCACCATAACCTCGAGCGAAAACTCTTGGCAGACTTTGGCTCGAGCGGCGACTCCCATTGCGGCGCCACGATCATCTTTCGTCAAGATTTCAAGAATCGCCTGAGACAATGCTTCAATGTCATTTGGTTTGCATAACAACCCGGTAACCCCGTGCTCTACTGTATCAATCAGCGACCCAACTTTGGGCGCAACAACAGGGAGACCACAGGCATTCGCTTCGAGTGTTGATGCTGGATTAGCTTCCATTTTCGAAGAAAGAACCTTGAGGTCGAGTCCGGCCAATACTTCGGGTACATCCGATCGCATCCCCAACATTCGCACATTATCTTCGAGCCCAAGCTCACGCGTTTTGCTTTCGATCGCTGAACGCTCAACTCCATCGCCAACGACGACCAGAACAGCATCGGGTAATCTCTCGATAACTTTGGCCCACGCCTCAATCAACAGCACGTGCTGCTTCTCAGGCCGCAACGCCGCAACAATTCCCACCGCTGGCTGACCCGGTGCGATTCCAATTCGGTCTCTCATCGCCGCTTTGTCTCGTGGCCGAAACCGCTCGACATCGACACCGTTCCAAACAGTAAAGACTTTATTTTCGGGACACCGCTCTCCTTCAATCAAGAACTGAGAATGGGTCTTTGCGCAACCAATAAATCCATCTGAAATCGGAGACAACATTTGATTTAATCGCTCAACTTTCATCGGGTAACCGGTCGCGTGCAACGCCGATAGGACTACCGGAACCCCCGCCCGGTAAGCCGCTAAACGCCCCCAAAACATCCGGTCGCCTCCCGTCCCAACGGTTACGATTGCATCGATTCGGCGCTCCTTCAGTAACTTCGCCAGTCGACCGATCACTCCAAGATCGTACTTGTTTTTTAAGAGCCCAACGAACGTTGGAACTTCCTGAGAGATCACTTCACCTAACTCTGCGAGCTGTTTCAAGCAGCAAAGTTCTGGCTGGAATCGTCTTCGATCCATTTTTCGAATGATCTCAAGCAAAAGCGTCTCCGCTCCGCCAACCACCACCTCAGTATGGATAAACATCACCCTCAAAGGGCCACGATCCGCCAGAGGAGTTAATTTTTTAAAGTTTCTACCGAACATTGATGACTACAAAAGTGAATTTAATTAAAAGTATTCAGAGGATTCGAAACCGAGGTTTTAGAAGATTCTGGAAACAGATTCGGCGTCGCCGGGGATTGAGCTTGATAAAAACCAATCGCCTCCTGAACCGCCAAACCATCCGTTTCCAATTGAAATTTGGATTTTTTGAGATGACGAGGATCAAATGTCAGTGCGTTTCGAATTCGAATCAACTCTGGATCCCCATGGATTCTCTGAATGTGAAACGGATCTTCCCCGGGGAAATTATAACCGCCATAAGCGCTGACCACGCATTCAACCCCATCAGCTTTCGCCATCGCAGCGGCTTGATGACTGAGATCCGGCTGCATACCAAAGGGAAATGCAAAGTAACGAATTGGCTGCTGGACAAGCTGCTCTAATTCCCGCTTTGCAGAAACGACCTCATCGTAGATCTCGGGTAACTGAACTAGGCTCCCCATGCTCGGATGGTGGCGTGTGTGGGCACCGATTTCAATTCCGTTAGACGAAAGCTCACTAAGTTCTTCTACCGTATTCACAGGAAAAGGAGTGCCGGCATTTTGATCATGAGTAAACGGACGACCCGAAGCCACATTGTCAAGCGTGACAAAATAGGTTGCCGGTATCCCTTTACCGACCAACAGCGGCAACGCTTGATCGCAGTTTTCAGCATAACCATCATCAAAAGTGAGATGGACCGCAGGCGTGGAATTGCCCCTCCGCATCCGGTTTTGAACTTCCTCCAGGGAAATAAACTCAAACCGCTTTTCCAACCAATCAATGTGCGTTTCAAACTGTGCATTGGAAAGCGACCAGGCCACCGGATTTACATCGGCGACGCGGTGATAATACAAAACCATCAAAGGCATGGCGTTGGATTGCCTGGCAGTCCAGTGTTTCCACCAGCGATAGGGGCGGGTTACTTGGCGAAAACACTCAAGCGCTGCGATTTTTGTATGATTTTTAATAGACGACATATCAAATTGGTGCACGTTGAGAGCAACCCACAAAAGTGTGTTTTTAGAAGCCTACGTTTAGATTAATAAGGCGGCAAGCGTTTTAAGTTTTATTCACGAATTCACAGTCGCAATTTTCACCAATGACCTAGGCTTCAACTGATAAACAGATGTTTTCAATCCGCGCGACCGAGCCGCGCGAGCATTAACCAAAAAACCACTACAACCGGACTCTGCTCCGTCCACATTGGAATCGCTGAGAGGCAGTTAAATGTTACCCTGCAACCTTTCCAATACCTCCGCTTCTGACTTCGTTGCGACAACTTTGGCGGAGCCAAAAACTCAAAAACGAATCAAGGTTCTCCACGTCGTAAATGGCGAATACTATGCCGGCGCAGAAAAAGTACAGGATCTACTCGCACTTCATTCACGTCAATTCGGAATTGACTCCGGATTTGCTTGCGTCCGCGGCAACCAATTCCCTTTAAAACGCGAATGCCAGAACGCTCCACTGGAGACTCACAATCTAGCGCATCCTTGGCACTTTAATTCCATCAAGTCGATTGTAAAAATGGTAGAGACGGGAGATTACGACCTCTTACACGCACACACCCCGAGAAGCGGATGGGCGGCCTTGTCCGCGGGAAATCTGAGCGGACGCCCCGTCGCATATACCGTCCACGACATGTTCCTTGGACAAAAATCAGGCGTCTTAAGAACAGCATTTAATCGATACAGTATTCGACGTCTTCAACACGCTGACTTTGTTACCACGGTTTCTCCCGAAACTACTCAACTCGCTGAACAACTCGGGCTTGGTAAATCACGACGGATGATTCTCAATGGTGTTCCTGCAGCCCCCAACTTTAATCGTCAGCCACCGGGCAAAACATGGACACTCGGATCCGTTGGGTTAATTCGTCCTTGCAAAGGAATCGAAGTCTTAATTGAGTCCATCGCAATTCTTAAGAAACGAAATTGCCCAATCAGGGCAACCATTGTTGGGACCTTTTATACTGAATCCTACCAGCAGGAAATCATGCAGTTGGTGGCTAAAAACGGTCTAACTGCCGACATTGAATTTCCTGGATTCACCACTGATGTTCCTGCTCATCTGAAAAACTTCGACCTGTTCGCGATGCCCAGTGTAGAACCTGAAGGCTTACCAATGGTCCTTTTGGAAGCGATGGCCCACGGATTGCCCATGATTGGATCGGACGTCCCAGGCGTCCGCGATGCCATCACCCATGACAGCGACGGATACATCTTTCCAAACAAAAATCCCGAGGCACTTGCGAATACCGTCCAAAACTTTATCACCGGAAAAATCAACTGGCTTCGCTTGAGCAAAAATGCGAAGAGTCGGCACCACGAGCAATTTTCAGCCGAGCGCATGGCGCAAGAATTCTCGGAGGTCTACCACAACTTGGTCGCTTCGTAAAACGATCGCAAACATAAGCCGCCTGTTGCAAACAATCCGAGCAATCCGTTAGACTCTTTGAATGTGGATTAGCGACGGAAACTTGAATTCTACAAGGGATTACAGATGTCCGAAGATACAAACAATCCTTATGGCCACCGAGGCGACCACGGGCCCTTGCCAAACGAGCACCGCGACACTGAATTCACCCCAAATCCAACCGTCATACCGTACCAACGGATTTACGTTCTGCTGATGTTCCTACTCTACGCAGCACTCGCGGTTGGTGTTGTGGTCGCTGCAGTCTACCGGGAATCTGTTTCCCTAGAATTGGAGATGTCTTCAAACGAACTATTAATAATGCTTGCCGTTTACGGAGTACCATCAGCAGCACTGGCTATCATTTTCTTCGTTGGTCTATTTTGGAATCGCGGACTGGGAGGGTGGATTTACAATCTTATCCTTATCGTTCTGGGCATGACTTCCTGTTGCACGTGGCCCATAACTATTCCGCTGATGATCTTCTGGATCAAACAAAAAGACGACATTCAATACAGCTAGAAACAATAGCAAGCGGTGAGGCCGGTTTATCTTGCCTGATCGCTCTCATGATTACGGCACCTTTCGATTGGGTGCCAACTAAGGACGCTACTTGGACTTCAAACTGATCGATTCGACCTCAAGCTTAAACACACCTGGCTTCTTGTCTCCAAGGAGTATCCCAAGCCCGGCCACAGAAGCCGGATCAAAAGCTTGATTGCGATAATTTCGTCCTCTCCATGTAGCTACGAACT
>JACLAC010016077.1_pt1 | contig 14930 bp, 17 predicted proteins | sample 8027881 | NCBI WGS metagenome assembly JACLAC01 (sample SAMN15725517, study PRJNA655200) | protist metagenome | isolation source: fluorescence activated cell sorting (FACS) single amplified genomes of... | place: Spain: Blaines Bay Microbial Observatory, Mediterranean Sea | collected 2016-01-19 | reverse complement strand
TCATTTTGAAACCTTTGATCCTTAGCAACTAAAATTAAAAATTGTTGAACCAGGACTCTAGCCGAAGAAAGCCTGTTCAACACAAAACACAACAAGTTCCGGAACAAAAATGAAATATTCAATCATGTTGAAAATAGCTATTGCAATGACGTACTTTGCGCTACTCGGCGCATGTTCTAATAGTAATCCCACTCCTCAAGTTGCTGAGGAAAAACCTCCGAAGTTGATTCCCAAGTCTGCCATCCAGGAGTGCGCTTACATCGAGGAATTTCTGGAAATGCGTCGCTGCGAAGTCGCATATAACAACCGGTATTATAGCGTGAAAGCAGGTTTTACAACCATTGATGTCGTACTTCAACCCAATCGGTCTATCGAAAAGCCACAATTTGAAAAATGAGATTGCCCAAAAGTGCTCATTCGATTGCCGCATTCAGTTCATTACAAGCAGAGCATCTGAATCAACACAATCTGACTCGCCAAGCGAAAGCATTGTAGACAGTCCCATCGCTTCTTTTCATGTTTTTGAAATGAGGCAACTGTGACTGTAACCCTACAGTAGTTAATCGGAACTTAACACCCGACTAGCATCTCGCCTGATCAGGATTCTAGATCAATACTTCAAATCATTGAGAATCTTCCTCCATAGGTTTTCAGAAACCTCACATAACACCTTACAACATTTCATAGATTGAGAACATAGTGTTAGACTATGTTTCACATAGCAATCTCTCTCATTTCCGTTCTTCACTTCTCAAACATCGATGCTTGACACCAGTTCCCGAGCAAAAAGCAAACAACTCTCCAACTTTCTGCCAGCCTTCCGTTTCTTACGACCCTATAAATGGCGAATCCTACTCGCAGGGATCGCCCTAGTCACTACCGCTGGTGTCTCCCTTTCCCTTGGACAAGGAGTGCGCTTATTAATTGATCAGGGTTTCGTAGCTGGATCCTCGGAGGGTTTGACCCAGACGTTGTTATTGTTTCTTGTACTCGTAACCCTTCTAGCACTTGGAACTTTTCTAAGATTTTACTTGGTTTCCTGGCTGGGAGAACGTGTCAGCGCAGATTTACGCAAGGCTGTCTTTCGACATTTGTTACAGTTACACCCAGGCTTTTTTGAAACCAATCTCAGTGGAGAAATCCAGGCACGGATCACAGCCGACACTACGGTTCTGCAAACGGTGATCGGATCATCTCTATCCGTAGCCCTGAGGAACGTATTGCTCTTTTTGGGTGGCATTGCCTGGCTTTTCTGGACCAATCCCAAGCTAACATCCATCGTGTTGATTGCGGTACCCCTGCTTGTTTCCCCAGTTGTCATCTTTGGACGTCGAGTAAGAAGGCTCTCAAGGACCAGCCAGGATAAAGTAGCTTCAGTAGGAGCTTACGTGGGTGAGGCCTTACAGCACATCAAGATTGTTCAGGGCATGAATCATCAGCAGGTAGACGAGAAGTCCTTTTCACAACACGTTGAGTCTGCGTTTGATGCTGGAATTCAACGCATCCGACAGCGAGCTTTTCTGATCGCTATCGTGATGTTGTTAGTCCTTGGATCCGTCGGAGGCATGCTATGGGTGGGTGGTCAGGATGTTTTGGCAGGTAGAGTGACACCTGGGGAATTGGCAGCGTTTGTCTTCTATGCGTTAATTGTCGCAAGCTCTCTGGGTTTTCTCAGTGAGGTCATAGGAGATCTCCAAAGAGCTGCCGGAGCAACAGAACGCTTGATGGAACTTCTGGAGGCAAAAAGCGAGATAACAGACCCTATCTCCCCACAGTCGCTACCCTCTTTGGTGCGTGGCTCTTTGGAGATAAATGATCTGCATTTTTGTTATCCCTCTCGTCCTGATTCTTTTGCATTACAAGCCGTCAACTTAAACATTGAACCAGGGATGACGATGGCTCTTGTTGGCCCCTCTGGGGCTGGGAAGTCAACGCTGTTGGAGTTACTATTGCGCTTCTACGATCCTCTCCAGGGTTCCATACACTTTGAGGGAATTGATCTGCGCTACTTAGCCTTGCAGGAGTTTCGACGACATATCGCTTTTGTCCCTCAACAACCAACGCTCTTCAGCGCTAATGTTTGGGAAAATCTTTGTTACGCGCAACCCGATGCGTCCAAGGAGGAGATGCTTGCTGCAACAAGGGATGCCAATGCTGAAGAATTTTTGGACAAGCTGCCTCAGGGCTTTGATAGTTTTCTAGGGGAGCAGGGAGTGAGACTCTCAGGCGGACAACGTCAACGTCTAGCGATTGCTCGCGCAATTCTTCGAGATCCCAAGTTGTTACTACTTGATGAGGCCACCAGTGCGTTGGATGCGGAGAGTGAACGAATGGTGCAGGAAGCCTTGTTAAGATTGATGCAGGAGAGAACAACAATTGTCATTGCACATCGACTGGCAACCGTGATTCATGCAGATCAAATCGCAGTCATGGACCAAGGTAGGGTGGTTGCCCTCGGCACTCATCAGCAATTATTGCACAGCTCCCCCCTCTACAGCCGACTAGCAGAACTCCAGTTTCGACAAGAAGCCGTCCAAGCTGCCTAGGGCCAACCCAACAGATGTGGTTGCAATTCCATCTTACGATGTCTCTACACCATTTAAAGTTATGGCTTACACATCATTACCAACTCTACCTCCCAAAATTGAGTGATAGTAAACTTATATTCAGCCTGGTTCCTGCTTCGGCAGATCAGCAGCAGGCTGACAGGTTTCGAGTAAGGTCCTGATAGCAGTGGGTAATCAATACGGTCAAGCGAACCCACGATGCTCTTTCTTAGATCTCTCCTTAGCTAATCCAGCTATAGCGGTATAGTCTGAACAGTAGACACTCCACTCAGTTGCTTCCTTAAAGCCTGCACGAACACGTCCCAGAAGTCCCTCAAAGTTATTCTTCACTTCAGCCTAATCGTCTTTAGATTTCGACCGAATTGTGGTATAATGAAAAAGTTTAATTAACTGAAATCATGTAGTATTGATTGATAAAAAACGAAATACTCTATCCCTCTGACACATCAAACCATCACCAGTAATTTGTCCACCACGGAAACCTCTCAAAACACGTCCATCCGCTTGAAGGGGGGACAGGACCAAAGGCACCCACCCCATCATTTATTACCTCCCCTGATTGATTTTCATCCGAGCCCAATTTCCTATCGAGGAGTATCCAGATGAATGCATCTCCAAATCTGACCTTCAAGCAGCAGAGATTTGTCGAAGAATACCAGGTCGACGGTAACGGTTCACAGGCTGTTCTTCGGGCAGGCTACCAGACCAAGCATCCGGCTGAAATGGCTTACGGACTACTGAGAAATACCAAGGTCAAACATAGCCTCCAGGATGCTCAAAACGCCCGTAAAGAGCGTTTACAAATGCGGGTAGATTCGACTGTAAAGCAGTACATTGAACTGAAGGACAAGGCTCTGGAAGCTTGTGACTATCAGACATCACTGAGGGCACTGAATCAGCTAGCAAAGCACCTGAAAATCTTTGAGCACTATCATGCGGCACCCTTGCTGGAAGCGATTGAGAAAGACCCGGACAATCTAGAGGAATTGGTTGATCAGTTCATGTGGATCAATACTTCACTGGGAAACTGGTCGTATGTGCTACGTGCTCTGGAATTGAAGGTAAAACTGGTTGGTAAGGAGAAGGCGGATCAGATCTATGAGGAGATGCTGAATTCTTTGCAGTTAGTTGCTTGAATTTTTAATTTTTGTCTGGCGAAATTGTGACTAACCAATCGTACAAGTCGATCCAGGCTTTGTTTTTGTAGACTTTGTCGGGACTATGAGGCAGGTTTTCTGGTCTTTGTCTAGATTTTGCCCAATTATAGTACTGCTTAAAGTTCTCAAAATTTAAAGTTTTGATGTAAGATTTTGCTTTTTCGTAAGTCAAGAATTTATCTTTAGTCCCAAGCGAATCAGGCCTCCCTATCCACCCACTATTTTTGTAAATATATTCTGGACTAGCAGGAATTTGTATAGGTCTTTCTTCTAATTGAGCCCAATCTTTAAATCGCTTTATGTTCTTTATTAAGCCTTTGGATATAATTTTTTTGCAATCTTCATAGTTTAGAAATTTAGTCCCAAGCGAATCAGGCCAATCTACAGTTCCAAGTGATCTTGGTAGTGTCAGAAGTATTAGCTCAGGATATAATTTTAATTGTGCAATTAAAACGGATGATATACTTCAATGTTGGGGAAGTGATGGATATGGCCGATCAACAGTTTCCAGCGATCTCGGAACGGTCAAAAGCGTTAGTTTTACACACAGGAACACCTGCGCAATTAAAACTAATGATATGGTCTAATGCTGCGAAGCAAATGAGGATGGGGTAGCCGATGTTCCCAGTGATCTTGGGGCCATCTCGAGCCTCGTTGTTGCAGAAAATAATTTTAGTGCAAAGGCATGTGCAATCAACACTGATGGTACGATCCTGTGCTGGGTAAATGATGATTATGGACAAAATACCGTCCCCGCAGAGTTTCAGTAATCACTTCTAGACCTCAAAGAGCATCAAGTCGTCACTATCTTGGTGTTCTCCTCACAGATTTAGGAAGAGTCATCCCACATTCAGCCTGCTCCCTGCTTCTGCAGATCACCAGCAGGCTGACTGGTCTTGGGTAAGGTCCTGATAGCAGTGGGTAATCAATACGGTTTAGCGAACCTATCTGAGAGTATCTAATAGTCGGAAAGATTTCGACCAACGGAGTCCTGATCTGATGCTGGTTAGCGGGTGTCATTCAGTGATCATGGGGGTAGGTGGGATCAAAGCAAACTAGGTCCCACCTATGGATCAATCTTTTAGTGGGGGCATTTAAGATTCAATGGATATCAAGGTCATTCTTCCGTTGGCTCATCCATCAAATATCCTTCTAAAATGTAGACATTTGGTCCAGATTCATCTCCCTCTCTGGCAGCGTCATCCTTCTCGTTCGTATTAAGTTCCAGAATCTTTCCTGCGAATTCGCCGTATCCTTTGAGCCAAAGCACACAACTTGCGGAACCAGCTGTCAGTTCACAGATATTGTGTCCTTTAAATTTTGTTGCAGGATCTTTGTCTGAAGTCCAAATGTGTCTTGTAGAAATCCTACCGTTCATAAACTTATCAACTATAGTAAAGCCCCAATCCAACTCTGCTTTGCCACGAAATCCTACATTTTCACCAAAAACCGTTACTTCGCTTGTTGATTTAACAGAAAAGAAATGAGTTCTTCGTCCTGAGTCTAACCATTTTTCACCGAATTCGTATCCAGTAGATTTGATGAATCCCTCCACAGGAGTTTTTTGGGCAAAAACTGGTGCATGAGCCAGCGCAAGCACAAGCAATGTAGTAGCAACTGCTTTCATAATATTCTTTGCTCACAAAGTAAGTGTGTTCACTGTGATTGAAGAAAGGACTTTCTTACAAACATACTTCCACTGAGATGGCAGAAAGACCTCTTAATCCTACATGAACTCGATGAAGTCAAGGCACAGAAAGTCAAAGTCGTAATCTGTTATGAGTTTTGATCCAGAATACGAATTTCGCATCATCCAGAAAGAAGGTTTCGGAGCCTGCAGTGATGCAAGAGGTGGGGATGGGATCAGATTAAAGTAGTCCCAAATCTGCTCCGGTTATCGATAATGTTGCCCTTATTGGGAGTTATCACCAGTTAGGCTAGATCATAGGTGGGGGATTCGATTCCTAAGGTGCGCCACCACAGGCAACAGCGCTATATGTTTAATTGCTGAGACCACCGGCACGGGCAAAGGACGCAAAAACTATTACAACAAGTGAACCCATTGCCCAAGAACCGCCGAAGCTCCCAGATGGTCGCCAATGAGTTGTTTGAGATGGGTTTCACATCATCTCAGAGAGTTTGTTCAGAATGGCGCAGATTATTCAGTCTTTAGAAGTCAAACATTATCCCCAAGTAAGGTTAGGCTAGTGCAATTAGACAAAAACTTTCTTCAGTGACTGAATCAAGCACTCCTTTTCTCAAGATTATCAATCATGATTTGTAGTCTGTCATATAGCCCAGCCTCTGGGAATCGATGCTGTATGCAACCATTGTCTCGGAGCCAACTCATCTTGTTATTCGTAAACACCTCAGCCTGAGGTTCAAAGTCTGAAGAATTATCAAATGATCCGGTCACAACTAATTTAAAGCCTTCAAATACATCTGCCGTACAATAGAGTTTGGTACTGCATTGTTGGCAGAAAAACAGTCTCATCGGCATCCCACTTCCACCTAAAAAATTATACTGTCCCATTTTTCTCTCAAAAAGGACTTCATCATCTCCAAAAATGGTATAGAAAGTCATTGCTCCACTTAACCTCCTGCAGCGCTGACAATGACATTGAGTAACAAGTAGAGGATCATAATCTGTTCTGAACTTTACTTGTCCACAATGACAACCGCCTTGGTGCTTAATCATAAAATATCGTAGTTGATGTGTTATTGTTTGTTACCAAATAAGAAGCATCGACGTATCCCACCATAGGCATTTGAAGTCAAGGCACAGAAGTCATTTACCTCCCACATGCAGCCTCTGATACAAAATGGTAGTTCCATTTATTCGTAGGAAATTACTGGGAACCTATGAGTTCGATATCAGCAGCCGGAGGAACCATACCTGTGCAGTCACTGAAGACCAAAGCATCGAGTGCTGGGGAGGTAACGATGATGGGCAAATTGATGTCCCCGAATCTCTCCAGTAATTTAGCCTCCATCGTGGGCACCAAGTCATCCGACTCTGGTGCCTGACTTCACTGAAACCCATTCCAGGCTCCAACCTCGTTGGGGCCTTTTTATTTTTGAGGAAGAGTCAACCCGCCACCTAACCACACTTGCCTGGGCAGTTCTCATTAGCAAGTTGGGGGGCAGGCAGAAGGTCCTGATGAATGGGGGCAATCTCTACGTTTCAATAGAACCAACGATGCTATTCTTCGGCACGTATCACAGACTACGCACTCAATCACATAGCATCCCTTGTCCTCTCTGTTTCGGTAGTGACAGCTGCTAGTTCAGCAGAAACAGGGAATGATGTGGAATCACGGAATGTTTGCAGGCTGGAGGATGTTCCAGTCAGGCAAGATGGGGGAGGCACGACACCAAAGTGTATTGGCAATGCGGGCTGTGGTTGCAGATAGTGGTTGTGGCGGGTGTGTTTGTTACTGCTGGATATGGAACATCCACACTGTATCAGCGGCTTAAAATGGAGGGAGAGTATTTCACCAGAGTAAATACCAAGGAAAACTAAGGCTAGGATCTCAGAATAAAAGTTATTATTTGCTTCAATAAATATCGTATTTAAAGCGTTATAAAGATAAAGCCGTTACATTAAAGAAAAAAAACAAAAGATCTCTTCTTTTATAAAGATTAATGTTCGTCATAAATAATGAAATATCACATTATATCAGTTATTTGAGATTATAATCTTATTGGCACAATTTTCGGAGTTTACCCCATCTCCCGATGTCGCGTTCAGACATCTAATTTTAATAAACATCCTATAGGATCACTCCCATGAGAAAGTTTTTGTTAGTGTTTTTCGCACTAATCGCAAGCACTGGAATCGCTATGGCTGGTGGCCATATGAAAAATTTAGTTGAAACAGCGGCAGGCAACGATGCCTTCAAGACCCTGGTAGCAGCAGTAAAAGCTGCAGGATTGGTAGAAACTTTAGCTGGCAAAGGGCCATTTACAGTCTTCGCACCGACAAATGAAGCTTTTGCCAAACTGCCCGAAGGTACCGTTGAGAGTCTGCTGAAGCCCGAAAACAAAAACAAACTGATCTCAATCCTCACCTATCACGTCATTCCTGGCAAGGTAATGTCCAAGGACATTAAGCCAAGTCAAATGGTCAAGACTGTCAATGGGCAACAGGTCTCTATCAAGCTTTCATACGGCAAGGTGAGTGTCGATGGAGCTAATGTGACTGCAGCTGACGTGGAAGCGGACAATGGTGTCATTCATGTCATTGATGCAGTGATTCTCCCGCAGAGCTAGTCTCTCCTCAGAGTAACGCGAGTCGCCAGTGGTTCAATGATATCAGTGGCGCTCTCGCGGAACATGACTAAGAAGTATGAAAAAAGTAATCAAAGAAATCACCCAACCAGAGTGGCTTATGCCAGAACACACCAGCACCTGGCCTGAACTAGCAATCGGGCTTTACGAGGCACTAACAGAAAAGAAAGCTGAAATCACCTATCACTTTGAAGATATGAAAGTTGAGATTCCCTCTGGGACAGGCCCAGAAGCTCAGCATGCTCTTTGGAAATTAGATGGCAAATTGAGAATCAGCACTAAGCCCACAGAGCGACCTTCAGCAGAATCTTGAGGGGGTGATTGAGTCCCCCGTCTTGTTTACTCATAATCTTCCCAATTCCAGTCCTGACCTTCGCTAGGATCATCATCCAAAGGTTCAATAATAGTTTCCTGATTGAGGACTTTTAGATCTTTATATTTGACAGCTGTCATTAGCGAGAAGAACACTTCTTCATTGGTGAGTCTGGAATACCGATGTAGGCAAACAAAATCTTCATTTTCATAAATAACTCTGAAAGGCCCAAGTTTACCATGCGTGCCTATATCTTGAAGAACAGCTTTACTCACCTCCCGATCTACTTTAACTCCCAGATTAATGGACTCGTAATCAGGATGTACGATTTCATCATATAGAGAAAAATCACCCTTGGTTGCCAGTTTCCAAGCCTTGTCAAATGCTTCCGCTTTGGTCATTCTATTTCCTTATACTATCCGTGATTTGATTTTTACGATGGTGTAGCTCTTAACTGCTTGCTGGCCAAATTATTCAAAGTCCTCCCAGTTCCAGTCAAGGTGTTCACTGGGATCAAAGTCCAATTCTTGTACGGTAGTTTTCTGGCTGAAAATCTGTCCATCTTTAAAATTGATTGCTGTAATGAATGATCTGTATCTTGTTTCTGGATCAGAAACTTTTTGATACGCAATGATGCACAGAAACTCATCATTTTCATAAAGGACATCAGGACAACTTGTGAAAATCTCTTCATTTTCTGTTGTGACAATGACTTTATCGTCATCGATATTAGTGTAGATACCAGTTCTTAGATCAAATGAGCGATACTCCGGATGATAGATTTGATCCACCAATGAAAAATCACCCTTCAGTGCAAGACTCCAAGCTTTCTGATATGTTCTCACTTTACTCATTCATTCTCCTTAAGCATTAATCCATAATTTAATTTCTGCGACTGTATAGCCACAAACTGCCTGACGATCCACTCCAAATCAGCCTTACCCTCCCCCATCTGTCCCCCTATAACGCATCTCTAGTTGATATACTGCAATTGTGGGTTCAGTCAATTTTGCCGAATCAACAAACAGCAGGAGGCGATATGGAAACGTTCAATGAAGATCGAACATGTTTTCTTTGGGTAGTCAGTGTCGTTGTCTTGTCGGTCTCTCTGGTTGCGCTGGAGAGACTTCTTTCGGTTGCACCACTGTAATTCGCAAACATCAAGCATCTGAATCCAGCTTGGGTCAAGCCACCTCTGAGCACTACCTGCGATTGCAGGTGTAACTCTTAAACAACAGTGCCAGCAGGGTCGAAACTTCCCTGACACCAGTGGCCAATTAATAGTGCAGTTCAACTGCCCACGATGCCCTAGCTGGGATCAGTCAACACACACAACAAAATACAAGAAGAGCCACAGGGGCTGACCAGCAGGACTTGCATCATTGGATTCCCCATCATGAGGATGCAGGGAATTGGTCTAGAGGTCACTAGCTTTGCAGCAGCACTACCTCGATGATATCGGGTAGAAGGTAGGGTCAATCGATCTTTGTGTCTGGGTCTCTGTCTGGGCATTCTTGTTTGCGTTGTTGCCGGCTCTCTGCTCCCAGTCGTGATGAATGTGGCAGCAGTGCCTCATTCAGCTAAAGTTCCCACCCCTGCCGGCTTATATTGGGTCCGTATCAGTACTGATAATAAATGACGTCCAGACACCTATTTGACTCATAGATTTTGATATGTTAGAGGTGTTGTTATAGACTCAATTGATAAGTTGACACCTCACACACAGAAGCTGAATAGAATTTCTAGCTTGTGCTGGTTTCTCCCTTCAGCAAGTCCAGCAACCGCATGCAGGCTTATTAATCCAACTCAAAACACTAGCGTGAAGAAAGATGGAAGAAGCCTTTTCATTTGGTTGATTGCTATAGCCATTGTCCTCAATTAATAGGTAGTGATGATTTCGAAATACTTAGTCCTTGCCAGCTTATTTTTGCTAGCTGGATGCGGCTTATTTTCTAAAGATGAAGATGATGACTCTTACACTGAAACCACAACAAGTGGGGGTGCCTCCGGAAGTTCATCTGCTAGCGACAATAATACTACTTTTACAGTCACAGTTTCAGCCGGGAAATATTCTCTTGATAGTGTTCAAGGGCAAACCCTGACTCTGAGAAGAGGCTATACATATAGCTTTGATGCTCAAGATCCCTCTACTAATAGTCATCCACTTTATTTAGGGACAAGTTCGACTGGTGGCGGTTACTCTGATGAATATACAAGTGGGGTTACTAATAGCCGAACTACAAGCGGTATTTTAACAATTGTCATTCCCCAAGCTGCCCCAAACTCTCTCTACTACAATTGTGGTCTTCACTCCAACATGGGAGCGGAAATCTCAATTGTTGACTAAATGATATTGGTTGTACTGGTAGATGCCTTGGGAGATGAAGAGTTTGCAGAAAAGCTTGGTGCTGTAAAGTATTTCTCCACTTTGCTCATTTTATCTCCTCATGCTCTTATCCGTGATTTAACCTCACTGACCACAAACCCAACCAATGCTGGCCCAAATAGTTTCTGGGCTTCCGCATCCCAAAGCACACTCTCTAGGACATCGGGTTTTCTCTCAATTCATCTGTGAATATTATCCAGAAGTCAATCAGTTGCATCCAATTAATTTCATTTAGCCAATTGAGAAAAAAAGGGAAGGTTTTGGGGTAGAGCTACCCAAATATCTCATTCCAGAAAAATCCACTTTGGCTTAGCAATTATGTGAGACAAAAAGGGGCTGTGTAAGAAAGGATTATGATGGTGAGAGACTGGATATTATCAGCCTGAATTTCTGCAGATTTTTGTGCCAATTTGTGCCAACAACAGCTTGAAACCACTTGAACTGACTTGAAGACTTCTTGACAAAAACAGTTTTTTGTCACAAGTAGAGTGATGTGTTTTCATGTAGTTTCAAGTACTTACCCCTCTTAGATGTAACTTCTAATCAGTAGGTTCCAGGTTCAAGTCCTGGTGGGCACACCAGCAAAATCAGTTACTTAGATAGATTCTAAAGATAGAAACTCCGGAATAGTCGCAAAATAATCGTAATTATTTCAAAAATCTGCCCCCAAATGCGCCCAGACTTTGGTCGCTTCTAGAACACCAATGAGATAATTCATCGGCAGTCACGCACATACTGTTGAAAATGAGCTAAAACAAAGCATTTCTGGTTCTGTCAGCATTCACGCTCACGCCAATGCAATCAAAGGGATAGTCTGAGAGATGATCAAAAAAAAAATCCTGATTACTGGTGGGGCTACCGGAATCAGACGTGCGCTTGCGAAGAGATTTGTCGCTAAGGGATTGCAGGTAATTATCGTTGGGCGATGCTCCGAACTTTTGCAAGATGTTGTTAGCCAATACCCCGAGAGTATTCGTGCTGTAAATGCAATTGTTTTTCATAATCATTATAAAAATTCATTACGTTTTGGTCTTTATTAGGCATAGCCCACATTTTAAAACGGCAGATTTGCCAGTTGGTGTTACTATTTTAAATTTAAATCATTTATACTTTTTGGAGAGGGTACTTAGAAAGGATCAATATGATTAATCATAAAGGGAAAGTTGCAATTGTAACTGGAGGAGCCCAAGGAATTGGAAGAGGAATCACTAATGTTCTAGCCGAAGATGGAGCTACTATTTGTATTGCTGATATTTCAAAAGAGCATGGTAATCAAGTAGTTATGGATTTAAAGGCTCAAGGAAGAAAAGCAATTTTTATTGAAGCTGATTTTGGTAAATCAGAATCATCTGTAAGAGTTGTTGAAGAATGTACAAATATTCTTGGAAAATTAGATATTCTTGTAAATAATGTTGGCATTCAACCTCCTGCATCTTATACAAATGTTGAAGACACTACTGAAGATATGTGGGATGCAGTAATAAATGTAAATTTAAAAAGTTATTTCTTGATGAGTAAATATTCTATTCCTCATATGACAAAATTAGGGAAAGGAGTCATTATAAATGTTTCGAGTGTCCAAGGATTGCAATCTCAAAAATTAGTACCTTCTTATGCTGCAAGTAAGGGTGCAGTACTTTCTCTAACAAGACAAATGTCTCTAGATTACATCAAGAGTAATATTAGGATCAATGCTATAAATCCAGGAACAATTAATACTCCTATGGTAAGAACTTCTATTACAGGAGATATTGAAGAAAGTATGAAATTATTTGGTAAAGATATACCTATAGGCAGAGTGGGGGATCCAAAAGAAATAGGGCAAGTTGCCTCTTTTCTAGCCAGTGACGGAGCATCTTTTATTTCGGGAGAATATATTAATGTGGATGGAGGGATTATGGCTAAAGGTGGATGGGATGTAGATTTAAAAAGAGAATAAATTAGAGAAGCAATATAAAGCAATGGGAGCTTTGCATGAACCTGAATTAGTTTAGTTGCTCAGTTCTTCAAATGGCTTCTGCTTGAAATGCATAGTGCACAACTTAGTGAAAGAGAATGGATTATTTTGGATTCAGAGTGGCAACATTCGGGGCAAGCACTAGTTTAGATCAACTTAGTAATGTTTTGGTTTAGTTCTAAAAGGAATAATCTCCAAAATTTCTGGTATACTCTCTGGCGAAGCAATTGAAGAGAGATAAATTTTGTCAGCAGATTAGGGTTTAAACTCTTAATTTTAATGTGGCAAGAGTTTTTCTTAAAACCAAAGCACGTTTCATGTAGTGGCATTGCTAGTAATGTAGATTGATTGACCTCATCTTATGCAACAAAATCTACAGAAACCTCTCCAAGCTCTTCAAAACCAATTTTAATTTTTGCTGGTTTCTCTATAAATACTGTCTGAACTACGCTTCCAAGCATCACAAATTCTCCTGCTTTAAGCGGTTTCTGAAGTCTAACACAGTGATTAGCAAGCCAGTCTAAAGCATTTAGAGGATTTCCCATAATGTCTGCACCTGTTCCAAATCCAACTTCTTTACCATCAATTTGCATCCAACCCTTAATTTCACAGAGTGGAATGGATTTCCAGTTGGATAGCTCTTCTCCCAATATTACGCCTGTATTGAAGAAATCATCCGCAATCAAAATCGGGGTCGGAAAGTCTGGATAATCAATATAACGATCTTCGACAAGTTCGATTGCTGCCATCAAAGCACCAACACCATCTTGAACCATTTCAATGTTATAAGGAGTCTCCTGCTCTTGAAAATTCTTGGAGAGCCGCACAGCAATTTCACATTCAATTCCGATTTTTTGAAAATCAGAAAGCCTCAGAGTGGTCTGACTTGGAAAAACCTTTGTTTCAAACACTTCTCCTGAGCAGGGATGTGAAATGGAAAGGAAATCCTGCATAACTTTAGTGGTGCAGCCTATCTTATGACCAACGAGCTCCCCAAAACCATGATTTTTTAATCGTGCATGAATAGCTTCCTGAACGAGGTACCCTTGGTCAATTGACAGCACTATCATAGATTCATCGGGAAGGGCTGTTGGCGGTCCCCCAATTCTTGACTGGATCAGGTGATTTGCTAATGCAGAAATTTGGTCCTGGTTCAAGAAATCCCCTTCCTCAAAAAGTTTTTTATATTATCTTAAGTCTAATAATTTGGATTTACTTATTCTTCTATTGAGCAAAATAGCTCGATGTAAAGATTCAGTTATTCAATTCCCATCACCTAGCATCGTTGGATATTACTGGGCCAGGGAATTTTTTGAAGAAGCTCCAGATTGCTGTGTGAAGAGAAAAATTCCCAAAATTTCCACTATGACCTGAACCTTCAACGATATGATAGCGCACCTGCCGATTCGATTCGCAATTCCCATAGAAAAAAGATTGTACAGGGTACGGGCCCCACACATCCTGAAAAGTCATGGGAATGGTTGAGCATTTGGAATACATTGCCCAGTTTTCTGCACTCTCTTTTGCTGAAACAAATTGATGTTGTACTTTAGATAAGCCCCCATTCAAGGGGATTAGTGGATCGTCAGCACCATTGATTTGAAAAACTGACACACCATTGAGGGGTGAGATTTTCGATAGTGCTAGCGTCTGCTGGCTAACAATGGGGGCAATTCCCTTCAAGATATTCGTTTCTTTAGCCAACTTGTTTACCATACCTGCTCCATTGGATATGCCCACAGCATAAACAGATGAGAGATCCACGAAGCTTTCTTCTGAAATTGCTTCAATTATCCCCTCAACCCAGGCAACATCATCTGCTTTGGATGCTTCCACACCCAAATTCCAGCTTTCCTCTAATCCTTGTGGGAAAATTCCAATAAATTCATTGTTATCAATTAGTTCATGCACCTCACTCAGATTACTGTAAAAATTTTCTGCAGTACCCCCATTTCCGTGGAAGTAAAATACTATTGGGTAATTGGATTGGTTAGGCTGCAAAGGATATCTGATAAAATATTCACGCTTTTCAGTACTTCCTTCAACAATTTGGTCCAGATAATACTTTTGCAAACCAATTGGAAAATTTGGAATTACTAAGGAATTTTGATGAACAGTAGTTGAATTATCGTTTTTATCTGATGATGAATTAATAGAGCATCCAGCAAGAATACTGGTAATTAACAAAACTCCTAATGAGGCAAAGATACATCTCATCTGATTATCAAAAATTGTGTTTGCTCAAATTTTATTTTCAACA
>JACLAC010000810.1_pt1 | contig 14932 bp, 13 predicted proteins | sample 8027881 | NCBI WGS metagenome assembly JACLAC01 (sample SAMN15725517, study PRJNA655200) | protist metagenome | isolation source: fluorescence activated cell sorting (FACS) single amplified genomes of... | place: Spain: Blaines Bay Microbial Observatory, Mediterranean Sea | collected 2016-01-19 | reverse complement strand
TGATGCAAAGATGCTTGGTCGAATCAAGGAATGGCACCACACACACTTGGCGAATCAGCTTGCCAACCCCTTGGTTGTTTATCATCATCGTTTTGTTGAAATGTTGTGGCAAGATCATCTTCGTCATCAGCCAATGCAAATTAAGCACCTTGAGCAGCTCAGTTTGGAACGTTCAAAAGCTTTTTATGAACAGTTATTTAATTCATCAGCAGATATGACTTATGTGTTTGTAGGACCGTTTGAACAGTCTGAATTACGACCATTAATCCTTCAGTATATTGGTGGTCTCCCAAAGGTTTCTCCGCGAGAAGCGATTGATAGAGGGGATCGGATATTTTTGGGCTCGATCTCCAAACACATAAAAATTGGCTCAGACCCCAAAGGTCATTATCGCTTTCATACTGTTTGTAGAGGTCGTTTTCGAAAAGAACAACGGTTTTCAATCAACTATCTTTCACAGATTCTTCAAGAACGTTTACGGAAAGATTTACGAGAAAAGAGGGGGGCGATTTATTCCGTTTCTGTATCAGGAAAATATCGTCACTTTCCTGATGAAAGCATTGCCTTAGAGATTGATTTTAGCTGTGACCCAAAAAGATTGGAAGAATTGAAGATAGCAACTTCAGATCACCTAGAAGAATTGCTCAGTAAAGGGCCTACTGAACCGGAAGTTAAAAAAGTAAGCAAGCAAATTATCACGAGCCATGAGGAGTTTCAACGGGATGATGTCTATTGGATGAGTCGATTTTTAGAGGCGGTTCGTCGTGGTAAGGAACTGGAAGATCTGGTAGACACAATCGAAATGGTTGGTCGGATGAATCAAAAACTCCTTCAGCAAACTTTTCCTGAGATTATTGATCTTGAAAATACAGTGGAGCTTGTTCAATCCCCGGCGGAATAATTACTTAGAAAGACCATTGATGATGTCATCTATTGAGATCTCTTTGGAATCTAAGTCAAGAACAGTGACCTTTAAGCTTTGGCAAGCTTCCAGCGCATATTTGATATCCTTACTTTGAACAGAGCAGATTACAACCAATCCTGAATCAGCCATTCTTTTGGCAATCCTCGCGGCTTGCGATGATGTTTGTATTGGTAGATATCTAGGATCTTGCGCATCGACAACAGTGCTCCAAATACCGGCATCAAAAAGCGCCTTCTCAAGTTGGTACGCTCTTTGGCTTCGTTCTTCTCCCAACAACCAAATGATTTGGCCCAGTTGCCCAAACTTTGTTTGGCGATTTGCTTTACTAATATAGGATTGTTCAGCGTGAACGTCTTCCGTAAAGGAGCCTTGAATCATCCCAGCACCGACAGTATTGTTGGTCAAAAAGTCAACAATGATAAAAGCCCCCATCAGCCGGTTTTCTTGATAAGAATCAAACGTAATTGGACGGTGTGTTGTCAAACGTAGACAGGCGATATCATTGAGATCTAGGTGATTGATACTGGTTTCTTTTTCCAACGTATCCAAGTTGATTTTCCAAGCGATGGAATTAATATTGATGTGAGTATATTGGGTTCCGTGTTTGATCCAATAATCTTTTTCTTGATCGAGTGTTTCTTCAGACATCCAAACGATTACGGCTTCAATATTTCTACTAATGGTTGGCAAGCTGTTTGGGTTTATTAAGATATCTCCTCGACTTGCATCGACTTCATCAGAAAGACGTAACGTAATTGACATTGGTGCGTGGGCTTCTGTTAGTTCTCCATCGTAGGTATCAATGGAAGCGACGGTCGTTCGAACACCAGAGGGCATCACCATTATTGGATCACCAGGTTTAACAGAACCAGATGCAATTTGGCCCGCATATCCACGATAGTTTAAATTTGGACGCAACACGTATTGAACAGGAAAACGAAATTGTTCTTGGTTGTATACATTGGTGATTTGAACGGTTTCAAGATAGCGTAGGACGGTTTGGCCGTCATACCACGGCATTTTATTTTGAGCTGGTTCAACAATGTTAATACCAAATAGAGCGGATACCGGAAGGAAGTCAACACTATGAAACCCAAGATCTTTCGAGAACTCTCTAAACTCAGAACAGATTTCATCATAGGTTTGCTTTGAATAATCTACAAGATCCATTTTGTTAACACAAACCAGTAGGTTCGGAATTCCCAACAAAGATGCAATCGTTGCGTGACGCCTAGATTGAGTGAGTACACCGAGTCGGGCATCGATCAATATAAGCGCGACGTGAGCAGTAGAGGCACCTGTGGCCATATTTCGGGTATATTGTACATGTCCAGGCGTATCGGCAATGATAAATTTTCGGGCGGGTGTAGAAAAATATCGATAGGCAACATCGATGGTAATTCCTTGCTCTCTTTCCGCTCTCAGACCATCTGTAATTCGAGCGAAGTCGATAGCGGTTTCCCCAGTTGTTGACGTTAGGGTGGCATCTCTTAATTGGTCATCATAGACACCTTTCGTATCGTGCAAAAGTCTACCAATCAGAGTGGACTTTCCATCATCGACTGAGCCTACGGTTACAAATCTCAGAAGTTCTTTTTTTTGATTTTGTTCCAGAAAGGCGTAGATGTCTTCTTGAATGAGTTTTTCTTCATCATTTTGGGTAATCATTAAAAATATCCTTCTCGCTTTTTGCGCTCCATTGAACCTTCTTCATCAAAGTCGATCAGACGATTTTCTCTCTCTGACATCCTTGTCAACATCATCTCCTGAATTATCTCGGGAACATTCTTTGCTGACGATTCAATAGCGCCAGATAAGGGGTAGCAACCCAAGGTACGGAAACGAACCGTACGCATCTCAACCTCTTCAGGTTCGTGTGGTAATCGATCATCATCAACCATTATCAGTGTTCCATTTCGATGAACGACCGGTCTTTCTTTGGCGAAATAAAGAGGAACAACGGGGATGTCTTCTAGATAGAGGTATTGCCAAATATCAAGCTCCGTCCAATTGGATAATGGAAAGACTCGAATGCTTTCACCATGGTTGATTTTACCATTGTAAAGGGACCACAGTTCTGGTCGTTGATTTTTTGGATCCCACTGGTGGAAGCTATCTCTGAAAGAGTAGATTCTTTCCTTGGCTCTTGACTTCTCTTCTTCACGGCGAGCACCACCAAACGCAGCATCATACTGTCCCATTGATAAGGCTTGCTTGAGCCCTTGTGTCTTCATGATGTCCGTATATTTACTGGAACCATGGTCGAATGGATTTATCTTATTTTTGACACCGTCTGGGTTGCTATGAACAATCAGATCTACTTGATTCTTCTTCGCAAACTCCGTTCTGAAAGCATACATTTCACGAAATTTGAATGTCGTATCAACGTGTAAGAAAGGAAACGGTACCTTTCCAGGATAGAAGGCTTTGAATGCCAAATGAGCCATAACTGTCGAGTCTTTTCCGATGGAATAGAGCATGACAGGGTTTTCAAATTCTGCTGCTACCTCACGCATTATATGAATACTTTCTGCTTCAAGGTAACGCAAGTGGGTAAGGGTCTTGCTGTCGATCATAACACCTCACAAATCAAGGTCTACTTTCTAACTCATTTTGAAGACAGCGACAATTCTCTTGTTGATGAGATATGGAATTGAGTGTTGGCCAATCCTATGAATTCCCCATATCAAGGCGCCAAAATCCCAATGATTAGCGGATGATTTTATTCCGAAGGAAGTGAATCCAACAAAGTTAGATATTCTGAAAGTGAATTGTATTCGACACTGCATTCTTTTTCTATTGCATACGTACTGATGTCATCTACTCTTGTATCCGAATTCGGGTGGGTGCTAAGGAAGTCTGGAAGCTCAATGCTTTCTAGCTTCTCAAAAAATCCAGCTGCGCCATCTGCTGCATAGTCTGTGTTGCAGAGGTAATCAACTGAGGCGGAATCTGCTTCTACTTCATCCTCTCGACTAAAGGATAGGCTGGCTAATCCTGCTGCAATTTCACTCAGTAATGTTGGATCTCCATCAAAAAGAATATCCAGCAGTACGCTAATGCCATAGGCCTTGGTCAATTGCTCGGTTGAATGACGAAGATCAGCATGTGCAATTTCATGGGCCAGAACACCAGCGAGCTCATCCTCATACTCCAGGAATTTCATCAGCCCAGTGTAGACATAAATATAGCCTCCAGGGGCACAAAAGGCATTGAGTACTTCATCGTCATCAATTATGTATAGTTCCCAATCAAAATCATCAACGTGCTCGATTTCTCCTGTCCAGTTATTTTCAGTATCTTCGCAATCTACTTGGTTGCTGTATTGGTCATCACTACACGTTCCGGCCGCTAATATTGTGTCTCGAATTTCATATATATGTGCATAGGCTTCATAATATTCTGTAGAATCCAAGATTGGATAATTCTCTGGATCAGCAGCGATTTCGTCCCGAAGATCCTTTCCCAGTTGAATATCATCCTCTAGTGTGAATAGATTGATCTGGATTTCTCCTTTTTCGTTGGTTGTGCAGCCGAACAATAAAAGCAATATAGCCGATAGCCATTTATTCATAGCTCCCTCCATTCTTTTCAGGATAGCATACGATATTAGAACGGGAAACATTCAAATTTTTATCGGCTACGGCTGCAATGACCAATCGATAGGTTCTTTATCTTGGCTGATTAAGTAGGCGTTGGCTTTGGAAAAGGGTTTAGAACCGTGGAAGCCTCGGGCGGCTGACATCGGAGATGGATGAGCGGAGGTAATGATGTGGTGTTTTTGGGGGTTGATGAGGTCGGTTTTAGCCTGTGCTTTTGCACCCCACAAAATGAAGACCAGTCCATCCCTTTGTGAACTAAGTTCTTTGATGGCTCGATCGGTAAGTTGTTCCCATCCTTTTCTTTGGTGTGATCCTGCTTGCTTGTGTCGAACGGTAAGGACGGTATTGAGTAATAAAACCCCCCGCTCAGCCCATTCAATAAGGTGACCATGTTTGGGGGTATCAATGTTGAGGTCAGACTTTAATTCTTTATAGATATTGTATAGCGAAGGTGGAATACGAACGCCTTTTCTAACCGAGAAACTCAATCCATGTGCTTGGTTTGGTCCGTGATAGGGATCCTGTCCAAGGACAACTACTTTTACCTGATGAAAAGGGGTTTTCCAGAAGGCCGTAAAAATATCTTTATTTGGGGGATATATGATTTGGTTTTCTTGTTCTTTGGCTAAAAATTGTCGAAGATTCGACATATACGCTTTTTCAAACTCTACCCCAAGAACATTGAGCCAAGAAGGCTCCAAAAGTACGCTGGACATTCTCTTCTCACTACGTATCGTAAACAAAAACAGATTTTCCGATCTGAACAATGTCACCTTCGTTCAGTGCGGTGCTCCCGTTTATTTTCTTTTCGTTGACAGTTACACTACAGAGGAAGTGAAGTTTTTCAATGATATGTGCCGCACCGTCCCATCGTATTTCAGCGACCTTGCCGCCTGTGAACCATCCTTCAACAGGAATTTGTTCGCTGCCACCAAAGGTAAGAGACTTGTTTCCTGGAGTCCAACTCTGCTTTCGATCTTGGCTGAATACCTTAGCGCTTCTCGTCAAGTTTCCAACCTTCATCATTCGCTGTGCTTCTGCAGCACTTAATGTGAATGTGCCATCGCCTTTTGTTGCGTTGGCTGTCCGAGCATAAATTGGGTATTCATCCAAGGCCTTTCCTTCAAAGAATTGATCCATTGGACTAAGGTTGTCTCCAAAGAATACCAAATTAAATTTACCAATCTGAATTGAATCCTTGGTCTTCAACTGATGGGTTTCTACTTGCTTTCCATTGATTAAAATCGAATTCTTTTGGGAAAGTTTATCAAGCTGAGCATGGTTTTTGCTTTTTCTCGTTATTTTAGCATGCTGTCGAGAAACAGTCGTGTGAGGTAATAATATATCGGAGTTTTCATCTCTTCCAATGGTACATTCTTTTCCTGTAATTTGACAGCGACGATCTGGTTGACCCGGTTCTCTGATTATTACAATAGCCATGACACTCTCCCAATTTTTTTTTAAAGAGCTATAGTTAAGCTTTGCTATCGTAATTCTATAAAAAGATCCATCAATATTGTTTTTTTCTAATGCCGTTTAAGAAGCGTGTATCGTTAAAAGGACCATCCAACATTAATGGAATACAATGGCTCCCAATCAGAATTAATAATTGGGGCAGAACGTTCTTGGTCACGGATGATGGCTGTTTTATAGGTTAAACCCAACTGACTATCGATAGTGAATCCGATATCAAAAATATACTTTCCACCAAGGAAAAGGCTGGGATATAAGATGTGACCGTTGATGTTGTCATGACTGTTGCGATGGATAAGATTGTAATAAATAAACTGTCCGCCAAGAGCTAACCCCCCAGAAAAGGAGCCCAATGGATAGTATCGGGCATGAATTCCTAGATCATATTGAAAGGAATCAGTTTTCCCAAAGCCGAGAACGCCTCCTACTCCAACGTTTGGCTTAACGGCATACTCTACACTGCATTCTGCAAAAGCGTTGAGCAGCTGCTTGGGGTTTAGGGTTGCACTGGTTTTGGGGGGTATCTCTTCGGCAAAGGCAAAAGAAAAGAACAAATAAAGCATGAAAGTTCCACGATCCACCTTTTTGTAACGGCTTAATTCACGATCGGCTTTCATCGAAAAATAAAAAGTCAGAAGTTGTCTATTGTTGATATGATGTTTGTGTAAGAATTATTCTGATCCAGTGAGGAGAGCACAATGAGAAGCCTTTTGATTTTACTCTTTGGTTTGGGTTGTCGGCCAACGTTGAATATGAAGATTACCGTTCCGGCAGCAGTTAGTATCGATCCGAGTGTAACCACCATTGCTGTTGTTGATCGGGTCAGTAACGAATATACTCGGAGGGCTATTTCTGGATTTATTGAGTCATCCCAAGGTGCAGATACTGTTCGTTTCCAAATTATTGATGCACAACAAATTTACAATAGCTTGGCGGTTCCAGTGAATGGGCCTATTCCAAATGATGGTATGAAGAAGTTGTGTGATTCAGCAAAGGTAAAAGGAGCGTTGGTTTTACATCGATTTACCCACGACAAAAGTACTCAGGTTACTGAAAGTACTGAAACACGACAAAATGATGATGGTAAAGAGGTGGAATACGATGTGTTTACAGCCAATTATTATTCAACGATGCATGTCTCTTGGCGCTTTAGAGGGTGCTTGGGAGAAACCTTTGACAGCTATGGTTATCAGGTTTCTGACAATTGGAGTGCCGAAGGAGTGACGCCTGGAGATGCCAAATCAGCCCTCGGAGATACTGACGATTTTGATGAACGGCTCTCAAATACGATTGGTGGACAGTATTTTAAACGGGTGGCTCCACATGAAAAGTGGATAGAGAGACAGCCCTATCGTGGTCCGATTGGAAAAAAGGGGAAAAAGTTTCGAAAAGCTGTTGGTTTTATGAAAGGTGCAGGCTGGAAAACAGCAGAGAAAATTTATCTTGATATTCTAAAAAATCTTGATGATATTGAAGACGCAAAGTTCAAGGGAAAATGCTATTACAATTTAGCGATCGTTTATGAAAACTTGGGTCAGTTTGATAGCATGTGGAATTACGCCAACAAAGCCAATAAACTTCTTGGATCATCGAAGTCTTCCAGCTATTTGAACCTTGCCGAGCAAAGAAAGTCTGCCAGTGAGAAATTAGAGAAGCAAATGAAGAAAGCGGTTCAAGAGAATTCACAGGACAATCGGTAACATGTTTTGGCTTCTCCTTGCTTGTCAGCAGTATGAAGGTAGGATTGTCCCTGAAGATGCAACAACGATGGATGATTTGCAAGTGTATGTCTTGGATAGGAAAGGAGAAAAAACCACCAAAAAAGAAGTTTCTTGGTATCGAGATGGACAACTTCTTGCTCAAGGAAGCACTTTGTTGGCTGAAAACACCCAAAAAGGGGATATTTGGAAAGCGATTTCTATCTTGGAAGATTCAAGCGAAATAGAAGCCACCATTGAGATTGAAAATATCTCTCCAACTATAGAATCTATAGATATTTCCCCAACGCAACCTATGGAAGGGTATCGAATGAAGTGTGCTGTGGAGTCTGCTGATATCGATGGTGATATGGTAGAGTATACTTGCGATTGGACATCTCCCGATGGCAGTACCTTCACCACATTTGAACTGGCCGGGGAAGATGTTGTTTTGGGAGAGTGGTCTTGTACAGTCACGGTAAGTGATGGAGATGACGAAGCAACGGAAACGGTTTTAATCAATGTGGTTGGATTGACAGATCTTCCAGATTCAGAAAACCTTATTCAGGATCCTTCTTTTGAGTCCGCAGGGTTTGATGAGTGGGAATATGAAAATTGCAGCATTGTAGAAATGGTGGAATTGCAAGGGGTAACCGGTTCTGGACCCTATTTTGTTCATGCTTATGAAGGAAGTTGGATGTTGTCCGGCGAAGGTGAGGATTGTCGGGCTTGGCAGGAATTGGATCTTGTAGCATTGAATTATTTTGAACCGCACATTGATTCAGTACGATTACGTATTCACGCCGAAGCTTACTTGGCGAATAAAGGCAACCCTGATGACTTTGATGATCAAATCAAGCTTGTTTTGTATTTTTTGAATTCTTCTGGAGAGCAGATTGCTCAAATGGAAAGTCTTTTTGCAGGTGGAGGAGAATGGGTGTACCGTGATGCCCAGCGTCTGATTCCGATAGGGACCAGAACCATTGTCGCTGAAATAAATGCCGATTGGCGAGCAGATGCGAATAATGATTCCTTTGCTGATGATGTGTCGATAAACATTCAATTGGCTTCGATGGCAGAACCTGAACTTGTCAAGGCGCCAATGTTGGTTGACTTTCGCCAAGAGGCTATGAAAATCACCTGGGAAACGGATGGAACAGATCATGATCCAGTTCTCTATTGGGGGGATTCTTTACAGAACGTAGAGACCGATATCCGGTCGATTTGGTTGGATGAAGACCATGTTGTCCACATTGCTGAATTGGACGGTTTTTCCGCTTCTCAAATTGTCAATTACCAGGTTGGGATCGATGGTCAAGATGCTGCTCAATTCAAAACAGCCCCAGAATATGGTGAGGATTTCTCTATGGCTTGGTTGGCCGATAACCAAGAGGGTTATCAGCGTTTTTCAACCCACGTTGGTAATATTAGTGCTCGAGATCCTGACTTCATGTTTGTTGCTGGAGACCTTGTTTATACCTCTTCAAGTTTAGAAGAGTGGCAGCAATTCTGGTGGGATCCACTGCAGGAAAATAATTTTGCTCAATATACTCCTGTTATGGCTGCTCGGGGGAATCATGATATGGATCACCCTTATGCATATGCTTATGTTGATCTTCCTGAAAATGGTTCGTGGTATTCTTTTTTGTATGGAGATGTTTATTTTTTGGTTCTAAACACCCATGCCAATATGTTTGCAACGGCAGATGATCTTCCAGATGGCCAATTTGACTATATTGGTGCCCAACTTAGTTCCCCAGAAGCACAACAGGCCGCCTTTCGCATTGTGACTTTTCATCAAGCTCCCTTTTCGAACGCCTCACAAACCACAGCTCAGCAACAAATCATAGGAAATGAAAATGCTCGGCTTCATTGGGTTCCTCTCTTCGAACAACATTCTGTTGATATGGTTATTTCTGGACACTATCACTCATACCAAAGAGGAGAACGCAATGGTATTGTTTACATGGTCATCGGTGGTGGGGGCTCAACGTTATTGATTCAAGAAGAGAACACTTGGGATTGGTTAGACCTTAATTTGAGCTATCAATATTCTATGATGCACCGTGAAGAGAATCATTTGCGTTGGGAAACCTATGATCTGAATGATCAACTGATTGACTCTTTTTTGGTACCGTAAATATTCCTGCCAAGATTGACTACCCGATTGTAATAAACAGCGAAAAAAGAAAGAGATTAGACCGTTTGTTGAGCGGTTCCTCGATACGATTGAAAAACCCTCAGGAAGTTTTTACCCAAGACAGCCTCAATTCGTTCTTGACTCCAATTTCGGTCTAACATTTTTTGAATTAAAACGGGGTAAAGAGAGGTGGAATAAAGGTCCTTTGGTGGAGAAATAGCACCGTCAAAATCAGAGCCAACCGCTGCGACTTCTTCTCCTCCGACATTAATTAAGTGTTCCAAATGATCAATAATCATTGAAGAATTCTTTGGTTTACCCGACTGGTGCAGAAAGTTGGTTGCAAAGATTATTCCAATGACCCCCCCGGTATTGGCTACCGCTTTGATTTGTTCGTCGTCTATATTTCTCCAATGTTTTCTCACGCCACAGACTCCAGTGTGGGTTACCAATAGTGGATGTTTTTTGTCGTGTACATCGATGGCATCCCAAAAGGTTTTCGGATGGGCATGGGCGAGGTCAACAAAGATTCGACGATGATTCATCTGTTCAATAAGATTTTTACCAGCTTTTTTTAGTCCTTTAAAGGGGTTGAGAAGGTGTAAAGGAGAAGACGTGTTTCCATAGATTGAAGGCGTCAAATGTACTATTGTCATCCGTGTTATCAAATTATCAGGTATTGAAGCAGGTCCATCAGGTGAACCAGATATTGCATTGCCACCTTGAACTGCTGGCAGAACAACTGAGGCTCCATTTTTTCGACCAATTAGGAACTCTTCGTGATTTTTTGCCAAGAACAATTTTCCTTGAGAATTATCACACAAGTGAATGAGAGCGTTGAGGTTTCTCAGGAAGATTTTCCAGCGATTATTGGCTGGTCGAAGAGGGTTGGTTGTCAGGGACCACATACCTCCTGTTACGCCACCCTCCAATAGTCTTGGAACATCATTATGGGCGAAGAAATGTCGGCCGAATGGCATCCAAGAATGTCTTTGTAAAGGGTTGTAGCCCCATAGTCGATACGGAATCATTGTATCCAAATGCAGATCAATGATTTCAATGGATTTTGATAGCGCAACCGCCTCTGGTGCTATTGATACAGACATGATTTTAACTATAGCACAGGAGGGATGTAGGTTGCTGAGGTGCTGCGGTTATCCTGTGTAAAAGAGAAAACCACTGAAGCCAACATAGCCAGCAAACAATAGGACACTCTGCCAACGATCTATTTTCTCATCCAGCATGAATACCCATAAAAGAACACTAAATAGCATCATGACTGGGAATTGAAATAGTAATATTTCTTCTGGAACAGCAACGGGGACAAGTAAAGCAACCGTACCCAAGACAACGGCAGTATTTGCGATGTTTGAGCCGATAATACCACCAATGAGCATATCAAAGCGCTCTTTTCTAGCAGCAGCAATTGAAGCGGCTAATTCAGGTACAGAAGTCCCAAAGGCGACCATTGTAATGCCAACGGTACTTTCTGATATTCCAATTCCAATGGCAATGTTAGAAGCGCCGCCCACCAAGAAGTGAGAGCCAACCAGTAACCCAACAAAACCAGCCAATGTCCACATACTCAACCGTAGACTAGTGGCATCTGCAAAATGTTCATCTTCCTCTTCAGATTCTTCTTCCGATTCTTCTTCAACAGTTGATGCGCGTGCTTCCGTGAATGTAAAATAGGTTACAAAGAGGAAAAGGGAGAACATGATTAGCCCTTCCCACCGGTTTATCTGATTCCCCACCAAGGCAAAATACCAAGAAAGAATTGCTAAGATTATCAATAAAGGAATATCTCGCATTAGAAACTGTTTTCTGGCTACAATTGGTTTCCAGATAATTATACCGACCAGACCCAAAACCATGCCGATGTTGGCAATGTTGGATCCGATAACATTTCCAAGGGCAAGGTCTGTTGTAGCACAAACCACATCGGAGACTTCTTGTGAACAAGGCAACTCAGAAGGATCACGAAACGCGGCGATTAAGCTGGAGATCCACTCAGGAAGAGATGTTCCGAATGCCACCAGTGTAAGCCCAATAATCATTTCTGATATACCCAGCCTTTTTGCTATTTCTGAAGCGGCATCAATAAAGATATCCGACCCTTTTACAAGGATCACTAATCCGCTCAATAGCATCAGAATATCTACAATCAAATTAGCTCCAAAATTCATACTTGTTCTATTCCAATAGCGATACTCTGTAAAGTTATCAATGGAATTTTTAATCGTTCGGCAAAATTGCGCGAATGCATATTAAATTTATAAGGAATGATTCCTGTGTGAATACATCCATAATATACGTGTAAGGAGAACAAGGTCAAAGAACGACTTACCTGTGGTTCATCAATAAAATTGTAAATTGGGCTTCATTGCGTTATCACTTTGCGAAACTGGAGTGAGCATGGATGAAAATACCATTTCCAGAGCCGATAGAATATCAAAAGTACTTGAAGCTTTTTCTGATACAAATAAAGATCTTTTAATCGTCAATGATCGGACGAAAGCACTGTCTAGAATCAATGGTGAACATTGGAATCGTTTTTGTGTGGGAAAGAATCCTGGTATGTTGTGGCCTGAGAGACCCTATACGAGTGCACTAATACGATTGGACTTAAACAAGCCTGCAATGCGTTTGATTTTGAAAGGGGTAAATTCTGTACTCCCCAAAGAAAGTGATGTATGGATTGTTGGTGGAAATGATGAAGGAATCAAATCCTTTACCAAAACAGCTGAAGATCTGCTTTATGACATCGAGACAGTAGAAATAAAAAAGCGTTGTCGTTTGTTGAGGGCAAAAAGCAAAGAAATGTCTATTTCTCTTCAAGATCACCGACAAAGTATTTCTATTCCATTTGGTGAAGAAGAGCGGGATTGGGTGTTTTACCCTGGTTCTTTTTCGAAAGGAGCAGTTGATAGTGGAACAAGACTTTTAATGGAAACCTTGGGCAAACAAAAATTTTCACTGACAAGGCAAATCGCTGACTTTGCTTGTGGAACAGGTGTCTTGGCTGCTCGGTTGCGACAATTGTTCCCAGACGCACTGATCGATGCCATAGAGGCAGATTCGTGGTCTTTGGAGGCCGCCAAGGAGAACGTTACCAATGTTCAGCACTTGCTAAGTGACGGCTGGAGCAAAGTCCCAAATGATCGGCAGTACAAATTGATTGTGAGCAATCCTCCGATTCACATTGGAAAAGAGCAGGATTTCTCTATTTTGAGAAGGCTTCTTCAAGGTGCTAAGCAGCGGCTTCATCGAAAAGGAGCATTGTTTATTGTTTTACAAGGGCAAGTGGTTCTTCCTCGCTTTGTTGGCTCAACTTATCGAACGTGTGAAGTCGTACAGCAGAATCGCAGCTACAAAGTGTGGAGAGTTTGTGCCCCGAATCGATAAAATTTTATCCATCCGAGGTGGATATTCCCGAAAAGTGGCTACAAAAATGATTCGAAGGGGACGTGTATGTGTTGATGGAGTAACCGTTAGGCAGCCAAACCTCCATCAGAAGGAAAACTGTACCTTGACGGTTGATGGCTATGATATCCCTCAATATCATCCAATTCTTATCTTCCACAAGCCTGCTGGAATGCTATCTTCTATGGGTGATTCGATGGGGCGTGATTGTGTTGGGGATTTGGTTCCTCCTCGTTATCATATTGTTGGTCGCTTGGACCTAGAAACAAGAGGGCTCCTGTTGTTCAGTTTAGAAGGAGATCTGACTCAATGGATTTTACATCCGAAGCGTGGAATTGAACGGCACTATATTGCAACTGTTGAAGGTGAACCAAAAGCAGAATTAATTGAAAGGCTAGCCACTGGCATTGAAACCAGTGTTGGACTTGCCAAAGCAGAGGTTCTTAAGATTGAGAACAATCAAATTACATTGATAATGCGGGAAGGTAGAAATCGAATTGTTAGACGGATGTTGCATAATGCTGGACATTCTGTGATTGATTTATTACGTGTACGCTTTGGCGCTTTTGAATTAGCTTCTTTAGAAGAGGGGCAAGTTAGACCAGCCTCTCAAGAAGAACTGGAACAGCTTAAATTTAACTGAAAAGGAGAATAGATGTCTTTACAAGGGAAAACGCTTTTTATTACAGGTGCAAGTAGAGGAATTGGTAAAGCAATCGCTTTGCGTGCTGCTCAAGATGGAGCCAATATAGTTGTTGCAGCAAAAACAGCAACGCCTCATCCTAAATTGTCAGGAACGATTTATTCGGCTGTGGAAGAGATAGAGAAAGCAGGAGGAAAGGGGCTAGCCTGCGTTGTCGATGTTCGTCAGGAGGAGAAGGTTCAATCCGCTGTTCAGAAAGCCGTTGAAACATTTGGAGGGATTGATATTTTGGTGAACAATGCGTCTGCGATTCAGCTGACAGGAACGATTCAAACCCCAATGAAACGTTATGATCTTATGCATCAAGTGAACGTAAGAGGAACCTATTTGTGTTCTCAGGCATGCTTGCCTCATCTTCTTAAATCGGATCGTCCCCACATTTTAAATTTATCTCCCCCATTAAATATGGAGCCAAGGTGGTTTCAAAACCATGTCGCCTATACGATGTCGAAATATGGAATGAGCATGTGCGTTTTAGGAATGGCTGGGGAATTTAAAGGGAGAGTGGCTGTAAATGCTCTCTGGCCGAAAACAACAATTGCAACTGCGGCGATAAAAAATCTTATTGGAGGAGATCTAATGATGAAGAAAAGCAGGTGGCCGTCTATTATGGCTGACGCTGCCCATTGGATCTTTAATCAAGATTCTTCAGTTAGTGGGAACTTTTTTATTGATGAGGAGGTTTTACGTGCGAATGGGCTTTCAGAATTTGATTCCTATGCCGTAGATACTTCACAGGAATTAATGCCGGACTTCTTTTTGTAAGCAACCCAATGAAGATTTCTATATATTGACTTTAAAATATTTTAAGGAGAAACGACATGGTGACATGGCTTTCAATAATATTATTTGCCTGTACAGGTTCAAAGGAAACCGACCCAATATTTTTTGATAAAGATGGGGATGGCTATACTTCTGATCAAGACTGCAATGATGAAGATGCATCAATTAATCCTGGAGCATCAGAAT
>JACLAC010002292.1_pt1 | contig 14939 bp, 6 predicted proteins | sample 8027881 | NCBI WGS metagenome assembly JACLAC01 (sample SAMN15725517, study PRJNA655200) | protist metagenome | isolation source: fluorescence activated cell sorting (FACS) single amplified genomes of... | place: Spain: Blaines Bay Microbial Observatory, Mediterranean Sea | collected 2016-01-19 | reverse complement strand
GTGCGTTCCGTCGCCGTACGCGCAGGGGCGCAAGTGCGGCCTGTTTTGCCCCGGCATGGTGTGTTTCTGGTGTGGTTCAGGTGTGCGGAAGGTTTGGAAATTTAAAAAGTTTATTATTACTCCAAGAACTCCAGCGAGTCCTGCGTAAATATTACTTCAAGAACTCCGGCGAGTTCTGCGCACGAGTTTTTCGGTGTTGGAGTGTTTGCGGTGGTGAAGTTTGTTCTGGAGTGCTTGTTGTTTGTACTTTCTGTTTAGGGTGGCTGGGTGGGGAAAGAAAAAAATCTAAACCTTGCACTGCACTCACCCTGATTTTCTGCTCTGGTTTGTGCGTCTGATCTTCACTCGTTGAGTCCTTTCCGATACTCGCAAACGGCCTAGACGATAATACGCAAACGATCATACGAACCAAACACAGCAGACGTCAGGATACAAAGACAAAGAGCAGTCTTCTTAGTTCGTCAGTTGCGCAAGGCCGCCTGAAAGAGTCTGTGTTGTATAAAGACTGTCCGTCTTAGCGGTCGAGTTGACGCGACGACGCGCCACCTCGACCGGGCTCGAACGCCGTAACCAGCGATCCAGTGGACCGTGGTACCCGGGCGCGGACAGCGGTAGATCGAGTCGCCGGCTCGCTCCAACCATCTACGGTGGTGACGCGCGCCGGAACCCGCAAGACCGTCGTGCCGTTTTCACTGTCGCACGAACCTCGAATAACTGGAAGAGTCAAACCCCCATTTTCTGTCATTCTTTCGCTTATCACCAATGGGTTCTTTATCGTTCCCCGCCGTTTTCAGTTCTTCTAGGTTTATCCAGGTGTGATTATTGGAAATGCTACAAGGCAACCCGGTTTTTCGCCGCCATGCCGTGTCTGTACCCCGTCGGGACCGGCTGCAGCGGGTAATTCACGGCGTTGTTGTAGTCGATGGGCTGGACGAGTTCGTCTTCCGCCGAGTCGGATTCGGTGTCGGAGTCGGCTGCGACCTCGTTCGGGATGTTCGCCGATTTGGCGTATTTTGCGATGTCGAGCGTGATGCGCCAGCTCGGGGTTTTTTTGTGTTCGCGTATTTGCTCGTCGGTCATTGTGTCGACGTAAGTCACGCCGCGGAAGCCGCGAATCGAAGGGAGGTCGGCCAGCATGTGCATGTTGATCGGCAGTTTCCGGAGATAGCGTTTCATGATGCCGTCGAATTTTGATTTTCTTTTTCCCCACATTTGATGCGTCGTCTCCGGCCAGCTCACCGCGATCACCAACGGATCGCCTGCTTCGTCAAAACGGATTGCAAGACTCGCGATGAAGGTGATGTAGGATACTCGCGGTGTGTGACGGGTCAAGTTTTGGTCGCGCAATATCTTCTGGATGTAGGTTGTGTTGGCCACGAAGGCCGTGGCGATTGGTGCGAAGTGTGTTTTTGCGGCTGCGAGGGGCGTTCCCGCGTGCGGTTTGTACAGGTCTGAGCCATGCAGCACGCAGCCGATGGTGATCCAGTGCTGGTCGCATTCGCACATTCCCCTGACCCGGTTTGTGTAGGGCATTCCCGGCGTGCCTTCTGCGATGATGCGCCACGTTGGGCAACAGAATATGTTCTTGCTGTTATTGAAGTGCACTATCTGCTGGCATTTTTCGCATCCGCATGCTGTGGTGCCTCGCCTCTGCGCAGCGGCAAAGATTTTTTCTTTGGATATGTTGTAGTGCAGCGCGAAGGGCATCCTCACGGTGTACATCATCCATGACTCCAGTGGGATGGTGACCGGTTCTGCGCCCGTTCCGACGATGCCCTCCACCGTCACTTGCGCGAGCTCGATTCCCGCGAAGGAGTGGGTTCGCAATCCCGCCGTAAGCATTAGGGTTAGAATTGTTTTGGTGAAGCGGTCTGGTGTGTTGTGGAGGGCGTGCAGATCCAACACGGGCGCTTGGGCGGGATCTGCTGTTTTGCTCAGGTGCGATATTTGTTTGCGTAGCGTCTCGTATTGGATGTGTGCTGGGAGGCCTTGATGCCGCCAGTACACCGCGTCGGCGAGCACAGCCTGTTGGAGCATGGTGTTGAACTGGGCAACTTGATTCTGCAGGCCCATGGCGGCTCTGATGGTCGCGTACGCCCCTATGTGCCCTAATTGTATTGGGAGTGCCTTGTGCATTATAATGTAAGTGCCGAAGCCTTCCAGCAGTCCTTCCGCCGCCGAGATGGTGCCCTCTGCGTAGATGCAGAAGCCGAGGTCGTCGGTGTGGAGGTCGTACAAAGACGACTTGCCGTCGTGCTCGGGCGGTGATGAGGCTTTGATGGAGGGGATGATGTGGTTGAAGGGCGCCACGAAGAGCGGCACCGCGGGGCTGCCGGTAAGTGCGTCGATGATGTTGCGACTGGCGTTTGTGGCTGTGAGCCATGCTGATGGTTTGTTGTTCTCGTCCGTGTCCAGCACCAGCCCGATCCTTTTTGCTTTGGCTTTCCATTGTGCGATGGTGGTGGACTTCCAGCCGGATTTCCATGCGCTAGTTTGCGTTTTTCCTCTCGCGAACGGCGCCAGCGCGCGGGGCATGATGTTCGGGGCTGCTGTTCGCAGTGCGAAGTCCGCTATCATGGATGCTTGTGTTTGTGCTGCTTTTGCCTTGGCTTGCTGTGCGTCGGTCCAGTTGACGCTGAGTTCGGCCGGGGAGATGTTCTGGTTTGGGATGCCGGGCCCGTGCTCGAGGTTCCGGGGTACGAGCCTGGGTGCGATGGGCGGCAAGGAGACGGTGCTCGCTTGGGCCGCCACCAGCGCGTTTTCTTTCTTTGCTTGTTTTTGTGTGATTTTTGACGCTTTGCTATTTGCTGCCGCGATCTCTGCCATGGAAAGCTGCCTGGCTGACTGCGCTTGACGCGCGGCCAACGCCGAGATCGCCCTGGTTTCTCTTCTGGGCCTTTTGCCCCCCTGGTTTGCGAGCTGCATGTGCGTCGCCTGTATTTGGACTATGTCGAAACCTGACATTGTGTTTATCTTGTGCAGTGGCGGCGTTATTTTTGAAACTCGTCGATTGCTTCCGCGAGGGAGACGGCTTTGGCCAGGAGGACTAGAGTGGGCTGGACGAGGTTGTGTTTGTGCTTGGCGTTGTAGGTGGAGATGTACTTTGTGTATTTTGGGTGATTCGTGATGACGAACCCGATGGTTTTTCCTTGGTGCTTTCCCGCCTGGATCCTGGTGTGAAAGATACTTTTGGCTTTTGTGACTTGTTCCGCTTCTTCGTACTTTACGTGTGGGGGCTTCTCGGTTTGCGTGCCGCGCGAGTGCCCCTTGGCTGCGGAGAAAAACCTGAAAACTCTACCTAATTCCATCTCGAAGGTTGCTGTTTTGGTGGAAAAGGGCTGTTGGTGGATTAGGAGTGTCATTTGAGGTCAAAGATTACGGGTGTTGGGAGACGGATAGCTTTCTGGTTTGTAGTCGACTTGACCTTGGGTAACGTTGACTTGACTTGTGTCTCTCCGTTGTGTGTGTAGCTATGAACACGTGCTCGCTTACGTTTTTCACTTTTTCCTTACGCCACCTTTGTTTTTATATTGTTTTGCTCTGTCGTCTGGTGTGGTGGTGTGTTGCGAAAATTAAAAAATGTAATCATATTTTAAAGTGCGAGCAGATTCGAAGTGAAGGAATCGGTGTGGACACTACGACGTGCTATGGTTAAGCGAGTCGGATTTGTGTGGTTCTGGGGTGTTACAACTCTTCGAGATGGACCCGGTTACGCCCCCGCCGACGCCCCGCTCACGTTTTTCATCTTCGCCGCGGCCACTGCGTCGATTGCTTTGGTTCCGAACGGGTTTTTTCGCCACTCGCGCACTTCGTGCACAATTGCTTCGTAGTTGCCTGGGGTGCCCTTGTGCATGTGGTACGCCTCGTTCAGGTACGTGATCATCTCGGGGCAGGCCACGTCGTTGTGCAGCGGGTGGTTCTTCTCGTCGTTTTTGATTTCGCGCTTTTCGAAGTAGTGTCCGACTTTTTTGCATTGGCAACACCAGCTGCACTTCCTCCCTCTGATTTTTGGGAGCTTATCGGCTTGGTTCTGGTTGGTGAGGTGCAGGGTATATGTTTTCTTGCCGGATTTGCCGATCGTTACTTCCGCGTCGCAGTTGATTTCGTTGCAGATGAACTTGCCGTCCTTGATGAACGATTCCATTTCGTCCATCTTCTGCAAGTTGTTGGGATCGGGTTTCGCATTCGCGTCTGGTTTGTGTTTTTTGTGTGGGGGACCGGAGTTCCAGTCGTTATTCGATTGCCAGCTGTTGTTCGCCGACCAACCCCCGCCGTTCCAGCCGCCGTTGTTATTGGTGTTGTGGTTATTGTCGTTGTTTGCGTTGCTGGTGTTCGGCTGGTGCTGTCCGCCTTTGCCTCGGTCGCCTTTTCCCCGATCGCCTTTGCGGTTTTTTTCGCCTTTCTTGCCTTTTTTGTCTTTGTCGCCGTGTTTGCCCTTTTTGCCTTTCCCTTTTTCCTGCGCGTCCATGAACTGGGTTCCTGGCGGTGCGAGGCCCGGGTCGGCGCGGTGCGGGCACTTGCTGGTGCTGTGGTCGTAGCTCCCGCATGAAGCGCATGCAGTGTACGCGTGGCTGTTCATGTGGAAGTTCGAGTCGAGGGTGGCTGCTTCCTTTTTGGCGATCATGTACTGTCGGTGCTTCGGGTGCTCCGTCACGATGTCTCGCTGCAGCGCCTTCACCAGCCTGTACCACCCGTTGGAATCGTCTGCCTCGTCCTCGTCGGAGTCGTGGTCGAGGTATTCCATTTCTTCTGTTTGGTTTTTGTATCTTTTCGGCAGCCCGATGGCAATGTAGTAAAGCGCTTCGAGGATGTTTGTGCCCAAGGTTGTTCGCACTTGGATCGCTTCGGCGATGATGGATCCTCCTTTTCTGCAGTCGGATGACTCCGTGGCCGCAGAGTAGAAGGCTTTTTCCGGGAACAGTTTGTTCATGAGCACCAGGGCGTCCTTAAACTCCTGTTCGACGTTGATTTGTGAAGTGGCGTACCGTTGCTGCAGCATAACCGCTGTTTCCGCGTCGGTTGCGGTCTTCAGTGCTTTTTTGGAAGCCAGTAATTCTGGTGGGAACCCGAAGGCGATGAGCAGCTGCGTGAGCAGGTGGGCGGCTGTTGTGTCGTTGCGGAGCTGATAGCCGATCGTTGCTGGTCCGTTTTTCACGTTGATTGTAATGGGCGCCGTTTCCACGATGTTCCTGTGAAATAGGAAGGCGAAGTTTGACGGGGAATTGCTGTGGTCGTTCCTCGCGTGCAGAGCGGCTGCTTGCGTTTGCGGCGGCGCCAAGTTTGGGTTGTGGGCGATCGGCGCCTGCTCGATGAGCATAATCACGTCGTACAGCCACTGCTGCAGCTTGGTTTTAGCGTCGTCGATGTCCAACGTTGTTGTGGGTTTCATGCCCCACGTGAAGTCGGCAATGCACCTCTCGAGGCTGTTGCGGTTGTCGATGCCCTTGTTGTGATTCTTTCCCTTGCCTTTTTTGCCGTTGCCCTTCTGGCCCTTGTTTTTTCCCAGCCGCGTAGCGTCTGCGTGTGTGCCTTTCACTCTTTTGATCAATTCTGCGGGGGTTGGTGGGGTGGCTCTCGCCGTGCCGCCGAACAGGATAAGCGTGGTGATTTCTTCCAGGCGCCTGACTTCGGCGGATTCCAGGTACGACACTCCTCTGAAGTGCCTCTGCTCGGTTTGTTCTGTTTTCTTTTGCATTCTCATTGTTCCCGTAATGGGGTCGGTTTGGAAGGCGTAGAACGGCCTCCATCCCAAGAAAGCAACCCCTCTGGTTCTGATTGTCTCGCAGTTTTCGAGGGAGATGACGTCCATGTTGGTGAGTGCCATCTGCAACTGGAGCGCTTTGGTTTGGAAGTTCTGGAATTGGTTCATTTGGTTTTGATTCTGATTTTGGTTTGCTGCTGCAGCGGCGTTCTGGTGTGCTTGGTTGTTCTGGTTTTGGAGCGGGATTTGGGGTGTGATAGCATCTGTTGTGGCAGGCTGGACGCGGTTGACGAGTGGCATCCCCAGATAGGTGCCGACGATGTCCGTTGTTCTGTTGAAGATGGCCGGCCAGTCCGTCGCTGCCACGTCCTTGTGGATCTCGAAAGCCACGGTGCTGTTGTCTGCCCCCTTGTTCAAATATCCCGGCGTCGGAGTCCCGTCGACGTCCGCGTGGAAGGTGGCGAAGATGATGAACTTCATGATTCCCATCATTTTGGTGGACGGGATGAAATCGTGCTGCGCGAAGGCGCGGATGTGTTGATGGATTGTGCTGGCCATGCCCCTGGCGAGATGCATAGCAGTCGCGGTATCCGCCGCGGCGAGCATGTGGATGTGTTTCGCCTGCTCGCGGTTCAAGCCGATGTTGGTGCACAACTTGGCGAATCCGGATTGCACGACGGCGGCCGGGTCTTGCAGCAGGCATGCTTCTGCGAGCAGCGCGAGCACGGTGCTTGTGATTTTTTGCTGGGAGAGCGCCCACGCAATCAAATTGAACGGTGCAGCGACTTCCTCAGCGGTTCTTCCGTAGACTGGATAATGCTTTGCTATGGAGAGCAGGAATTGCTGGATTGGGTCTTCCAAACTACCCTCGAAGTAGCAGTCCGGCGACAAGAAAGCCTGCTGTGCGTCGAATGCCCGGTACACGGCCGCGTACTTCGCCGCTTTGTTTGCGTTTTTCACCCCGTCTGGTGTGCTGCGCGCCAGTTCCATCTTTGCCGCTGCCCAGAAGACGACCATTTTCTTTAGGATGTCGTAATCCTCTTGTGGTGTCGGTTTCACTCGCATTCCCAGTGTTCTGTGGCCGTCGTCATGCGGGGCGACCGCGGTGGGGTCGAAGTCGCTGCCTATTGTGATTGGAACGGGGGACGCGACGCTGGATTTGGCGAAGATGGTGTGCTCGCCGGTCATTGAAGTAGGAAAGCGGGCCACGGTGGAGTTCTCGCCTTCGTGCACCATGGGCCTTCTGGACATGGTGGCTTTTGCTGCCACGAGATGTCCATCTGCCACGGTGATTGCCGGTTTGCCATCTGTGGTTTGGTCCGGTTCCAGGAACACGCCTCTAATGTGGAATGTCTTGACATTTTGTGCGACTTGTGTTCCGTGCTTGAAAGCGATGTCCTCGAGCGCCTTGGTTTCTGTGGTTGGAACTTCGTTCTTAAGTTCTGTAAAAGCCAGCATGCTGGGCGGCCCTCGTGCTTCTGGCTACTCAGAGCAAATTCTGGCGAAGTCTGGTGTGGCGATGATAGTGTATTGTGGGAGATGTTTGAAGAGGTTGGTGTGAGGGTAGTGGTCTGGTTTGCGCGAATGTGAAAAGAGTGAAAAAAGGTGTGATAGTGTTTACTCGCGGGTTCTCGTGGCGTGTGGATTCTGGTGTGCTCGCTCGTGCCTTGTGTGGAACCTGAACAGGGACTAGCTAAACGGTTTTCTGACGTGGTTTTGGCGGCGTGTTCGGCATGTTGTTTTTATCGTCAAGGTTGGGAGTGTGGTGATTGCTCGTGCCTCCTCGAATTGCTTTTTGAGCAACTTAAAAAAAAATAACGAAATTTTTTCGAGTCAAGTTCCAGGGGCCCGCGCACCCGCTGAGGGGGTGTTTGGAGTACACCTGGTTCTTAAGTTTAACATGAAAACTCCTCGTCAGATTCACCGCCGGCGGCTGGGTTCGCAGAGCCCAGGTTGTGGGCGGCGCGAGTTGCGCTCGCGGTTGCGTCGATTTTGCCGGGAGCGTGTTGCATCGAGCTGCTGATGGGACCCTTTGCTCCTTCGCCAGCCACTTTTGCCACCGCTGCCCAAGTTTTTTCGGCTTTCACTGCTTGCTTGGTCAAGTTTGCGGAGCTGCCAAAGATTCCAGGCAGTTTTGGTCCGGCGGGGATGTGGCCGATTTGTCGTTCTTGGCGATCTTCGGGCATGAGTTGCGCGAAGGGATCCCCCACGTCGACGAAAGCGGAGTCGCCCGAGCCAACTGAGGCCGGGGCTTCTACGTGCACCGCGCCCAGTTCGAATGCTTCGAGTGCGTCGTGCGTGTCGTTTTCACCGACTGTGGATGGTGCCGCTTTTTGGAATGTTTTAAGTGTTGATTGATTCGCGTTCACTTCCTTGCCAGCTTTGGCCTGCGTCTGAGTTTGTTGTTGCTGTTTTTGGTTCTGGTTGTTGTTGATGCTGACGCCCGCCATGCCGGAAGTGATCTGCTGCGACAGCGACTCCACGTCCTGTTCCAGGGCAGCGATTTTGGCGGTTGCTGCGGCAAGAGCGGCGCTCTGCTTTAGCGCTTCTTGTGCTGTGGCTTCTTGGACAACTTTCTGCTGCTGGGTCTCGTGTGACTTTGCCAGGCTGGCCTTTTCTTCATCGAACTTCTGCTTCAGGATTTTGATGTGTTCGTTCTGGGATTGGATTTCGCTTGCCACGGCTTCAGTGACGGCGCGCTGCTGCCGCAGTTCTGCCGCTTGCGCTGCTTCCTTAACCGCGGCCTCGTGTTGCGCGTTGCAGTTCGTGTTGAATTCGATCTGCGCCCGCACTTGCTTTCTCATTTGCTCGCGCATGCTTTCCGTTTGGGATTTTGCCTCGTCCGCGTCCGCGGCCATCTTTTCCCGCAGCTCCTCGATGGTTTTGTTGTGCAGCCGCACCCTCTCGATGAGTTCTTCGTTGCCGCTGCTGTTCACGGGGGAGAAGCAGAAACTAGCCACTACCTCTCTGTAGGCGTTGCTTGCCCCGGTTGAAAGCGCTGCGATCGGGATTTTTGGTGATTGGAACATGGTGTACGCGTCTGGGCCCACGGAGTTGTCTTGGAAGTGTTGGCACGCGTCTGCCAGAATGTTCAGCGTGCGTTCCGAGATGGTGTTGGTGCCGACTATGTTGCTCAGCATTTTTACCGCGTGGTCCGATGGTGGTGCCAGCAAAGCCTTCTTCAACACAGTCTGCTTGACGAAGGCGCTGAATTTCAGTGGCTGGATTTCAGCGGAGTCCGCCTGCTGCTCCGGTTCGCCGTGCACCGCGAAGTTCGAAATTGTGCCGTAGCCGCGACTCATGATCGGGTCGAACACCGCCATGTAGAACAAAGTGGTCCTTGGGGAGTTCGATCTCGTTCTGTGCGTGGTGGTGGCGATGCGTTTGATTCTTTGCCCTTCTTGCATGCTGGCGGCCACGCCCTGTTCCGCGAAGGATTTCTCGTCGTGTGTTGCGATGAAGTTGACGTGCTCGCCTTCGGTCTGGTAGTGGAGGGCAGCAAAAGCCACGGCTTCGAAACCAGAAACGGCCGTGAGTCCCGTGAGCGTGTTTTTGGCTGAGATTGTTTTGCTTTTGTTTGATTTGGCGAACACGGACATCACCACGTCCGCTTTCACGGCAGCTGAAGTGTTTTCGTTTTCGGCTATTACTGCACTGTAGAATTCCGAGTCGGTGGCGGAGGTGGCTTGCGCCTGGTGCAGCAGGAACACGGTCTGGCGGGAGTTCGCGGGTGCAATTCTGATGGTGTTTTGGTGGATTGAAAATGTCCTCATGGCTACGGGTTCTGGCTCTGGCGAGAGCTGTCCGTGAACGTTCATGACCCGCGTTACTATATACGGATTGCCGCGCCTGCGTGGGATCATTTGTCTGAATTGGTTGGAGAGCACTGCATCAGAGTTGTTGGCGGAGGCTGTGTTGAAGTTGACCTCCTTGTCGCCTCCGAGGAGATCGGCGGTGGTGCCTGTGGTGAAAGTGTAGGACCAGCTCCGTACCGCGGCGTTCCTGTTGTCCTCGGGTGTGTCGCCGAGCGTGAAAGAGTTCATGATCTTTCCGATTTCGGTTTGGCCTGCGCCCTGGAAGTACAGGTTGAGAATGTCGATCACGAATCCAGCGGTGAATGCCGAAGGCGGCAAGTCGTCGTCCGGCGCACCTTCCAGCCAATCCCGCGGTGCGGCCGGGGTGGCTCTGCAGAAGCTTGCACGCGCAGCGATGTCTGCCAGCGCGCGCAAAAAAGCGCGTGTGTGGTTTGCGTGCAGTTCCCGCAGCTGCTTGGACGCTTCGTCTTTCTCTTGCTGCTTTGCGTCTTTCTTCACTTTTTTGCGGATTTGTTCGATTTTCTCCATCACGTTGTCCTTCATAGCGACGGCGCGAGATGCGACGTGGCGTACGTTGGGCACGTAGGTGCCCTCGAAAGGGAATGCTGCCCAATCGTGCATTGGCTGGAATGACTTCCATCCTTCGATGTGGTTCAGCGATTCTTTTGAACTTCCGTGTCCTCGTGTGCTTTTCTGGCGTTTTCTGGCTTCGTCCTTCGCTTCTCTTGTGATTCTGGTTGCCAAACTTTTATAAGCTTGTTTGCAAAAATCCACCAGGTGGTTGACGTCGTCGTCGTCGAGGATGATTTTGGTTTGTCCCAATACTCCGTCGGCTCCGATGGCGAGGGCTGCTTGATTTTCTGCTGTCACGACTCGGGTGATGACCTCGTCAATGTTCTTTTTGGTTCGGATTGTTGTCTGCGAGTATTGTGGCACCTTGCAGTCTGGGGTGGTATCGGGAGGGCTGAAGCCTGTGCAGCCTGCGTTGGAGGCTGCTGCGCTGATCATGGCGAGCTTGTTGTCGCTCATGATGGATTTGGCTGCTGTCGGGCTGACCGGCACTTCGGGTTCGGTGGTGGTGCCGTTTAAGGCGCTCGAGTGTGGCAGGAGGCCCACTTCTTTGCGGGCTTTGGCGTCCTTTCGTCGTATTTTTTCATTGTTTGCTTTTGTTCGAGCTCTTGCGGCTTCTTGGTCTGCATTTTTGCGTGCCCGTTCTGCCTTTTTTTGTGCCAGCTGGACCATGATGCCATCAACTTTTTCCGGGATTTGCTTTGCTGGTGCCGCCTTGAATGGGATTTTGGTCTGGTTTGTGTCGCTCGTCTGGCCATCTGCCGGCGGCGGCGGTGCAGCGCGTGCTTTCGGTTGCGCCGCTTTTGGTTGTGCAGCTTCTGCGAGGGGACTGGTTTGTTTGTGCGCCGAGCTGCCGATTGATTTGATTGATTTGGCGGGACTCAGTTGTTGCAGGCGGTCTTCCTGCACCTTTTGCCGCGTTTCTCTGGCTGGAGAGTTTTTTGTGTCGGCACTTGCTCCCGCGGGTGTTGCTGCAGTCGTTGCGGCCGCAGTTGCGCCGTCGTCCGTGGCGGACGCCGGAGCGATACTCGATGCGCCGTCGGACATCCCTAAATTGGTCATTTTGGTTTTTTAACACTTTTTGGGATTTTGTTTATTTATATTTTACGTAAGATGGGTCCGACCGCAGGCGCGATCGTTTCCACCGGACTCTAGATCAAGAATGCGCCGCCTTCTGCATTCTGGATCGCGGTCCCGTGTTGGAAGTCATGGTGTTAGGAATTTTTGTGGGTAGCATGCGAGAGTTTGCGGTGTTAAATTGGTGGTGGTGTTTGTTGTGTTGGTTTGCAAGTTGGTGATTTGGAGTGGATGGTAGGTGGAAAGTGGATGGGGTGTGGAGGTCGCACGGAGACTTGAGACTGGGTTGCGTTACGTAAGTTCTGGTTTGCGGTCTGTGTTGCTAGATCCTTTTGAATTTGAGTTGCGGTTTTGAGTGTGCCCGATGGCGCCGGGCCCTATGTTGTCCTCGGAAAAACTTTTTGCTAGTTTGGCAGTGCGTTGTTTAACGTGGCCAGCTGGAACCACAGAGGGAAGCCATATTTTTATAACACATTTTGACGATTCTGGTTTGTGGCTAGAGTCTGGTTTGCGTCTGGTCTGGGTGCGTAGAAGTCTCGCGCAAAGGGTGATGGTGTTCGCAGTGGTGGGTGTTAAAAATTTTTGCAGTTCGCTCGGTGTTACAATGTAGCGGTAGAAAAAATGGTGGTGGTTGTGGTTGTCGCGTTTGCACTCACTCGATGTTCCCTACCGGTGGTAGAACACTGATTGGGCCAATTCCAAGCAAAGCTTGGTCACATGATCGTTTTTTCGGATTCGCGACTTTGGATTTTTTATTGAGTGCGATTGCCGTTTTTCTTTCGGAATTCCACGGCAAGGATAAGCTTTTTCGAGCTTTCTGGACGGTTGCAACATGTTAAAGTTTTCGCAAACATGTTTAAGCGTTTCTGCTGTAATACGCGCTTGTAGGGCGCGTTTTCCAAGAGAATGCAGAGTGTTTTTTGCGGATTCAAAGTCAGCTTTAGCGCGTGTAAACGTGCGTCACGCTTTGTAAATTCGCGGTACAAGATGTGATTTGACATGTGAGGATCAAGGTTAAAAGTTGTACCTTTGCGGTGATTCGAGATGTCTAGGAACCGGGCATGGTCGACAAGGCCATGACTTACTCAACGAGTTAAGGCGCACATTAAGGTGTTGAGAGGGTTGCCAGTGCTGGTTTTTGAGCTACTTCAAGGAGCCCTTTTCAGGGGTCCTTGCGCGGTGAAAGCGCGGTAAGGAGTGTTTGTGGGGGAGTGAATGCTCGCCCACACCGCGCTGCGCAGCAGCGTAAAGAAAAAAATCTAAACCTTGCACTGCACTCACCCTGATTTTCTGCTCTGGTTTGTGCGTCTGATCTTCACTCGTTGAGTCCTTTCCGATACTCGCAAACGGCCTAGACGATAATACGCAAACGATCATACGAACCAAACACAGCAGACGTCAGGATACAAAGACAAAGAGCAATTTTCTGCAAATTTCAACAAATTTCGGCAAATTTCTGCAAATTTCGGCAAATTTCGGCAAATTTCTGCAAATTTCTGCAAATTCCGGCAAAATTCAGCAAATTTCGGCAAATTTCGGCAAATTTCCACGGGCTGTGGTATGCTGTGGTGGGACACGGACTGCTGGATTGGTTGACATGTAGCGCTTGGATTTTTCCGGAATTTTCCGGAATTTTCCGGAATTTTCCGGATTTTGCCGGAATTTGCCGGAATTTGCCGAAATTTGCCGAAATTTGCCAAAATTTGCCAAAATTTGCCAAAATTTGCTGAAATTTGCCGGAGTTTGCTAGAACCTGCTGAAATCTGCGGGATTTTGCTGAAGTTTGTTGAAATTTACCGAAAACTGCTGAAATTTGCCGAAATTTACCAGAAATTTGCCGGAATTTATTGAAGTTTGCCTAATGGGGTTTCTTAAGCATGTTTTTGCATTGCGTGACATGCATGTTTTTGCAGCTATGCGTGTTTTACCATTGAGATATGACATGGTCAAGCGTGAGATGCATGTTTTTGCAGTTTAGCGTAGCGCTTATGCATGTTTCCACGGTGGAATGCGACGGTGGATGTCGAGCTGTTAAGATGTGTAGGCGATGTTGGACGCGCGGTCTGGCACGCGAAACGTTGCCCAGGCGCGGTCCAACGCGAAAACTTTGCGCGAACGCGGTCTGGCGCGCGAAACGTTGCCCAGGCGCGGCCTGGCGCGAAAAACTTTGCACGAACGCGGTCTGGCGCGCGAAACTTTGCTCAGGCGCGGCCTGGCGCGAAAACTTCGCGTAAACGCGGTCTGGTGCGGAAAACTGCGCGCGAACTCGGTCTGGCGTGCAAAACTTCGCACGGACGCTGTCTGGCGCGCGAAACGTTGCTCAGGCGCGGTCTGGCGCGAAAAACTTTGCGTAAACGCGGCCTGGTGCGGGAAACTGTGCGCGAACTCGGTCTGGCGCGCAAAACTTCGCACGAACGCTGTCTGGCGCGGAAAACATTGCCCAGACGCGGTCTGGCGCGCGAAACGTTGCTCAGGCGCGGTCTGGCGCGGAAAACATTGCCCAGGCGCGGTCAAGATCTCTGAATTTCCACATTCTTTCGGACTGTTGGCGGTGCTTTTCACCCGCAGGCAGCGTGATTTGAGTTTATGATTTGGTTTGCTGCCAACATTTGCGATGAGATGGACACTGCGGTGCACGTTTGTGCATTCGCGAATGTAACCCGCAGGCAGCGTGATTTGAGTTTCTGATTTGGTTTGCTGCCAACATTTTGACGAGATGGACAGTGCGGTGCACGTTTGTGCATTCGCGAATGTAACTTTAGCTTTCGGTTTGGTTTCGTAATCGTGTTCGCTCCGCAGTCAAGTCACATCGTCTTCTTTCGTCGCGCCCCTGCAGCCATGAGCGGTTCTTGCGTCAAGGGTTAGAGCGGCTGCAGGATCAAGTCACGTTTTTTCAACTGCAGACCGGTTCGCCCTCGGCGTCGTACACACCACCGTGGCGCCTTTCTTGGCGACCGACAGTGTGCCGCGAGTTCGTTGTCGTCGGTAACAAACGCCACGCAATCTCAACAACGCAAATTCAAATCACCACCTAACAACGCGGAGTGCCAAAGTCCCCGGTGCTCCGTCCGACTTTCTACGGGGCAAAATGCGCGCTTTCTTCACCGTAAGCGTCGCCACGCGCAACCCTCACCGGAAGTGCAACACAACGTCACCCTTCACCGGGTTGGGCGAAAAGCGACCCTTCCTCACCGAAGACGCAGGCAGACAAAAGGCATAATCCAACTGATAGGATCGCCTCAACAGCGCAAAAGAACCGACGAGGGACACGAGCCACTCACTAGGCACGTCCTGCATCCACGATTGGCAGCCAACTGGTAGGCCTGCTAAACAATCGAGAAACGGTTCGACGGATTCTGTTGCCATTAGGTAGGCATGACAACTCCGATGCGCGAAAAACAAATTTCGTACACGTGCATTTACGCCGCGTCTTTGCTATTACATCGCTGTGGGAAGGTGGTTGAGGAGTGACCACGTATAGCCAGCCGCCGTTCGATGTCGACCCGTAAGCGCATTGTTCACCATCGTCGCCTGTTGAAACGCTGAGGAGTGGCGTGGAAGCGGTGACCGCCTTTTTGCTTTAGTTGATTGGGTTATGCTTTGCGTCAAGCAGCTTGTTTGAGCGCTGAGGAGGGGCGCAAAGGCAGTTGCTATCGCCGAAAACCAACCAATCGAAACACAATTTTGCTCGTCCGTCGATGTCGAACCGCCCAATGTACCAACGTGAATCAAAGAGCCTGCGTGCTCGTGACTACACATGCAGTTTCCCTGAGGCG
>JACLAC010004142.1_pt1 | contig 14940 bp, 9 predicted proteins | sample 8027881 | NCBI WGS metagenome assembly JACLAC01 (sample SAMN15725517, study PRJNA655200) | protist metagenome | isolation source: fluorescence activated cell sorting (FACS) single amplified genomes of... | place: Spain: Blaines Bay Microbial Observatory, Mediterranean Sea | collected 2016-01-19 | reverse complement strand
TTTATACGTTTTGGTTACTTTAACTGATTTAGCTAGCATTAGATTATGTGGGTGATAGTTGTAAAGGTGCCAACGATGCGTGGAATCTGACCAAAAATCTTCAACATCCTCAAAGTATTTGCGCTCCGATTCGGGTACACAAATTTCGGTTCCTGCATCAGCAATATCAGCAATGCCAGCCACGTTGTCACGATGATGATGTGTGAACAATACCGCCACAATCTTAGTTATTTCTAGTTTATTGAGTGTTGTTCGGACACTTTCGTCTCCACAGTCGATGAGCATAGCTAGGTTACCACTACGTATAATTCCAACGTTTACACAACCATGATGAACAAACAAATGATCGCTAATTTGAGTAAAATGACCAAACACAATTTACTTTTCTCTAAATTTTAAAAGTAACCGAATTACCAAGTTAGATTCGATTCGCCAAGAACATTTCACCAATTGTTAACGCAAGAAGAGCGAGCATTGCATACCACCAGAGACTTTGGTTTTTTTCGGTGTCTTCTTGATACTCAATGATCATTTCTTTTGATATTTTTGTTGGTTGTTGATCTGGATTGGTGAGCATTGATGTTAATTCTTCGGTGTCCTTTGATACTAGATCGGATTCTCGTGGATCAGGATTGACACAGAATTTATGATTTTCTGCACCTGAAGTGTGTACCGAGTAAATACCAGTCAATTCTGTATCGCTATATAGAGTGGAACCAAACCCACTAATTTTTAGCTGGGTTTCATTCCCTTGTGGATTAAAAACGGCTGCTTCTGTCCCTGCCGGTAGATTGTAATTATTGAGTTCTATAGCGTCACCAATCAGATAGTTTATAGCTTGAGTTGATTTAGTGAGTGTTAGATGTTTGATTGTTTCGTGTAGAAATGGGAGGTAAACAGCATGGATTGGCATATCAGTCCATTCACGGTCTATCGATGATGTAAAACAGAGAACACGTCCTCGCCCGTACTCCTTTTCAACAAGAGTAGGGTTTTGATCATCAAAACTTGCTAGAATTCTTGCTTCATCGTTTGGAATAATTTGAATATAACGGTAAAATCGGCTGTTGCTGAAATTGCCATGGTTTGGATTTTTAAAAGGTTGGAATATTGGATGGTTGTAGTCAAGATTGGTAATAATACGAGACTGACTACGGTCAACTACATCACCTACAAAAGAAACCAAATGGCAAGGTAGAAGTGATTCGCTACCCGTTCCAAGCATCAGATTGTAATTATCCAAGTCTAGTTGATTCCCACCTGTTATAAAAAGTGCCCCACCTGATTTGACAAAGGATGTCAATTTCTTTGCCATGTTCTCTGTTAGGCTCCCAACGTTTGCGAGAATGATAAGATCAGCGTCTGTAATCTTAGTAGAAGAAAACAATTGATTTGTACTTTCGAAACGTATGGGGACTATCTTTTGAAGTGCCTGAATTGCCTTTTGTAAATAAAATATTTCGTCATTATACGGATCACGGTTGGACTCACCATTTAGACAGTAAACATCAATTGTTTGGCGCCCTTCGAATTGGAAATAGCGTCGGTTATCAACTATAACCGGGTCATCAGGTAGTTCAGCATAACCATATTGTTTAGCTTGGTCTGTGATGGGAATTTGGAACCATACATCTGCAATATCGCGGGTTGGTACGTCAATAAACTTGGTTTCTATTAGTTTCTGGTTGATAAAAAGGTTTAGCGGGATCTTGTCAAAATCATGATTACTGAAGTTGGAAATACGAACAACAATTTCCAGCCAACGTTGGTCCATCAACACAATTGGTGGAACCTTAATGTCTGAAATTGCTAAATTATGAGCATTTTCAGAATGTAAATCAACAAACTTAATAGTAACATTCGGACTTAATTGATCTGATTCAATAAAACGTTCCCACCCCAAGTTTTGGAGATCGCTAATCAGCACAATTTCTTTTTGCCCAATTTTTATTTCCTGAAGTAACTCATTAGCAGATTGAATTGCATGTAGGAAATCCGTGGGGTGATTGGTTAGACTGGTGGAGTCAATTGCCATTCTTAGTAAATCATGTTCTGTATCTAGTGGTTTGACTATTTGGGTAATGCTGGAGACTCTGATTAGAGTTGCTTTGTCCTTCGGCTTAAGTTTGTCAACAATTGAAATCGCTGATTTTTTACCGCGATCAAGTGCATTATGATAGCTCATGCTGAATGAGTTATCCAAGATCAAAACAACGTGGCGGTATCCTCCTGTGTTTGTGGTTATAGCCAGTTGATTAACAAAAAATGGTCTTGCAAATGCTAACCCAAGTAAGCTTAGAATAAGCATTCGTATAGCTAAAAGTATCAATTTCTTGAACTTGTGCCTCTGGGTATTAATTTGACTCGACATTTTAATAAAGCGGATGGTGCTAAACACAAGTCGCTTTGCCCGTTCACGGTTAAGTAGGTGAAGAATGAGTGGTACTGCAGCACCCAATATGCCGGCAAGGATAAAAAAGGGAGTTAGAAATTGCATTACATTAACCCTTCCCGTTTGGCTAGATAGGACACCAGTGCGAAATCAAGTGGAGTTGAAGTGTCGATCATGTTATAATCGATGTTGGATTTTCCTGTGGCTGATCTGTAATGCTTGATAAAATCTTGTAGGGTTTCTTGGTAATTGCTACGAATAACAGATGGTGTTGTTACTATTTCCTCACTGGTCTCTGAATCAACAAAACGAGAAACCTGATTAAATTCAAAGGCTAATTCCTGATGATCTAAAATGTGAAATAGGATAACTTCGTGTCCGTCATAGCGGAAGTGTTGCAGGGCTTTGAGAACCTGATCGGGGTTTTCGTCGTACAGATCCGAGATTAATATAACCAAGCCGCGCTTTGTCAGTCGTTCTGCAATACGGTGGAGTGGTTGTGACAACTGAGTCAACTTGTTTGTTTTAATTTCTTCAAGCATCAGCAGAATTGAGTGGAGGTGTGTCGGTGTGCTGCGAGCAGGTAGATACCCTTGAATTGTTTCATCAAAATGAGAAAATCCAACAGCATCACGCTGTTTAATCATGAAATATGATAATGATGCAATTAAGAAAGATGCATATTCTAACTTGGTCAGATCACCCGAACTGTATGTCATTGACTCACTGGTATCGAGTAAAATATGACAATTAAGATTTGTCTCTTCTTCAAACTGTTTTATGTAGTATCGGCCTGTACGTCCGTAGATTTTCCAGTCGATGTATTTAGGGTCATCGCCAAGTATATATTGTCGATATTGAGAAAATTCGACACTAAATCCGTGATAAGGGCTTTTGTGAAGGCCTGAGACAAAGCCTTCAACCACAGATTTTGCCACTAATTCTAAGTTGCCAATATTTGCCAAAATCGATGGGTTTAAGAATCGTTGTTCTCCTTGGTTGTTCATAATTTTTTCGTGTATTGTTAAATGTAATGAAGTTCTGGAATAATCAGAAAAATATAGTTTTGTTGTTTTGGGTGCTGATGGTGCTAGGTATCGTCAGTTGTGGTAAGACGATTCAGCCAAAAAAAGTAAATGTTGGTCAGTCGAATCATTTTCAGCCTGAACTGATTCAAACTATCGCCATTATGCCGCTTGTGTACGATGGTACCGATCAAAATATCGCCGATGCAATGATGAATGAACTGACTGTTCAGATTCTGCAACTTGATCGCTTTTCAATAGTTGACTCCTACAAAGTTGCTATTCTAGTTGAAGCTGAAGGATTGGAAGGATCTAATCTTAGTGATTCTATTGTCAAAAGTATTGGGAGCAATTTAAAAGCTGATGTAATCTTGCTAGGAAAAATCACCCATTTTGTTAATGGAAGCAGGAGATATATTTTATTTAAACAAAAACCTAAAATCGGGATAAACCTACGGATGATTTCGATAGCAGAGGCTGTTCCAACCACCATCTGGACGCTTAATGATATCTTTGACAGCAATGAGGAAGCAGTTCAAAATCTGGTGGATGAATCAGACCGCCATAAAATCCAAAGCGATACAAATTTTCTTGTTAACATAGTTTGCAACGAAATTGTGAAGACGCTAGATTTTTGATAACAACTCTATTTTTAATTATAGTATACCAAATTTGGGACGTAGGTTAATGGAAATCAATAACACTTTAACACTTGAGCAACTTAAACCGAAGCTGGATCGTCTGTTTCAACTTTCTGGGCAGAAGATCCTCGATATAGAAGAAACTTGGGATTCAAACCAAGGTACACCTGTCTTTACGGCTGAGGGCAAATATACAACACGTGGTTGGACTGAATGGACACAAGGTTTTCAGTTTGGGGCGGCACTTTTGCAATTTGATGCCACTGGTGATAGTCAATTCCTTGATTTTGCTAGAAAGAATATTATCGAAAAAATGGCTACTCATGTTTCACATGTTGGTGTACATGATCACGGTTTCAATAATATATCAACTTACGGTAACCTGAGAAGATTAATTCTTGAACGGTTAATTGAACGTAATGATTGGGAAATACATTTTTGCGAAATGGCATTAAAAGCCTCAGCGGCTGTGCAAGCAAGCCGCTGGACCAATACTAACGATGGAAAGGGTTACATTTACTCTTTTAATGGACCTCATTCACTCTTTTCTGATACGATGCGGTCGCTACGTGTACTCGGTGTTGGTTATCAACTGGGTCATGTGCTTATGGGGGAAGGCGATTGTGAGATTTCCTTGTTAGAGCGACTTCTCCACCACTCCGAAACTAATGCGAAGTACAATGTGTATTATGGCGAAGAACGTGATCGCTACGATGTCCGCGGTCGGGTTGTACACGAATCTATCTTCAATATCAACGATGGAAATTATCGATGTCCTTCCACTCAACAAGGATATTCGCCATTTACTACTTGGACACGAGGATTAGCATGGGTGATTACTGGTTATGCAGAACAACTCGAATTTTTCGATACTTTAAGTGATAAGGATCTTCAGCCATTTGGTGGCAGATCGAAAGTTTCATCTCATATGGTTCGAGCAGCGAAAGCGACGGCAGATTTTTATATTAAAAATACTCCAATTGATGGTATACCGTATTGGGATACTGGTGCCCCTGGCTTGCCGGAACTAGGAGATTATCTACATCAATCTTCCGATCCGTTTAACAGCTATGAACCAATCGATAGTTCTGCGGCTGCCATCACTGGACAGGGGTTAATAAGACTGGGAAAATACTTACAGGATCACAATGAAAGAGAGCTTGGTGTTGCATACTATCAAGCTGGACTTACGATTGCTGATACATTGCTTGAATCACCTTACCTTTCTGAATCTGAAAATCATCAAGGATTGTTGTTACATTCGATTTATCATCATCCTAATGGTTGGGATTACTGTCCTGCAGGTTACAAAATTCCATGCGGGGAATCTTCAATGTGGGGAGATTATCACCTGCGTGAGTTTGCTCTTCTATTGATGAGATTATCAGAAAACCAATCTTATTTGACGTTTTTCTCGAATGGAGATTAGTTAGGAATGATGGAGTCGGTGATACCAATTTCTGGTATAGAGTTGCTAAATCGTGAGAAACTTGATGCTTGTACCCATTGTGGGCTTTGCTTACCAACTTGTCCGACATATAGTGAACTCGGACTCGAAACGGATTCACCTCGAGGAAGAATCTATCTAACCAATGGTGTAATTGAAGAAGAAAACCCCGTTCCAATTGGCAAAGAATTCGCAAAATATATTTACCGTTGTTTAGATTGTCGAGCTTGTGAAACAGCTTGTCCTTCTGGCGTCCATTTTGGTGAGATTATTGAAGCTGCACGGGCTATATATGAGATGAATACGGATCGTCCTTGGCACCAGAAAATTCTACGCGATCTAGTATTCAGAAAGCTTTTGCCTAATAAGGAGAATCTGAACCTCTTATTTACCTTGATATGGTTATACCAGAAAACTGGCCTTAGAACGATCGTTCTAAAAACTGGGATTCTGAAATTGATGGGTAGATTAGGTGAAATGGAATCGATGCTTCCTAGTCTTCCTAACCCATTACTGAAGTCAGAAATTCGAGAATTTCTACCAGCGAAAGGGGAAACCAAGCATCGGGTTGGCTTCATTTCTGGTTGTGTTATGAACCAGATTTTTGTCGATACAAATTTGGCAACAGTTCGTGTACTAAATGAAAACGGCTGTGATGTTGTTATTCCATCTCGGCAAACGTGCTGTGGAGCACTCCATGTTCATAATGGTGATTATGAGACTGCAGTCAAACTTGCAATGCAAAACATCCAAGCTTTTGATCTCGATGAGCTGGATGCGATCGTAATTAATTCGGCTGGGTGTGGGGCTACCCTAAAGGAATATGATGTGTTGATGCAGCATCAATCTTCCGACTACCGCAAAAAAGCCGCTCTATTTTGTGCAAAGATGGTAGATGTTAGCAAGTTTCTCGGATCTATCGATTTTGTTCCTCCACAGGGTGATATAAGTCGTCGTGTGACATATGATGAACCGTGTCATTTGGTGCATGGGCAACAAGTTAGAAACGAACCTAGGTTTTTGCTTCGGTCCATCCCGGGATTGGAGTTGGTTGAATTACAGGAATCGGAATGGTGTTGTGGTAGTGCAGGCATCTATAATATCACCCAACCGGAGATGTCAAAGCAGATCCTTGAACGGAAGATGGAGCATATTACTAATACAGGTGCCGAAATTGTTGCTACCGGAAACCCCGGCTGTATTATGCAAATCCAAGTAGGAATAAGAAGACATAAACTACCAATGCTTGTTATGCACCCAATAGATTTATTAGATTGCTCTTACCGTAATATTGATCCACTTGTTAATTAGTGTAGATTATGAAAACCGCGAAAAAAGTCTCATCTAAAAATAAACTTTTTTTTTAAGCTTTATCCATGGTGTTGTCGATACCTATGGGACAATACTCCCTCATCTCCTTCCTCAGTTACTGGCTCGCTTCTCTGTAGATGCTTTGTTTTACAATACTATTGCTGGCCGTTTAATCGCTATTTCGACTGTATTTAACTCTTTGAGTCAGTTAGCATTTGGATGGATATCTGATCGTGTAAGATCAGTTCACTTCTTGACTGCGGGTATTTTATTGCCATCGGTTTGTATCAGTTTGCTCGGTGTTGCTCCTTCCATCTCGGTTGTGGTGTTGTTGTTATCAGTTTCGGGTATAGGAATCGCTTCGTTTCATCCACAGGCTACTGCACAGGCTTCTAACATCGCGGGACAGAAAAAAAACGCTAACGTTTCAATCTTTATTACAGGTGGAAATATAGGACAAGCAATTGGGCCGTTTCTGATTGTTATAATGTTGCAAAGCGTAACCCTCGACAACACGATTGCTGGCAACAATACTTCCTTAACATATCTGCCTGTTTGTATGATTCCAGGTATAATTAGCACATTATTCACCAACAGATTTCTCAGACCAGATCCAATTGAAGCTACTGATCCTACTGAGTCAAGGGAAAAATCAGGTCCAAACGGTAACTCGCATTTTGAAATTGTTTCCTTAATTGGTTTATATATGGTGGCGATGCTTAGGACAGTAACAACAATTGGTTTGGTCAACTATTTGTCGCTGCAACTTGATTCTGTAGGATATGGAGACATTAGAAGATCTGGAATTCTGGCATCTTTTATCTTTGCAGGTTCGATGGGAATCTTATTCGGTGGTCGGGTGGCTGAAAAAACAGGTGGGAGGGTCATACTTTGTGTTTCTCTGGTTACGGCTGCTCCTATCTTATATCTTGCTTTCAACAGTAATAACCTGCTTTTTATAGTGTTTCTGTTATTTGGAAACTTCATCTTGTCAAGTTCTGTTCCGGCAAATATCGTTATGGGACAACAGATGTTGCCTAATAACCAGAATCTCGCAACCAGTTTTATGATGGGAGGAGCTTGGGGAGTTGCAGGGTTGCTAAATTATCCTATTGGTATGTTGGCTGATCATTTTGACCGAGAGTATATCCTAAGTGCTCTTGCTCTTTTGCCATTCTTGAGTGCGTCTTTCCTTGTTCTGGTACGTAAAAAATGAGAAATGGTATTTTTATTACTGGTACTGACACGGACGTTGGCAAGACGATTATAGCAGTTGGAATTGCATATGCGCTCAAGACAAGGAACGTTAATGTTGGAGTGATGAAACCAATTGCAAGTGGTAGTCGTAGTGATGCTCAGTTACTCAAAAATGCTGCACGAGTAGATGAGCCGATTGATTTAATTAACCCAGTTTACTTTGGTTTACCATTAGCTCCTTCTGTGGCATCGAACATCGAGAGTAGAGAACCTGATCTTCAAAAAATTCATACTGCTTTCGAGTATCTTTCTCAACAGCACGAATTTTTGGTTGTTGAAGGTATTGGTGGCATCGCTGTACCAATTCAAAACGATAAATTGGTTGCAGATCTAGCCAAACGTATGGATTTTCCTATCCTCATTGTTGGACGGTCATATTTGGGAACAATTAACCATATTGTGTTAACCGTGACCTTTGCAAAATCTTTTGGTCTTGAGATATGTGGAATTGTACTTAATACAGATCAAAACGTGCAGAGAGATATTTCAGTGCTGACAAACCCAACGGAAATTGAACGATTAACGGGACTGCCAATTTTAGGTGAGGTTCCATTCAATCAGAATATATCTGCAAAAGGCACTCCCATAAATGTGATAGGTGATTTTGTTTCTAGCTACATTGATATTGCAAAAATTCATCCTCCACAAACATCATAATCTCTAATATCGATTTTTAGATGGTTTAAGGTTTGTGTTTTAAACAATTAATTTTGTCTTTTTATGTCGAGTTTTAATGACAAGCTGACTCGTTGAAAAACATCACGCCAATCATGCATTTGACTTTGCCGGAATAATTTCATATTTGGATACCAAGGTGTGTCTTCACGTTTCAACATCCACCGCCAATCAGGTACATAAGGCAATAGGGTCCATACTTTTTTGCCCAGTGCGCCAGACATGTGTGCTGTTGTATTAGATATAGAGATTACCAAGTCAAGTGCCGATATCTGTGCAGCAAAATCATCTAAATTTTTTAGTGGATTTATCTCTTGGTCTGTGTATATTAGAGTTCCCGTAGAAGAGCAATATTTGCTGATTTCCTGCTCTGTATTCCCATATTGTAGATTGATAAAAAAACAGTCTTTTTGAGAAAGAATCGGTGTCCAGTTTTCGAGAATAGTATTTTTCTCCTTTTCAGTACCATGATTGATGCTTTTCCATGAAATACCGACCAGAAATCTGCCATCTGTCAGGTTTTCATACTTGTCTCGCAATTGAGAGGCTTTCTCTGATGAGGCAGATAAATATGATCCTTTTTTTGGAAATTGATTTTCATTCTTCCTTAACCACTGTGCCAAACTGCCTATCGGAATTTGGTAGTCGATTTGCCTATCCAGCAATATTGGGTTAGGCTTTTGTTCTCGAGAAACGAATTGCATTTTAGGAAAAGAACGTTGGAATAAAGGTACGAGTCGTTCTTCACACTCAACAGTGATTTCGTCTGTCATCCAAGAGAGAGTTTCCAACATGTTGGCAAACATGATTTCATCACCAATCCCTTGTTCGGTCCAGATAAGGATAGATTTTTTGCTAAGGTCTGTTCCATCCCAAGAAAGTTGGGGAAAGTTCCGGTTTTCAGAAGGAAAATCGTGGCATTTCCACCTCCACTCATATTTTTTCCATCCGAGTTCAAACTCTCCGTTCAAAAGCAGTAGCATTCCAAGGTTTTTGTGTGCTTCAGAAAATTTTGAATTGATTTCTAAAGCTTTCTTGTATGCTACCTCAGCATCCTCGAAATTCCCTTGCAACTGGAAAGCATTTCCCAAATTATTGTAGGCATCCGCATAGCTAGGAACGATCTCGAGCGCTTTACAATAGGCGTCAACAGCTTCTTTGAATTTACCCTGCTCTTTTAATAGAATACCAAGATTATTGTAGGTTTTTGCGTCTGTCGAATCGATTTTCAGAACTTGATAATAAGTGTTAATAGCTTCCTCTAATTTACCTTGCTCTGTTAATAGCATGCCGAGACTACGGTGGATGGCCACGTTTGTGGAATCCATTTCCAAAATTTTGTAATATGTGTCGATGGCTTCTGTCAATTTTCCTTGCTTCTGCAACGCTATACTCAGGTTATTGTAGGTTCTGATATCACTAGGGTCAATTTCTAGGGCCTGCTGGTATGTGTCAACAGCTTCTTCTAATTTACCTGATAAACCAAGTATGTTTCCAAGGTTATTATAAGCATTAGCATTTTGGGGTTCAATTTCTAGGACTTTGTAATAAGCATTAATGGCATCTTTTAATCTTCCTTGCTTTTTCAATGCAAGACCGAGGCTAAAAAAGCCTGACGATTGATTTGGATCTATTTTTGTCGCTTGTTCGATTAATCCAACAGCCATTGCGAGGTTTTCTGACTGATAAGCAATGACACCTAATAAGTGTAGTGCGGTAGAATGCTGTGGATGGGTTTGTAGTATTTGCTGATATATAAGTTCAGCTTGTTGTAGTTTTCCTGTTTGATGTAAATCAATAGCTTTTTGTAAGTCTCTTTTGATATTTGCTTGATTAGGGTCTTTCTCAAGCTGTTCCTCATTCTGTTTACTGTTCACGAAAAAAATCTTACCTTTCACCGAAAAAACTTTGAATTGAAAACACATCTAGTAAAGTTTTGCCTTCATATCAGCCGTCTATGATTTTTCGACTGTCAGTTGTACTACGAACTCTATTATATATGAACATTGTCCCAGCGTACTACTGAGAAACCCAAAATCTAACAAGGAATTATTCTTGGTAGTCAATTTTTGAAATATGAGGCTGAGTCTTAAAAGAATAATCGTACTTTGTGTTAAACGAAAGATAACCTTGAATTTAAGCTCTTAAACAAGTGATAATCCTAACCTACAAATAACTTTGGGCATATAAATTATTATGAAAATCAGTCTCGTTTTAAAATTAATCTTGATCTTCAATCTTTTAGTGTTCAGTTTTATTTATTTTCCGGTTTCTAGTTTAGAAGTTGATAAATTAGAGCCTTTTGAGTTAACAGGATCCCATTTTAGCTTGATCGAGGCCAGCCATAATTTATACCGGCCTTTTCCAAAGATGATCACGAGAAGTAGTAATCCCACGACCTCTGAAAAAACCGAATTGGGACGACTTCTTTATTTTGACCCTGTTTTATCTGGTGACAATGACATTTCCTGTGCTCATTGTCACCATCCGGACCTTGGGTTTTCCGATAATCGTGGTATATCTATGGGAAAAGGAGGAAAAGGACTTGGTAAATCCCGAAATGGTGGGACTAGCATCCGGCGAGGTTCGCCTACTATCTGGAATGTAGCTTATAACCACCGACAATTCTGGGATGGGCGGGCTCTTGATTTAGAAGACCAAGCTCAAAGTCCAATCCAACACAAAGATGAAATGGCCCAAAATTCAGAAGAGTTGATAGAAGAACTTCGTGCTCTCCCAGAATATGTTCAAAGTTTCGATCATGCTTTCGGAGGAGAAGGAGGGTCTGGTCTTACTTTTCAAAACCTGACTTATGCCATTGCTGCTTTCGAACGAACTGTTACTTCCCAAAATTCGAGATTTGACCAATATGCTCGTGGTAATCAAGCTGTTCTCAATTCATCGGAACAACGGGGATTAAACATTTTTCGGTCACTGAAAACGCGTTGTTTTGAATGCCATAATTTCCCTACCTTTGCCAACCCTGACTTTAAAATCATTGGTGTACCTGATATTTCTAGCATAGGTCCAGATTTGGGGCGAGGAGAGATTGATGGGAAAGCGTACAATGGTGCTTTTAAAGTGCCTACTCTAAGGAACATTGCTTTAACTGCACCGTATATGCATAATGGTGTCTTCCAAACTTTAGAGGAGGTCATTGACTTTTATGCTCAAGGAGGAGGTCGAGGTCAAGGGCTTGATATACTAAACATAGACGATAAAATTCGTAAATTCAAGTTAAGCACCAATGAGAAATCTGATTTAATTGCTTTTCTTCACTCGCTTACGGATGAGTCGGCAAAACCGAAGTTCCCTAGTGCAGTTCCATCCGGGTTGCCCATTGTTCCTAGGTTGACGAATCAATCGCCAGAGTTGGTTGCTTTCCATCAATATACTAAACCGTATCTCAGATCAAGAGTACAAAAAGTGGGACGAACTATTACTGTGTCTGTTGGACAATCGATTCAAGATGGTATTAACCTTGCTGTCTCAGGCGACTTGGTGCAGGTCATGCCAGGCCGTTACCATGAAACACTTTCGGTAGATGTATCGGGGATCACTATTCAGGGCATGGAAATTGAAGGTAAAAAACCTGTTTTAGATGGCAAGAAGATTCTATCTGATGGATTAGTTGGGTCTGGGAGTAATTTGGAGATTCGCAACTTTAATGTAGTTAACTATACTGCTAATGGTCTGATGATTAATGGTGCTTTAAACGTTAAGTTTATTGATATTTATTGTGAAAATACAGGCTTATATGGAGTTTATCCAGTGGAGTGTGTTGGTGTTACGGTGGAGAGGTGTACAGTAACAGGCGTCAGAGATGCGGGGATTTACGTTGGACAATCAAAAGATATTGTAGTGAGAGACTGCATTGTTTATGGCAATGTAACTGGTATCGAAATCGAAAATTCGATAGGGGCAATTGTTGAAAACAATGATGCGTATGACAATGCGGGAGGTATCTTGGTGTTTTTGTTACCAAATAACCCTTCCAAAGTTTCTAGAGACTGTAAAGTTATTGGCAATCGAGTACACGATAATAATCATGAGAATTTCGCTGATCCAAATTCAGCTGTTAGTAGAGTACCTTCAGGAACAGGTATTTTAATCATGGGTGCAGACGAAGTAGAAGTTGCACAAAATGAAATTCAAGGCAACAATTCTTATGGCGTTGCAATTGTTAGCCTCGATGTTGACAATCAAGAACCAACTTCCTATGACGTTGATCCTGTTCCTCAAAGTTGTTGGGTGCATGAAAACACAATGAAAAATAACGGTTTGGATCCTGACCCTTCCGTTTTAAAACTGGGACTCCCAGGAGCAGATTTGCTCTGGGACTTAAGTGGATACGATAACAGTTGGGATCAGCCTAATGTTCGTTCTATGCCTCCTATCTTGCCTAACAAATCATGGCCGGACATTTTACGCCGAGCGAATTGGCGGTTGTGGAAAGTCCTCAGTAGCATTTAGTTTGCTAAATTTGGGTTCGAACGTCGGAGGGGAATTTAGATCAAATTAATTTTTGATCTTGCAGATATAATATTAATTTTTTCATTTCGCTAATAATTTCATCTTCCCTTTTTGCAAACATATTAAAAAGTGGAGAATTCACTTTATTTTTTCTTTTTGCAAACATATTAAAAAGTAGAGAATTCACTTTGTTTTTTCCTTTTGTTGTATCGGTAGGAAGTTTTTCATACTTGCTAGGGCTTATTCCCAAATATTTGACAGAAAGATAGTACTCTTGATCTTCAACCGTAATTTTCCCACCAAGAATGCTACCAACCGCTCTTTTCCCGTAACTAACGACATAACATCGGCTAGTTTTCTTGTTGATGATAGCGTATCCACCTTCATCAATGGTTTCATTCCAACATTTCTCGAACCCACTAGTGGGAATTAAAGAACGTAAATCACCTGCGGACCGCATTGGAGTTCGTTTCCCAGTTGGTTCTCTAATAACAGTTAGTCCATCTATATTAACTCTTTCGGGCGAAGTGGACTGGCTGAGATAGATATTATCTAGAGTATAAATCACATCCTTTTTCAGGCCTTTTGCTAAGTTCAGATATCTTTCTATAATGTTGTTATTAGAAGGATACAGTTGGTATTGATCTGCGAGTTCAAACGTCTGTCTGAGTTTTTTTCTTTCTTCTATGTTGGAAAACCTGTTATTGGGTAATATAATCTCTGTTTTTAGAACATAATCAACAAACAATTCATTAACTACATCTAGTTGTGATTCTTGTACATCTGCTAAGATGCTCAATCCTGTTTTGCTTTTCGACAAAATTCTACCAATCAAGTACTGGTTGCGCAGAGATCGTATTTCTCGAGCAATTAGATCTAGAGTTGGGCGATCCATTTGATCTATCATGATTTTGTGCTCCCATCTAGTTCCTCTCTCGTGACGTAGGATTTGGAGCTGTTGTTCAGACTGATCTGTTTTTATATGTCCCAAGACCGTCCACGGATCGAAGGTTGTTCGGTAACCTTCACTAACTTGGGCATCTGGGCTAGCAAACACACAATCTCGGCGTTCATACCTGGAATATATCCCAAACTCGAATTCTAAATGGCTGAATGGTTCTAGTGTCTCTAGGAGATCTTTGGCAAACTCCTCTCCTTTCGGGAAAGGTTTGAAGATTTTTTCCGTTTGCTTAGGATGATTGAGTGCGTCTAGGAATTTTCCGATTGGAATTCCTTGCATTTCAGGTCCCATTCCAATGATCTTTGTTTTCGTTTTGAAGGGGGGTTGGCGTAGAAACAAATCACGTTGAGAAACAAATTGTAGAGCCGGATAGTTGTCTAGGTCATGCATTGTGGGCGCATCACCGAAAAATTGCTCCAATAACTCTAGGTCTACATCTTCACCTGTAATACTCTGTTTTAATTCGGCAAAATCGACAGTATCATCTAAACCAAAGCGAAGTGGTGCACTAGAAGAAAAATTATCGTAATTTGATCGCCGAAATCGTATTCTGGGCTTAATACGGATAACAGGAATCAAACCATAGCTTTTCAATAGAATGTATAGGGTAACCGTGTAGGATTCAGCATGTGTCTTTCGTTGTAAAATCCCATTTTTTTCAGTAGCTGTTTCATCCCTGACCAAGTGTTCTTGAACCAAGTCACTGTCATTGCCGAAAATCATCATTCGGTGTTCTTCTCTACTGTGGTCGACCATGT
>JACLAC010016320.1_pt1 | contig 14941 bp, 2 predicted proteins | sample 8027881 | NCBI WGS metagenome assembly JACLAC01 (sample SAMN15725517, study PRJNA655200) | protist metagenome | isolation source: fluorescence activated cell sorting (FACS) single amplified genomes of... | place: Spain: Blaines Bay Microbial Observatory, Mediterranean Sea | collected 2016-01-19 | reverse complement strand
AACGTACATTGCTGGAGGCATCCCATTGGGTTACTAAAGGTTCCGTTTATGCATACTGCCGGGGCGGCACGTTCGTAATAACCCTCCTCACACGTTAACGAACATAGTGTATTGTGACCACACGTCACACCCTTCTCGTTTCTACCAGACACGGCGGGGTAACTACATGACGCGGCGCACTCTCCTTCCCCAGATAAGACACCGTTGTCGCACTGGAATCCGTCTCCAACAAGAGAATAACCAAACTGACACGTCGGCTTACAGAAAGAACCATGACGACAGAAACGGTTGCTCGCTTCTTCCATACCGAATGTCAATGGCAGTTCGCAATTTTTACGACAAAATCCGGAACCGGATGGTCGCTTGTACAGGCAGACACGATTGTCGATGATACCTTCCAAGTCGTACTCCGCAAACGCATAATACCCACACCGACGTTTCGTGGCACATTCGGCAGACGTTTGGTACTCCGTATAGAACCGATTGGAACAACCGCCACAGATTCCATTGGTATTGATCTCGTTCGGAGAACACGCTCCCACCGTTACCGTTTTAGAACCACCTGTCTCCATTGTATATCCAACAGTATTCCACACGCCATTCTCAACCGTGTACAATAACACTTCGGCGGAATCCCAGCCATTGTCGCCAGAATCGAGCATCTCAATGTCCAAAATATGCTTTGATGTATAGTTCACACACGGACTCTCTACCGTGCACGTCAATCCATTGGAACAGTCCCATAACGTTGTATTGCCTCTTTTGATAACAAATGAAGTTTCGCTGTCCGACTGCCCGGGAGACCACACAACAGCAAGTTGGTTTTCCGTGCATGTCGGATGACCATCACAGTTGCCAGTAACCGCATTGTACGTAGTAAACGAGGGACACTCGCCATAAACGCTAGAATTGGTACCCCCATCGTTTAGGGTATATTCAGTAATACTACTTTGTCCGTCTGGGCTAGCATACTCCAATTGTAATTTAGCACCATTCCAACCGTCGTCGTATGAATCGTGCATTATGACGTTGAATACTTGGGTACCCTCTACATACTCGAAGCAAGCTGAGTCCGTCGTACAGTTCAGTCCATTGGAACAGTCCCATAAGGTAGTATCTCCTAATTTAATCTGAAACGATGTTTCAATATCCCATTTTCCATTTTCTGTCCCCGACACCCATCGTAATTTTAAGCCTTTGCACGTACACAATCCATTTAAATTCACTTCATCGGAGGCGCATTCCCCTATAACGACAGATTTAACGCTACCGGCATCCATGGTGTATTCTATTGCCTGCCATCGATTGTTTGGACGTGTGTAAAATAATAATTTGGCACCGTTCCACCCATCTACACCAGCGTCGGACATGTCCAATTCCAGTACCTGTTTAGTGGGATCATATTCCATACAGTTCGATTCAATGGAGCATGCCAGTCCATTGGAGCAGTCCCATAAAAGAGTGTCCCCTCTGGCGACACGGAACGATGTTTCACTATCGGCAGTCCCAGGTAGCCATATCATGGTCAGACCATTGCATGTTGGATGTCCATCGCAATTGCCAGTGTTTTCGTTGTAGGTAGTAAACGCCGGACACTCACCATACATCACGATCGTCTCGCATTCGTTGACAGAATTGCCACCCCATGCGCATTGGTAGGTACCTGAGCCACCATTGTACGCCAACCGATAGTAATCGTCTTCGTACGCGCCGTCCCAATTGTTGAGTGCCCTAGTCGCCTGCGATCGTATTCGATCATTGTTGCTGTTGGTAAGTGTCTCGAGCAAAGCATCACCATTCATGGATAAAATTATCTCCTTGTTACGGCCACATACGGACAGGTTTCGCAATGCCCTGCAAGCCTGCGCCTGAAGTTCTGAATTGCGCGAAGATGCGCACTTCAAAATGGGCTGCAAACCACCATCTTCACCTATTGAAACTTCGTTATCATCGTTGACAGCCAAGTTGGCCAAAGCTGCAACGGTTTCGATTTTTACAGCGTCTGGCGCGTTCGTAGTCAGGTGTATCAGTGGGGCGATCCCCCCTTTCTGGGCAATTGTCGCTTTATTATCTGAATTGACTCCTAAATTTGCCAGCGCTTTCGCCGCCTGCCTCTGTATGTGAGGGTTTGCCGTTTCCAAAAGCTCAATTAACATTTCAACTCCCCCTTCATTTGCCATTATAATCTGGTTTTCTGCGTTGACTGAAAGGTTCGCCAAGGCGTGCGCTGCTAACCGTTGGACTTCCTTGTCGCTTGACTGGACCAGAGGCAGGAGCAATTCAAGACCACCTAATTCTACAATTTGTTCCTGTCGATCAGGCTTGACCGCTTCATTTGCTAATTTTTCTGCCACCTCCCGCTGCAGCGTTGCGTCAGCTCCCTTCGCGTAGTGTATCAACTGCCTAAGTTGGGTCTGCAACGCCTTTGTAAAGTCGCTCCCATAGTCCCCCATAATTCAAGAATAAATATACGCGAAATTCAAAGGTAGGTTAATCGAAACGATACAATGAAACAACGTTTGCGTTCAAAATTTAAATATATTTTAAATGGTCTGTAGCAATAGAAACGTGCATAACAATTTTTCTCTTTTTCTCCTTCGTGTCTTTAAAATGTTTCTTTTTGTTTGTTAGACGTTTACTTTTCACACATGAATTATAATAATAACCGTTATTTTAATAATGTTATTATATTCATTCTACTTCTTCTTTTGTTGGCCACCACCACCGCCGTCGTCGCTCTATTAGATGCTGTTGTTGTTATATGTTAAAATAATTATAATATAATATTAGAATAGGAAGGAGGAACACTTATTGCCACTTATATAGGCATGAGATTATATACTAATATATAACATAAACATAACATAATGAAGAATACTGTTGTTGACATTTCCTATTATTCGCCGGCTCAAATTGCGACAACAACAAGGAGGAAGACTCCTCCACTTCGCTTCGTCGCATCCTCCCTCCACCTTCCTTCCATTGGTATATTTGGTTTTAGAGTGAATGTAAACGAAACCGATATTAATTCATATTAATTCAGAATGTTAAAAAAGGGAAGCGGCGAGAGTAAGTAACTTTTGTGCTCAAGTGTTATCCACCAAACGAACATTATTAGCACTGCCGAGTCATTTGGTTGTACCCCGTACTGCCGCAGAGAGTGTGCCTCGAATTCGTGCCCGTTTAAGTAAGAGCTTTTCAGAACAATGACTCACAGGTTTTTGCTTACTGTATCCGTTCTATTTGTATATTTTTGCGCCGCTATGGCGGTCGATTGCGGGGATGGTTCGTCCTGCGAAGCCGAGGAAACCTGTTGCCCGAACGGGCACGGGAGTTATACGTGTTGTCCTACGCCCGGCGCCACGTGCTGTTCCGACCACATTCACTGTTGCCCAGCGAATTATCCAGTTTGCGACGTCGAAAAGAAAACCTGCAGAAACGAGAGAGGCGAAACAGCATCAGGCATAATAGGAGGGTTCGGCATTGACAGGCTGGAGAAATCGTGGTACTTTCACTACTAAGACCAACGCATGCTATTTTTCTACGAATTAATGTATTTTAATAAGAATTAAGATTTCTTTAGACATGTTTCGTCATCCGATTAATTGTTAATTAAAGGCCGTCTCATTTTTATTCAGTCTTCTCCGCAGCGGGCTCATCCGTCGTTTTCTCTGCGGCGGGTGCATCCGTCTTCTCCGCAGCCGCGTTCTTTTCTTCCGCTGCCTTTGCCGCCTTTTCTTCCTCCGCTTTTCGCTTTACCTCAAGCTCCTTCGCTTTCTGCTCTTGTAGAGCTTTTGCTTTTTCCTTCGCAGCTACCTCATCTGCTGCTTTTTTCTTTTCAGCCGCTTCGGCAGCCTTGGCGGCGTCTTCGGCCTTTTGCTTCTTAAATTTCTCGCGCCGGGCCTTTGCAAGCGCTGCTTCCCGTTTTTTTTTCGACTCTTGCTCTTCCTGATGCACCATTTCTTCGTGCGTCAGTCGCTTGCCCCCACCACGTTTCCCACCTTCCGCCAACCACTTTTTGACATCTGCTTTCTGTTTTTTTAGCATGGCTGCCGCTCGTTGCATCTCCTCCCGCTGTTTCGCTTTCTGGGCTTGGGCCTTTAGTCGCTTCTTCTCCTTTTGGGTAGCGACCTTTTGTTCGTATGCTTCTCGCTGCACCTCCAGCATTTCTTTCAGTTCTTGTTGCCGTTTGTCCCGCAATTTTTTCCGTCGGGCTTCCATTTTCTTCCTGCGCGCTTCGTCTTGATGTTTTCTGAATTCGTACGGAATATTAGTCTTCTTTGAAGGTTCCCGCCGACGAAACAATTTAGTTTTTGATTTTCTGAACCTGGCGAATTTACCCTCCATGTTGGGCTTTTTGCTGGCTTGCAGCCATCCTTGTAATGTATTCGCAGGTTTTTCATACACTTCAAGCAGGCGTTTTTGGGCACTTCCGTTGCAAACATCGTTGATCAATTGAATAATGACTTCCACACTAGCCCTTGCTGCACGTAATTGATGCAGGGGCAATTTACGAACGCTCGATTCGCCGTACTTCAACGGCGTTATTCTGGCTTTTTTTGCTTTTTTGCCCTTCTTTGTTGGCGTAAAGCCTCCCCCAAACCCTACTTTACTAGGTGTTTTATTGTGCTCGGGTTGCAACTTCTTCTTAGACTCGGGTATCTCAATCAAGCTTTTCATGGCATCCGATAACGGTTCATATGCAGAAGCTTCCCATGGCACCGATTCCAGAGTTGATAGATCTGTTGGTGTTATTTCTCTTTTGACAAGAGTCAACACATGGCGTTGAATGGCATTTGCGACAATGAGGTCAACCATCTCCAACCCTATGCAGAAAGATTCTTTTAACCCAATTGTCCTGGGTACCTCAAACTTGTAACAGCACCTCGGTACGCCAGCCTTTTCCCAATATCTCGCATTTCCCATGCGCCTCTGCATGACTTTATTGTTCCTACCGCTTTTGTACGCCTTCGCGCGCATGTACGACCCCAAAGCATCTATGCGCTCTTTGCTCGTTGGTAGTGAACGGAAGCCCTCCCCCATAGCGATCCCTCGCAGGCAGGAGATAAACTCGTCGAACGTAATAATTTGAGAGCCCCTGCGCGCCCCAAGGTCGGACGATCCGGCACCAAGATTCACGTTTGAATAATGAAAAATTGCCAACGCTTGCGTCTTTGTCACTTGCCAAGGAACTAAGGAAAAATCAGTCACAAAAATCATCCAGTCCGAAATAGTGAGGCCAGCCTGAAGTTTCATTAGCTCATCGAAGTCTATTGTATTTGTGCGTTGTGGCATAAAGTCTCTGCTATAGTTTCGAAAAATACGCTTCAATGGCACCAGCCACGAGCGAAACAATTTTTTGGACTGCCTGAGCCATTTCAGCTCATTCTCCCTTTCATGTTTAAAATCTTTGGCGTAGTTTAGGTTCGCAAGCAAGCTATTCTTTTGCCTAGTATCAAAGTCCCCTTCGTGCAAGCTTGGTTTTGTGGTGCGACCATACAGAACAGTGGTTGTGTTCACACCAAATTGCTTTTCCTCTTTCTCTTTTCTACGAGCGGCGCGCCTGTGCTCTTGACGAATTAAGAACTCTTTCCTCATTCTTTTCCTTTGCTCTGCCCCCTTCAAGCGCTTCCGCTCTTCCTTGAGAACCTGCCTCTTCCGATAATCATCCAGGCGCTTTTTTGCAGCATCTATATCGCCTTGGACAGACTTTGCGGCCTTCTTTATCTTCAATTTTACCGTACGCTTTCCAATCTGAACTGTACTTTTTCTAGCAGCTGCTTTTTTCAACGCAAGCGCTTTGCGTTCTTCCCGACTCAAGTCTTCTTTCTGTGGCTTCTTTGACTCCTTCTTCTCTTCCTCAACCTCCTCTTCCTCACTGGATACATATTCTTCCGGGGAAGAGAGGTCTCCACCTTCTTCCTCGTCCAGAATATCAAACACACTTGATGCTCGCGATGAGGGGCGGGATGCATCCTCTTTCCTGCGCTGCTTGTCCAGTCGCCGCTTCTTTATTTTTCTCCGAACGGCCCGCTTGTACAGGTGCAGCGAAAATTGCTTAAATTCTGGAAACGTTATTTTTCCATTGTGGTCCATGTCCAGGGCCTTGAAAGTCTCATCGAAATGCTTGGGCTCCATCAAATGCTTTAAACGAGCGTTACCCCTCATCAGCGCCATGCATTCATCATCCATAGTAGCAGCATGTAGCAATTCCCGCCGCGTAATTGAACCATCGTTGTCCCGATCAATGAGCTCAAACAAGTGCTGCGCATGGTCCAGTCCTCTGCCATCACTTCGCGTGGCTTCTAAGTATTCTGCATCTTCGTCGAGCTCGTCATCAAAAAATTCATCTTCATCGCTGAACATTTCTTCTTCGTCGCTGAACTCGTCAAACGCCTCTTCCACACTTTCAAGGCGGCTCGACGATTTACGCATTGAACTGCTTCCGATGCTCCCCCCGGCGGGAGCATCCGATTCCTCGCTTTCGGGCACTATTTCAACGCCTTCTTCACCCCCGCACATGCGGCGCAGTGCTGCAATATTTCGATGCCTTCGGCCCCCGTTTATTTTTGCGTATTGGGAGTCTACAACTTTCAGTAGTGGTAATAGCCTGTTGTTGAATTCTTCACCCTTCAGACTGACTAGTTTCGCGAGTGTTTCAATTATTAGCGTCCGCCTTATATGCGCAGGATCTAGATTCGAGCGGTTAGGAGACTTTGCTTGATCAGATATTTGCTTTGATTCGATGTGCATGAACATGGAAAGTGCCACCTTGCAAAAGCGCTCCATGTACTCCTGCATAGCATCCTCTTCGCCGAATTTCTTTGCCAAAATAAGAAACGGAACAGTAGCTACTCGCCCAAAGAGTGGGTCGTTCAAACAAATTTTTCCAATCAAATCCACCAGCAAAAGGCCATGGCGTAGCGTCAGCCTGGGGTGCTTTGCCAGCGTTATGAAGAAGTCAAAATCATGGTTGTTGTACCCGTATAAAGTGGCCTGTTTCACAATTGGTGGCACCATGACGCCCACGGGAACATGGGGCATTGCTTCTAACGTGAAGATGATGTTGCTTATAATAAATTCACGGGCGACTTCGTTTGCATGATTTTCGATGAGGGCAAAAATGAGAGTCTTGTATATGTACGGCGCGTAGGAATGCTCTGTATGACTGAAGCCATCCAATAAATGGAACAAGCATGTTAGTGCACCAATTTGCAAAGACAGCGAGGGATCTCGGGCCCCTTTCTTCAAAAGGGACAGTATCGTCTTTGGCAAATCTTTTCGTGTTCCGACTTCAACAGCTTCCGGCAACAACAGCCACAAATCTGTGACAAATGCTAGCGCAGTGCCACGGAGGTCCGGCGACATTTGGGGATCGGCACTTCGAATTGCGAGCGAAAGTAATTGGTTGATTACACCCCCTTGCACAATTGCTTCATTACTGCCACGATTAGCTGCCAACGGCCCTATAATGTCATGTATCAAAGACATGTAACTCAGCGGGCTTGGCATAGCACTTCGCAAGTGTGTATTGAACAATTCGCCCATTTTGGAACGGCTGAAAGCATCAATGAATGATGACACCCACTCTTTTGAATTTAAGTGCCGTTTCAAGCACGAAATAGCGGATAAAAGACCACTTTCCGGCCCTTCACTAGTAAACCAATCCCATGCCAAACCCCCGTGCTTCGTTAGCGACAATGCATTTCCAATGGTCGCCAAAAGTTGACACGCCCGTTGCGCAACTTGCGTATCGTGCGACAGGACGCCCGGTTGTAGAGCAGTTAATGTTGAGATGACAAGGATTGAGCCCTGGTCTTGACCTACGCCATGCCGGCGCCTCAAGGCCGTTTGGCCGCCTTTAATGTCTTGCAGCATAATGGTAGTAAAGTTGTCGTTAAAATCTAAGAGCACGCCGAACCAGTTTCTTACGGAGTCGTGGGACCCCTTTACGCCATGGATCAATATATGGCTTAAATACCGCTTGTTCGTGGTCAGCAGCGCAGCTGCTTGAGCCGGACGAATGTTCAACTGCTGCACCATGCTAGTAAGCAAGACCTCTATCAGGGACTCGCATTTACCCAGTGCCCGCCCAGGTGCATTTTCTATTACTTCTATTACAGGGGCTTTTATCCGGAGGGTCCCAAAGCTGCCCAGGCCGTGGGTTCGTGCTTTGCTCATTTCCCTATGGTCCGCTTTCGGCGACCGCATTTTTTCAGTGCGATTCATTGTGGCTTTTTGGTTGTTGATAGAGGCCTTTCCAGACACTTGCCGCCGCTTTAATCGCTCCATGACGTCTTCGTGCACCTTCAGCAAAGCAGTTGTATCGGCCGCTATCAGCAAGGACTTTTGGTCCGATTGTATTTCTATATTATATCGTTTAAGGACGGGGCTTAACAGGTTCCAGTTTTGCAGTCTAATCAACGGGCTGTTTACCTTCGTGTCGATCTGTTGCAATTTATCTGCATGCCCCATGCGACCAAGCACAACGGACAGCAACGCCCCAGATTCTATATCGGTCGCAGTTTTCTCGTCCACACGAACTAAACTCCCTTTCACCCTGCCTTGAGACGGGATGACAATTCCTTTCTCCAATAGGAAGGAGAAAAGGTTTCTAGAAATCTCCATTGTGACTCTATCTCTATAAATGGATTTCTATACGAACAGAAATATAAATATACTTTCCCAAAGGTAAATACCTGATCTTCTTTATCTTCTCATTCCTATTCTTTCAACTCTATTCATTTTGATTGTTAGTTCTCGATGTTAATGTTTCCTTTCGATAGATCACAGAAGTGAGGTTGGAGTAGTAAATAAACTGTGCTAAAAATAGAATAATATAATAAAAAAGAAAAGGAATAATAGATAGAGGCTAGATAGAGGCTTTATATATTTATTTCATACTTATCGTAGTAATAGGATACGAAAGAAGGATGCTAAATTTACTCAATGCTGTGTTTGTTTTTTGTTTTCGTTTTTTTATTTTTTTTATAGCTGTTCTTTTTTCGAGGTTCCATTAGTTGGTATACAGCATTGGAAAAGCGAATTTATTATCTCATAATAAATAATTAAAAACCAATATTTTTTAAAACAGGTAAATAGTGTTCAGTTTTTCTATTATAGCAGTAATTATTATATGATAATACGATTAATACTTTTGCATTGAACAAACTGTATAGAATTAAAAAAATTGTAACAGAATGAACATCGACTAAAAATAATTAAAAATTGTTGATATTTTCCCTTTAATATATATATATAAATAGTATTAAATAATATAGCAGACACGGCGACAATTTATTTTGATTTTATAGCTTCTGTAAGACAGACTTTTGAAGCCTGGGATCGAAAAAGGGAAGTTAAACGACAAAATGATGAGTTTGTCCTCCAGTAGTAATTTTGGACTACACGCCCTATTATTCCACAAGGGCACACCATCGATTTTTTCGTCCGTTACTTTGAGGATGAGTGCAGTGTGCGACTTGAGCCTCCTTCATAATGTGGATTTCTTCTCCAGCAGCTTTTAGTAAGTTATTAGCTTATTAAGGAAAAACAAGACATATTTGCTCAAATAATAAATGTTTTTTGTTCATTAGTAGCAGTATCTAAAGTTATGTGAATAAATACCCGAGGGATTGATTTGTCACGCCAATTCATTTTGCGACAATGAAGAGATATTTCGGTCATTTTCTTCGTCGTCGTTTGGTGTTGTGCCCGATGCCTTTTTTTCCTTCGGTGGTCGAACCCATACAAAAAAATCATCTCTGGACAATAAATTAAATTCTTTTTCAACAGTATTCACTCGGCAGAACACTCGGTTTAGTAAGCGTCGTATTTTTTTCTTTTCGGTGTCTATGAATTTTTGCAGAGCGTTCAAGTCCTTGTTCCCTTTCACTCTCAGGTTTTCAATTTCTCGGAGAATGGTCCGTGTGGTGAATTCTCCCGGTATTTGAAGGGAGTTGCTTCCTTTCCTGAGCATATCATCGAATCTGTTCTTAGCGGTAGAACTATGGGATGCCTTGTAAAACAGAGAGACGGCCATTTTATTATATTCAAACCGTTCTGCGCAGTATTTTATTGCAAAGGAATAAAATAAATCGGGGCTGTAGGTATCGCTCATTTCCAAAAAATCTGCCCTAAACTCTTCTGTCTCTATCATGTACTGTAAAACACCTTTTGGCGCGGCTATCGTTAAATTTTCCCGCACTTGGTTATCATGCTTCAAGACTTTCAAAAATTCAGTGCTTGGTATCCTGTCACCACTGCAATTCCCCTTGCCTTGTTTTGCTACCATTGGGAAGAGAGTGTTAGTGACATAGTTTAAACACAGGCCAATTGTCGCGATGTCATCCAACGCTTTGTTAAATGTGTTGAACGTGGGATTTGGACTTTCGTAAACTCCGGCATACGCCGTGTGTGCTTCCATAGATTTTTCACAAAGCTCCAAGTTTTTTAAGAAATCAAGTAAGTAGGAATCCTGTGACAATTGCAGCACTAAGAACGCGGGCGACAGCGGCGACATTGATAAACCTACCCGAAATTGTGAAACCATCGGTTGGTCGTCAAGAGCACCACTTTCCCGTCCATTGCCATTGTCCAGTGCATTGGATAATATGTGAGATCGCTTCGCTCCCAAAATAAACTCTTCAACAGAAATCATGCCCTTGATCCCCACATCAAACGGTTTAAAAGACATTTGATCATGCAGGAAACAATCTAAATCTGCAAATAGAGGCACTTGAAGAAACATTTGCTTGTTGGTTTCAGATTCACCGTAGAAGGCCTTGATATCGTGAAGAGAGAGAGAGCCATTGTTGCTAGGATCAATGCTTTCAAATATTTTGACGCAAACCAGAATTTGATGGCTCAGCGTCATCAGCTTATCCGCATCAAGGGTTTGGTCTTCCGCATCTGACACCATGATCAAGAGTTTCTTGATCGCCCTTGGGTTTAGCAGAAGTTTCAGACTGTGCTCTTGCTGCAAAAGACGGCGGATTTTATTTCGACTTGACACAGCTTTAATAAATGCATGGACCCCAACTCGTGTGGAAAAATCCTGCAAATTATTTTTCACTTCCGCTCCATGCTGTGATTTCCCTTGCTCTAGCTGTAATATTGAGTCCATGACAGATCGGAGAAGCCCTAGCTTTCTAGTGAATATTAATACCTCACTGAACGAAGCCGTATTCAAATGGTTAGGGTTTGCAGACACCAAAAAGCTTTCCCTGTACGATCCATCTAGAAGGCCTGCGAGATCTGGGTGAGTCTTCAGCAGGAAAATAACATCATTTCCTTTTTTTTCCTGCAGGGTATCCATAAATTTTTGCCTAATTATTCGCCCGTCAACGGGTCCCAGACGGTCAAATACGGCTCGGAGGCCTGCAGTTTTTCTTGAAAACCGTATTAGCTCGTCCAGAGCAATATGGTTTCCTTCGTTCACATCCCACAAAGCAACCTCGACTTCATCAGGATTTGCCAGCGAAGACAAGTCCTGCTCTTTCAGCAAGAGAAGCCGCACATCGTCCATTGTCACACGGTGTAAAAAATCTCGCTTGAGTATCCGACCTTTTTCATCACGTGGCATTAGTTCAAAAATGCGACGGGCGACACCAACCTTGCGAGCAAAACATAGCAACTCTCCCATGGAGACGCCAAAACTAGGTTTCTTTACGTGCAATTCAAACCATGCGGTTTCAAACGTAGAAGAATTCGTGAACTCTTTCAGTTCTGGTTGGCGGTATAAAAGCTTTTTGACTTCTGGCCGCTTAAGTCCATGTAACAGTTCCGACTTTGACAAGTACCCGTCGCCATTTTTATCAATAGCTTTAAACAACGATAGTGTGTCATCCAATTTTTGGCGGAACTCGAGAAATTCTTCTAAACTCACAGAACCATCTCCGTCGGCATCCATGGTCTCAAAGGCATCTCTGTATATTTCCGGGGAAGCCAAAGGGCGCAACTCGGGCACCTTGTTGACGAGCGCAATGACAGCCTTGTTATGCATTAACCCAGACAAAATTTCACCCGAAGACAGTTCACCGTCATTATCAACATCTAATAGCGAGAAAACACGCCGAACGGCGCGATACTTTTTACTCCTGTTTTGGGATGGTGTCAAAAGTCGTTCTACTTCTGTCGCAACTTTCAAATCATGATTCCTGGTCTGTATGGTTTCCTGGAGACGGCTGATTTCGGCGTCCCTTTCACGCATTAAACTTTCTAATTCTTCGATTTTCACTTCCCTCCTTCGACTGTTGTTCACCGCTTCCTTAAAGTGGCTACTGTGATAAACTATGTACTCCAGGACATGTTCCTCCCGGGTGAAGTAATTTTCAAACTCTTTCCCCGACGATACTAAAGCGCCGGGAAGGAAATAATAGTACGGGATCGGATGGGGTTTCTTTCTCATCTGCTCGCGTTCTAGATACTGCTCTTTGCTTCCATCCATGAACTTTACATCATACGTTCCGTCGGTGTTAATGCGCACAATGTATCCCTCGTATGGCTTTTCCCATCCTTTTAAATGCACAATCACCCCATCTCCAAACTTTAGAGAACTTTTTTTGTTCTTTTCTTTCTCTTTGTCCCCCAATTGAATCTGGTCTCTTCGCACATGCTTCTTATCTCCTGTCCTAAATGTTACCAAGTATGTCCCGTCATTGTAACGATTGGAAATTGTTGCTTTAAAAAATGTTTCATTTTTTCTTAGCTGAACGACTACATCTTCACCCTTGTTTAACGTTTCCCGTTCGCTTCCAGGTCTACTGGACCAATGATACTCCTGTAGTCGTGTCCATATTTTTGCAAACCTGTTGGTCCACAGTGGCGCGCTTAATCCGTCCGCTTGGCCGTTTAGTTTCAGGTCCAGATTTTCAATATACAATGCAAGGGCCTCGTAGTACAAGGTTTCGTCTGCTTTCCACTCATTTTCCCATCTTTCACGCTTCTTCTCTCCAAGATCTTTACGAAGGGCTTCGAATTCCTCCTCGTCGTAATCGCCCGCGTCTGTTGCCAGAGCTGTCAGCATCGCAGCTTCGGCGGCTCGATTTGCTGCATTGCATGCTCGGTACGCATCTAAGGTAACCCTCATCGCGTCTTCTATTATTAGCGCACTTTTACTTTTCTGCTTTGCCTCAGTAACCTTCCGTCGCCGAGTTTCGACAGCGACCAAGTCCCTCATTTTGGTGGCAAGGGTTTTCAATTGAGATTGAAACTGTGTTAACTGTTCCGTGGCGGACGCATTCGATTTTACGTCGGCCATGTCCGTACCCGCATTTGGACTGTCGGATTCCAGAAAGCTGTAATCGGCCTTGGTGTCTATTTGCGGTTTTGTTTTTGCAACCTCGTCGCTATATGCTTTGCGCACGTACGCTAATGTCTGCTGCATAGCTTTGGTGGAAGAGGAGTTCCTAAATTTTTGTATGCAAACGTCTAGGGGGTCTTGATCTTCGTTGTTCTTTATGTGTAAATCGCAGGTATAGTGACTGATTAACGCATGGGTGGCTTGTAAACAACCGCCTTGGACTGCATTGTGGAGGGGGGCCATCCCTTTTAGATCTCGCGCATTTGTATCTGCACCATTGCCTAGCAGCACACTGACAACACCCCCAGCGTTTGCCTCAGCAGCGACGTGCAACGGCGTTGGACCTTTGTCTACCACCCTCGAGCTCGGGTTGGCTCCGTGGGCTATCAAAAGTTGAGCAATTTCGTCGTAGTTTTGTTTGGACGCGTAGTGTAATGCTTGGTAATCGTTGCTTGTCCTTAAGAACAAATTCGCTTTCGCTTTCAAAAGTAATTTGACGCAGTCAATCTGGCCGTTATACACGGCAAGGATTAGTGGAGTCCATCCTTCTTTTGCCCACATATTTACGTCAGCGCCATACGCAATTAGATGCTGGACACATTCAGCGTGACCCTTTTCACAGGCAATATGGAGTGGTGTTCTCGACCACCACTTTTCCCTCAAATTTACATTACCACCTTGAATTAGGATCTCTTTGACGCAACTGATATAATTTTTTTCCACAGCACGGTGAAGGGACGTCCGACCCCACCAGTCCTGGGAGTCGACATGGCCCCACGGACCAGGCCCTCTGTCTAAGTACATCTTTAACTTCTTTACATTATTTTTCATGACAGCCTTGTGGACGTCGGTGTACGTGGCGCCATCTTTTGGGATGCCAAGTTCCTTTCTATCTCGACCGTTGGTCGACATGACGCCCCACCTTCAAATTGCTGTAAACGTTTTACCGTACCAAATACAAATATTTACAAATTGTCGTTGGTGGAGCAAACAATGGAATTTAACAATGAGTGCACTTCTCTGTGTTTAAAGCACAGGATTTTAGTCTGTATATGCGTATGGTACCGGTAGTGGGACTGTGATTTAGAAAAACGGCGGCGCGGCGGACGACGGCGTTTTTGTTGTTTTGTGTTTTTTTTTTTGTTGTTGTTGTTGTTTTTTGTTGTTGTTGTTGTTGTTGTGTTTTTTGTGCGCAGAAAATAATAAGAAATCACATATAGGCACCAGGAGAAAAGAATACGGTCTAGTAGGACTCAGTAATATCTCACCCGGGCGTTATGGCGAAGTATAATTACAGCATTCGTAACAATCTCCTAGCAAACCATTCATAGTGTATCACATGATTCATTAATTAAGGATATTTTATAAAATAATAATAATATTGTGTCGCTTTTCAGCTATTGTTTAAATCATATACTTACTAACAATAAGGAGGTGATATGAAATGGAAAAATAATGTACCTTAATAAAAGAAAAACCGAGTACACCCGAAGGTCAGCGCAATCGACTGCTTTTGTTGGTTTTTCTTCTGTACCCGACCCGGTGCAGTATTTATGTACATTGTACTACAACACAGGAAAAAGACAGAGAATTATATCTCTCTACAGCTACAGCTACCGTACAGCTACAGCTCGTCGT
>JACLAC010019537.1_pt1 | contig 14942 bp, 8 predicted proteins | sample 8027881 | NCBI WGS metagenome assembly JACLAC01 (sample SAMN15725517, study PRJNA655200) | protist metagenome | isolation source: fluorescence activated cell sorting (FACS) single amplified genomes of... | place: Spain: Blaines Bay Microbial Observatory, Mediterranean Sea | collected 2016-01-19 | reverse complement strand
GTTCATGCTAATAGTACTGGGCAACATATGTTGATTGAATCGTTTTTTTCTAATGATTATATGGCAAGTTATAAAAATTCTCATCAGCTAAAGAAGTCAGATACGATAACAGCCCATACTTTATGGAATATAAAAATAGATAATGGTGTGACACATATTGTCAATGAACATAATAACCGCCATTTAATGGCGAGCTGTAGTGATCAAGATATAAAATTGCGAATTAATGAAAATTCAAATTATAAAAAAGGATGGTATATCAAGTCATCTTCAGGTGGGAATCAAGAATATATTGTACCTATAGGATGCTCTGATCAGGCATTAACATTGGATAGTAGCAATTACAAGCTAACACGATTAAGTAATGTTTTAGCAGGTACGCAAGTATTTAAATTAAATGGATACAATGGTGCGAGTTTTTCTAAAGAAATTTCTTCCGACTCAAGCTATAAAAGTCAAGGATATGAAAGCCAAGGTTATATTGAAACTAATCAGTTCAGAGAGTCTCAGTATATACGAATTTCAACATCAGCAATTCGATGCATCACACAATAACTATATTTATAAAAACCATTGCATAGAAGGTCGAAAGCCAACACTTCAATCTAGAGCTAAGGGTAAAAATAGACAAAACTCAAAAAATAGACATAACTTAAACACGCTTTACACTATTACAAATACAAGTTCTATTAACGAAGAAGCAATTACACCAAAACATGAAACACTATATAACCTGACATACTCAAGCCAAAAAATAATGCCTACGTCTTCTATACTAGATACGTTGCACCACTCTACATTTATAAGAAAATGTCAAACACTACAAAATATGACATCCGCTGTATGTAATGAAATTTTCACTAAATGTGATAGCCATATTTTTTGGAATCAATGCAGAAACAATATACTTAAAGCAAGTTTAAAGTGCAAAAACAAACCCAATCCCAACGCATGCCAATCTAAAATAACATCACACTGCATACTAATTAAAAAATCAAAAATACGAAATAAGTGCATTTTAAAATCGTATGAAATTTAACATCACGCTGATAAAAACATACTCAAAATGCGCTAACTAATCTTACATATTGCTACACTTTATTACAGAGCTTCTATTTATATTATGTTCTACTCTACCGATACTAAAGTAGGCACTATATATTTATATAATATGTACGATGAAGTAGTAAACACTATAACTTCAAAGACAGAGACAACCATGATAATGTTCAAAAAAAAACATAACTTTACTGACCATAGCATAAAAAAACAATCACATAACATGCATATTTTAATGCTTTGTTTATTAAGCCTAGTCTTAACATCATGCTTTAAACCTGCAACAGAATCAAGTACGGGTAGTGGACTAAATACAGCAGGAATAATGGATGCTAGCCAAGATAGTTCCAACACGCCTCGAAAAAATCATATTTATGAAAAGTATGCTCCACTTACAAATGAGCAATCCTGTAAAAGCTGTAATTCCGTTAAAACATTATTTCATACCATTGAACACAAAATGTCTCAATGGACATCCTGCCGAAATCAATGCGCTTTTAACACCGCGCGTTATATTTATGAAGAGTTTATGCTTTATAGTTACAACTCAACTACTAAAAAAATAGTAGTAAACGACATAAATTTCGAACAAGAAAATGTTAGAGCAAACACTTTGGAACAAAACACAACGGTTGACAAAAAAAGAAAATATAACATTAATGCAATTACATTCGATGACATGTTTAAATGGAGTAAAAGAATAAAAGACTTTGATACGGAAAAAAACAAAAAAAACAGCACACGTCATTTATATTACAAATCAAAATACGCAAGTGGTGAAACCTATAGACAACCTATTTGGAATCGATGCATAGTTGAAAGTGCACTTAAAACATACGAGGTTTATCATGAAGAAAAATACGCATTTGGAAATATAGGAAAAGGAATAAGTCTTCACCAAAAATCCATTTCAACAGAAGAATGCGGTAGATCAACAACAAAATTGCTGCCCGTATATGGTCACTCTGATTTTATGGGGGGTGCGTATGGACAAGACAGCTGGTGGAGTTACAAAATAAAAATAGAAACAATGGAACCTTGGGCAATAAGTCAAATTTTTCAGGGATGGACAGGTGCTTTTACACAGGGTGGTCCACATTACAGCGCTACAATTTTTCACAACAAAGACACAGAAAGCATAGAGTTATCAGCAGATAAGTATTTTTGTAATATAACGCATTATCAAAATGCAAAAGAATTATGCAAAAAAAACTATGGCGTAACTTCTACAAATAAACCATACACTTTAAAACAAAAAAATTGGTATATCATTAAATTCAGAATCAAGCCACATAACATTGATGGTAAATTTGAAGTCTATATAGCAAATGCTGGTCAAAATAACTGGTATACGAAAAAATTTACGAAGATATTTAGCTATCACGGATTTACAAGCCCTGAACCTGGTACAAAAATAATCACAACACCGAACATGAATCCCAACACTGAAATAACACGATCAGCTAGTGATCATTCAACCGCTCCACACGGTGGCATTTATGCAGGTAGGTATCAACTACCTACAAATGATCCAAGAAAAAATAGTAACACATTTAATGAAAGAGGATATATACGATACTTTCCTGAAATACAACTTACATACGATGAAATTGTCGTGGGACCAACTGCTGAATCAGTAGATTATATTGGTTCAATGACACCTGAAACAATAACAAATATAAATATCAGTTACCCTAAAATACACAATAACAGCATACCTTTAAACACTCAACCAAACTACAATTGTGCATTACAAAACCATCTCTACAACTCTGAACAAAACAGAATCAAAGATTTCCCCTATCTTCATAAAAGAATCCCATCACATGAAGCACTATACCCATCCGCAATTTCATACATCACATCACTCGGTATATTACACCCTGAACAATGGGAATGCGGTGACTTTGACCCCTATCTATTAAGTGAGCCAATGTATGAAAAATTTTGGAGAAATAGTGATACGAAGCTTTCATCCCATAACAGTAAAAATACAGAAAATTCAAAGCTACCATTAAATCTCTGCAAAACAATCAACAAACAAGCCACTGCTTCTACAAGTGTTTTTAACTCATTAAAAAAGACATTTTTGAATGCGTTCCCGTCTAATTTTTTGGATATTTTTATAGATTCCAAAGAAAACATTCCAGTAATAGACAGTGAAAAAAACACCTGTAAAGCAGCTCGTTCAAGCCAAAAATCAGAAAAACATAGTATTGCAGAAAATCCAATAGTAAATTTATCTACTCATTATTCACCACCTAAAATCCCAGGATCCATAGTAGAATCAAAATCTCAAAATATAGTAACTGCAATAGCAACTAGAAGCCTCATAAAAATACCCAGCATACAACCAAAAAACAGTCCTGAAGCGCAACATATTGCAATTTATAAAGACCAAGAATTACCGAAACCTATCAATATAAAAAACACGTCAAATAAAATGCTGGATAAGCGTACATCTATTATTCAAATTGATGATAAAGATTTACAATTCAATAAAAATCATGACGACCAGATGTTTCACAATATGAATAACTGGGCTAATACTGGCGTAAAAAACGGCATTCCACCTTTTAAAATAAATAATGTTTTTGCTACCATAAACCAAGGTACTAACTTAACTATCCAAAGAGCAATTGATGGTGCTGCTCAACATGGTGGTGGTATAATTTTATTAAAAGAAGGTCTGCATATTTTAAATGAACCCATACATATGAGAAGCAATACTATACTCAGGGGTGAAAATAGAAGTAAAACAGTACTTATTAACAATATAAAAACACTTAATATAATGGACTCAAAAGATGCTCTATCACTAAAAAACATAGAATACAGCGGTGTGGAGAAATTAACTATATTAAATAAATATAAATACCCTGTAGCTTCTAATATGAATAATTCGAAGCCAACATTCTCAGTTGTGAGCTTAAACTTAAGCTACTGTAATCATTGTTGGTTAGATACCATTGATGTATTAAATTCAGGAACATCACCATTACACATCAATCAATCCAATCACATCACCATAAGAAACAGTACATTTGACGGAGCATGGAACAAAAAAGATAACGACGGAGGCATCAACATATCAAGCTCACACTCGTTATTTTATAATAATAAAATTAAAAATTTAAATAAAATACTTTTATCCAACAGTGAGTATAACGTTTTTTATCAGAACCAAATCGAACACACAGTACATATCGATAAAAACACAACAACGAATTTATTTGAAAGCAATACAATAATACCTACAACAGATAAAAAGCCATGCTTTCAACCAATACAAACACAAACTAATAATGCGAATCTCAATAATCAGCAATTCGATGCATCACACAATAACTATATTTATAAAAACCATTGCATAGAAGGTCGAAAGCCAACACTTCAATCTAGAGCTAAGGGTAAAAATAGACAAAACTCAAAAAATAGACATAACTTAAACACGCTTTACACTATTACAAATACAAGTTCTATTAACGAAGAAGCAATTACACCAAAACATGAAACACTATATAACCTGACATACTCAAGCCAAAAAATAATGCCTACGTCTTCTATACTAGATACGTTGCACCACTCTACATTTATAAGAAAATGTCAAACACTACAAAATATGACATCCGCTGTATGTAATGAAATTTTCACTAAATGTGATAGCCATATTTTTTGGAATCAATGCAGAAACAATATACTTAAAGCAAGTTTAAAGTGCAAAAACAAACCCAATCCCAACGCATGCCAATCTAAAATAACATCACACTGCATACTAATTAAAAAATCAAAAATACGAAATAAGTGCATTTTAAAATCGTATGAAATTTAACATCACGCTGATAAAAACATACTCAAAATGCGCTAACTAATCTTACATATTGCTACACTTTATTACAGAGCTTCTATTTATATTATGTTCTACTCTACCGATACTAAAGTAGGCACTATATATTTATATAATATGTACGATGAAGTAGTAAACACTATAACTTCAAAGACAGAGACAACCATGATAATGTTCAAAAAAAAACATAACTTTACTGACCATAGCATAAAAAAACAATCACATAACATGCATATTTTAATGCTTTGTTTATTAAGCCTAGTCTTAACATCATGCTTTAAACCTGCAACAGAATCAAGTACGGGTAGTGGACTAAATACAGCAGGAATAATGGATGCTAGCCAAGATAGTTCCAACACGCCTCGAAAAAATCATATTTATGAAAAGTATGCATCCAACTACAATGAAGTCAACGCAAAAAAAACATATATGGAACAATGCGATGCTTGCCATGCCATTGATGGTACTGGTATATCTCCATTAAAAAACTGCAGTAACTGCAACAATTTTGATGCTTTATTTATAGCAACACACGACAGAATGCCGCAACGCGATACAGGTAGATGTCGAAATCAATGCGCTTACGACACGTCAAGAGTCATTTATGAAATTATGAATTCAAACAACATCAACAAAGATAGTGATGCAAACGAAAAAACTACAAAACCAGAAAAAAATATAGATCAGAAAACAATCACATATACCCCAGTAGCTATTAATGAATTTGATCAATACGAAAAACCTACGTTAAATAAAGATAAGAAAGAAGCTCGTGATCAAGAGAAAATAAGAAAAGAAACAATTGCAAATTTAAAAAAACAAATATCAGCCGATCAAAAAAACAGTGACAAAGAAAGACAAAAGCAAGAAACACTTGCTAACTTAAAAAAACAAATATCGACAAATCTAATACTAAATATCCCCGAGCAAAATACACCGTTATCAATAAAAGAAATGAAATTAGACTTACAAAAAACAAAGGAACAAACAGCTGAGATAAAAAAGGTAATTGATGATAACTCCTTTGGCCCTGTGGACTCTACAACCACAGTAAAAATGGACTTACAACCAACAAAAGAACAGACAAATGATATTAAAAAAGTAATAAACAATAACTCTTTTGGTCCTATAGACCCTACATCAGCAGAAAACATCGAGCTAGACAACAAAACAAATGAATTTGACGAGCAAATCTTAGAGCAAGTCGAGGATCCTTCAGATGAACAAGTTTTATCCGAAATAATCCTTAAGGACACTGTAGAAAGCAAAGAAATAGATAGCGAAGAGATTCCCACCTTAAACAGCAGTATAAAAAGAGATAATGAAATTGCATCTACAAATAAAAGAATACAAAATGCAGCAAATATTTTGTGGACCTTACTCACTAAAAAAGAAGATTACACTGATTGGGGACCTTTTCCTGGAAATACAAAAGACATTAGACCAGGTACTCAACCACACGGAGAATTTGTGAGAGTATTAGCAAATAATAAAGCAAGAATGTTTCCTTATGAATTACCTCATGAAAGCATTATTGTAAAAGAAAATTATGATATCGATGCACAAACACTAAAAGCAATTACAGTCATGTTAAAAACTAAATCATTTAATAAAGAATATGGAAATTGGTTTTGGGCTAAATACACCCCTGAAGGAAAACTTGCAGTAACTGAAGATGGTAATCCTATCGCAGGTAAAGTAGAGGGATGCATACAGTGCCATACACAAGCTAAAGGAAAAGACTACTCATTCGCCAATGACTTATAAGAACCATTACGAACTTATATTTTATTAAATACTGAGGCGTATAACTAGGACTACTATATCATCAAAAAATACCATCACATCAAATAAGAGAAGTAGTCTAAACCTAGACCGAGTATTTAGATTACTTTTCACTATTAGATAATTTTTTTACCATTTTGTAACAGTCATACCACCTTTTTTATGGCATATTAAGCTTATGAAGCTGCACAAAAATAACTCCTAACCATCCAGAGTAGTAATAACAGATGTAATAATGTATAGATTGAGACGATTATGATAATAGGATTAAGAAATATTTTACCATCTTTCACAACATCGAGTGAAAAACCAAAAACTAACTCATCTAACAAGCGTATTAATCTAAAAAATGCCAATATAGTGGAAGCACCCCCTAAAAAAATCAATAATGTAAAAAGTACAAACATGTCTTCTACAGATGGTTTAAGCGATTTACTTAAATTACTAGATAGAAAAGAAGATGGTGTTATTACTCCCGCAGATACTCGCATGGCAACAGAAATCCAACGAGAAAAAAAGGAATTATTATTTAAAATGTTATCAAAGCTGCCAAAGAATTCAATTGAGTTTATAGCTGAGCCAAATGGTCAACTAAGAGTAGTATTTAGAGGTAGTGAACAACAAAGGCAAGATACTCTTGATATGATTAAGCTGCAATTAAATAATATCGAAGATAAGCTTTTAGAAAATTCTTATAAGCTTCCCGAAAAAGCCGATAGTGTAGGAAATCAAGTAGCGTTACATACCCATACTAATACAACAACACATCATGAACGTATTGATGTTGTAAGCATGGCTGAACTAAAATCGCCCACTACAGAAAACACTCAACCATCAAAAAAAGCCAAAGAACAACAAAAAGCCAAAAGTAATTTCTTATCTAGATTTATAAAAGACATTAAATCAGACACAAAGGAACGTGATGATATGCTACGAGAGGCATCACGTCATATGAGTGATAGTGCTCATCAGATAGGACAAGCAAAAAGAAATACGAATACTTTAAAAAACCACCATCAGAAACTACGTAATGCTGCCAACAATATACCTAAAGGAAAGTCTTAATATGCACCATACTATTTTCACAAATTAAACATACATTGTATCATTAGGTATAACTATTGTTAATATACTGTTAATAAGCTATTTTTTTTCCACAACTAACCTATATATAATATTATCTATCATTTTTTAATGAGAATAAGATTATGAAAACCTATATTTGCTTACTACTCATTTTATGCTCACAAATAGGCTGTACACCAAATAATGAGGAACAATCCTTTTCAAGTCATCAATACAACTCCCAAACAGGCACTCGTAGCATCGATGAAAATAAAAGTGATGTACAAAACACACCAGAACAAACCAATGATACCGTAAATAATATAGTTATTTTGCCCCTTAACACTGCGGGACAGATTCAATATGAAAGCAATTGTGTCTCTTCTGGCTGCCATAGCACCGATGGAAATGGAAGCTTATCTTTAAATTCATCTTGTAAACAGTGTGGTAACTTAGCCAATTTATCTTCAGTGATAGCGCAAACCATGCCTATATCCAACCCATTATTATGTGTTGGTCAATGTGCATCCGATATAGCAGAGTACATTGCTTATCAATTTAATGCAGATCAATACCTTACAGATAAAAATTCTCAAGAAGAAATCAATCGTTTCATTCAAAGCTCCTCTAAAAATAAAAGCACAGAAACAACAGAAACAACAGAAACAACAGAAACAACAGAAACAACAGAAACAACAATGAATAAACTTGCTATAGCTTATAGTGAACACACTGCAAAAGTTCAGTACAATCAACGATGCTCTGCTTGCCATGGTGTAAATTTCATTAATGCTGTGATTCCTTTAAATTCATGTGAAACATGCACAGATTTAAATAAATTATATGAAGTCACACACCAAACAATGCCAACATCAAACCCTAACCAATGCATCGATCAATGCGCTTACAATACTGCTCGTTATATTTTTGACCATAAAAACAAAACTATAAATTCAAGCCTTGCCCCACGCCAAAACGACAATACCGACATAGACATAGACATAGACGCAATTATCAATGAAAACCAAAATAATATAAATGAGGACACTAATAACACTAATAACATTAATAATGTTAATAAAGACAATAGCAATTCTGATGAAGATAATGGTAATATTTATGATTTAACTCAATATGAATCCTACTACCATAAAGACAATGGAAAAAATTTATATAATGAAAAATGTTCAGCATGTCATGGAAGCGATGGCTCAGGAGGTGCAACGCAAGTTGAACTTCAAACCTGCGAAACATGCTCAACTCTAGAAACCTTATTTCCTGTAACACAGCATAGAATGCCCACAACAAACCCAACAAGTTGTATTGACCAATGTGCATATGATACATCACGCTACATACTCGACACATTTGTAAATGCAAAAACTAGCCAAGCTCCATTTAATTTATCCGATTCAATAGTAACTGAAAGCAAAAACAAACACCGTTTATTTTATAAAACCGCATTAAAACTTGCCAAAAGAGTACCTACCCTTGCAGAACATGAACAATTATCTCAAGGAGTTGACGATATTCGATTCAGTGAAATGATCCAAGGCTTGTTAGAATCCGATGAATTTTTGATGATAGTAGAACAAATATATAAAGATCAAATTCAATTTGCTTTTGGCCCTCAATGGAATTTCTATTATGGAGGTCATTTTCCAGATGCACTTTATCCTCAAAATTTATTTAAAAACATAGATAGCCCATTATATCGAGGCATAGAAACTTTCTGGCATCATGATAGTCAATTACACTATGCTTTATCTCAAGGATTTTTTTACCACATTATAAAAGAAATAATTAGAACAAATGAACCGTTTACGAATATATTCACAACCGATTATGTCTATGTAAATCCGTATTCGGCACAAGCACTTGGTGTATTTGATGAAGTCAAAGATCATTTCACAATTAAAAATATTTTGGAAGTAAATGTGGGCGATCAAACCGATCGAGATACGTTTGTGAAAATTCATACTATATTAAATCACCATGGAGATGGAACCAACATTATTCGAGGTGGTATTTTAAATTCTCCTATTTTTTCCTCAAAATATCTTAACTCCACATCAAATAAAAATAGACGTCGATCAAGAATGATACTAAAGCATTTTTTAAATATAGATATTATGGATCTTGAAATAGCCAACGAAAACATCAACGAAGCAATTGCAACCACAAATCCAACATTAAATAATCCAGCATGCAATGGATGCCACAATATATTAGATCCTATTGCACAAATATTTAGAGACTTTAGGTTAGATGGTGGGTATGAAAGCTTTGCACATTTTAATACAGATCAACAAAAAAACTACCATGCCGGCTTTGGTAGTGATGATCCTAGTATGCTACCTTCGGGCTACTTCAATACACAACTACCAGAATCAAGCAGAAACGAACGAGTAAAGTGGTTACAACTACAACTTAGTAAAGATGAGCGTTTTATTGATGCGACTATAAGTACACTTCTCAAATATTTAACAGGAAATCGTATTCTTGAAAAAAGTGCATCAGATCCACTACTCTATGCTTTTCAACAAAAACATTTACCTGCCATTAAACAAGTTTTTATTGAAAATAATTACAATTACAAAAAAATGGTCGAAGCTGTAATATTAAGCCCTTTATTTGCTGTAGAGGGACTAGTCAATTCATCTAAAGAAGATGACATCAATATAAAGGCAGATACGTTACTTACACCAGAAAGTTTAGATATAAAAACCTTAGCGACCACGAGTTTAAAATGGACAACAGGTCCACAAAGAACAAACTCTCCATTTGGTGTATGGCCTAACAATAGAATAACATTTGGAGGTATCGATTACGGTGATATATCGAAAAGAGTTCAAAGAAGTAATGGTTTGATTGAAAAATTACATGAGGCTATGGCGTATAAATTAAGCTGCCATTCCATCGTGCACGATCTTGAAAAACCAATAAATGATCGATTACTGTTTCCATATTTAAACAATCTCGATCCACTAAACCATAGCTCTATTTCTGATTTGCAAACCGATAACGAAGCAATGCAAATATTACGATTAACTTTTATGCACCTACATAGACACTTATGGAATGACCCTGTAAGTGTAAACGACGCCAAAATAGATCAATCATTGGATTTCTTTTATGATTTATGGTCGTATTATTTAAATAGCGATGAACCTAAAGCACTTCCTTGGCATTGTGGATCCCAACAATACAGAGGACGTGATAATCACATGCTTAAAACACTTATGGGAACTTTAAGTTACTTTTTCATGAGTTACGAATATTTATACGATTAATTCATTCTTTACATTACTTGAATCTGCGGTATTAATTGCGGCTCTATTTTTTTCTTCATTTAGGTTACAACAATGTACAATCGACGAGATATTTTAAAAACGATGGCTTCTGTAGGTATTTTACCACAATGCATTTTATCAACTACAGAGTCTAGAGCAAATACATCCTCACACTATACTGCATTTATTGATGTCAAAGGAGGCTGGGATCCAACTTCATTTTGTGACCCTAAAGGCAACCATTTATCCTTTCAAAATAAAGATTGCCTTGAAGCAACAGTCGATGAGAAACGATGTCCTGATAGCCCGATCAACTATTACGATGCCAAAGACATTTTAGAATTCGGTAATATAAAAACTGCTCCATATTTTGGGGATAAAAATGATGCAAACTTTGGTTCAAACAAAGAATCTTTTGAAAGTTTTTTTCAAAACCATCACCAAGACTCGATGGTAATTAATGGTATTAATATGCAAACAACGAATCATGGAGTTGGAACAAAAGTTATCTGGTCTGGAGAATTTGGAGCTAAACCATACCCAGCGATTGCCGCACTGGTTGGGGCTTCCGCTTTAAATGAATTTACACTACCTTATTTAGCATTTGGAGGCTATCGAAATGGTGGAAACATCATAACACCGGGACAGCTGGCTTCAACAGGTCTAATTGGATTAATGGCAAATCCTAGCGACAATCTATTTTCTTCTGGTGCATTGAGTGTCATAAGGAAACACAACAAAAATCATATGGAGTATTTAAGAGATACAAATTCTCTTAGTTTTCGTAAGAATCACATAGAAAATATATTATCATTACGATTTGGTGCAAATGCATTTGCAAAATTTGAAAAAGAACTTCCGACAACATTAGGTAAAGATGAAGCTTTACAAGCGGAGATTGCAGCGGCAGCATTTAAATCAGGGTTTTCTAAATCAGTACAATTGCATATTACTGGATTTGATTCACATTCAGAAAATGATAAACACCAATATTATAGCTTATTTAAGCTAACAAAAACTATCGATTATTTAATACGCTTAGCAAAAGAAAAAGGCATATACGAACAACTAACCATCGTTGTAGGCTCTGATTTTGGACGCACGCCATGGTACAATAAAGAAAATGGAAAAGACCATTGGTCTACGTCCTCCATGCTGTTAATAGGCAAAGGAGTGTATAAAAATACAGTGATTGGTGCAAGTGATGACAATTACGAATACAAACACATAAACCCTACAACTCTTGAAACTCAAGAAACACATGACACAGGAAAAGCACTAAAAATATCAGATATTCACGCATACTTAAGATCTTTATGTGGTATTAAAGAGGAAATTAGCAATTTATTTCCATTAAAAAATATTGACGTAACAGGACTACGAGTTATGTAATCCTAATTACATTAAAGAAAATCTATTAAACACAATCAATAACTAAACACATTTAAACAACACACTCGTATACTTAGATTCAAACACAGCACCCGATGGTAATTCAATATTTTTTCTTAACATTAAATCTTTATACTCTAACAACTCTATAGACTTGCTACTGCAAGCTTGCTTACCTATTTTCTGTAAATATAATGTATATTCTACTTTAGGCATATTTGGCTCACTCCAACCAGGCTGACTGAATACAAAACCACTTGGTAAACTACCTGATATCATATCTTTATGATACCTTTCATACGCCTCAACACACTTTAAAAGAGGATTAGCATACCCTGTATTTAAATACTGAAGCTCATCTTTAGAACTATTACCACAGGCTTGTATTGCAATATTTTTAGAGGATATCGTTTGTTTACTTCCACCACCACCTTCAAGTTTTGCAGCAAAAACATTACAGATACTAATATTTATAATGCAAATAATATGAAAAAATTTCATTCCAAATAAATTAGCTCTCATTTCAACCTCTCTATCACTGAATATATGACTAGCCAAATGTATACGCTAGCCTTATTAGTTAAACACTCAAAAATTATTGTATACAGAGTAAAAATGTATAATTTTGTAATAAAATATGATGCTATAACATAGCCGTATACACCCATAAACTAATTTGAAATGAAAAGCTTATCTTTATAATCAATAGCCAACTCAATAAATGACTTAATATACATCACATCAGCATCATCACGTATACAAAAACAAACATACTTTATGATACCACTTCGCCCAAACCTGATAGCACGTATATTTAATTCATCACAAAATTTTAGAGCAAACCATTTAGGCAAGACAGCTACACCTCTATTACAGGCAACTATTTGCAATATAACGTTAGTTGTTTCAATTATTTTGTGCTCTATAGAAGTGACATTTGCTGGCGTTAAAAAATTTTAAAAATATCTAATCGATCTTTCTCAACAGGAAAAGTGAAAATAGTTTTATTTTTTAATTGTTCAGGTAAAACATGTGATTGCTGTGCAAGTGAATGGCAATTATGAACAACCAGCACTTGCTCATATTCAAATATTCTAACAAAAAACTGTTTCATACAATGTTACTTATTGCAGGATTTTCACTATTAATCTCACTATTACCTGTCGCTTTAGGTGCATTAGAAGGATACACTAATTATTCACGACCACCTACCTACTACAACCAAAACTTTAAGAACAGCTGGTTTACTATACTATATGCCCTTGATTTATAATTTGGCTAAGTGGTCTCTGTTCGATATAACTTTACTACATAAACAAAAAAAGCATTACAACAGTATAAAAAAGTAACACTTTCTAAAAACAAAAATCACAATATTTTACTTAACGTGAGTTCGTGGTTGGATATCTATGTAGTAACCAATCCCGAACTCACATTAATATTAATAAGCAAATACAATAAAAGCGATATTATATCCATTTCGCATGACGTTATTTATTCATTTTTAATGGTCTGTTTAGAGCCAGAACAGCAAAAAAACTTAAAAAATTAGATACAATTCAACTTAAAACTAAGTTAGTTAAATACATATACGCTGATGTTTTATCTAAAACAAAAGACAAAAGACAAAAGACAAAATTAGTGCTATCAAAACAATAACTGCTCAGGAACTGACCCAGTTTCATATGGAAGAGAAATAAATTTAATCATGTTTATGTGCGAATGCGCAATAAAATTTATAGAAGGTGGTTTAAAAAGCGACTAGAAACCAAAGAGATATGATTTTTAGTCGCTTTTTATTTATTTTTTAATAATTTATTTAATTTCTAATAATTCAACTTCAAAAACCAAAGCAGCATTAGGACCAATTACGCCTCTTGTTCCTCTTTCACCGTAGCCTAAATTTGGTGGTATAAAAAATTGAAACTTAGAACCAACCGTCATTAGCTGAAGACCTTCTTGCCAGCCAGCAATTACACCATTTAATGGAAATTCAATTGGCTCACCACGATCCACAGAACTATCAAATACTTCGCCATCTGTCAAAGTACCATGGTAATGCACTTTAACTGTACTTTCAGCTGTAGGCTTAGCACCTTCAGTTTGCTTCAACACTTTATACTGTAAACCTGATTCTGTTACAGTTATGCCATCTTTTGATTTATTTTCACTTAAGAAAGCGTTTGCTTTTTCAAGATTAATAGAAGCTGCTTTTTCTTGAACAGCCATTTGAGCTTCTCGCTTTTGCGTCTCATATTGCTGAAGAATTTTTTGAGCTTGTGCAATGTCCATTACAGAACTATCTTTTTTAGTACCTGCTTCAAAGCCTTTGATTAAAGCTTCTGTTGATAATTCTGCATGCTCAGTAGTGATTTGCTCACCAATAAAGCGACCTAATGCATAACCAGTATCTTCTTTAGTATAATCCATTACATTACCTTTTTGTTGCTGCTCCGCTTTTTCTGCGTAAGCAATATTAATTTGGGGTAATGTTAATACAC
>JACLAC010019064.1_pt1 | contig 14947 bp, 11 predicted proteins | sample 8027881 | NCBI WGS metagenome assembly JACLAC01 (sample SAMN15725517, study PRJNA655200) | protist metagenome | isolation source: fluorescence activated cell sorting (FACS) single amplified genomes of... | place: Spain: Blaines Bay Microbial Observatory, Mediterranean Sea | collected 2016-01-19 | reverse complement strand
CATCGAGGAATGACTGTCACAATACAGCCACTGACTCAGTTTTCGCTCTTCCTTTTTCATTATCGGAATGGTATCGAAAGAATGCCAATATTTGCTGCCAAAATGAAAGTGCAACACGTCAAGCGTAGTAGTACCGTCTTTCGCGTACTTCTCAGCTCGCTTCGCCGCATCAGCCCGCTTGCGGTTCGCTTCGCACCCGTTACTTCGCCCCATTCTTGCAACAAAAGTCTGTTGTGAAAAGGCACGGAAAGGTCTACTTGCGCTCTTGATGCTCCAAAAGGCCGGCTGACACCAAAAGCGGAGTTGAACTGAGTAGTCAAACGTGAAGAAGAAGAAGGCAACCTAGGTACGAATGGCTGTGTATGAATCCAAAAATCGCGAACGCACTAGCACAGAGGAAATGCGACTACGTCGACTGAGTTGATGGGTCAAAGATGCGGGCCAAGAAATGGGGGATGGAACTGCTTGCAGGCCACGGGGATTCTCCTCCCGCCCTAGAAGCTGGAAGATTGAATGTGAGTAGTAAGTTGTTGCTTGAATTGCGCTTTTCATTCAATGAATGCGTTCATACACTACCCATGCTGCGTCGATCGGAGCAGGCGCAACAACCTGCACCTATCATCAAGTATGGAATGCTGCGAAAAGTCTGGAATGCTGCGAAGTGCGAAGCGATGCTAACATGGAGATCACCGCTTGTTCTACGAACTTTGTACAACAGGTTTTAGCACATTCTCTTGTGCGAACAGAAGACCATGAAAATTCCCACTGGCAAATGCACAAGTCCTCACAATTTCTGATCCATCTGTCCCATCACACACGTCGACTCTTTCCCGATTTCAGAAAAGTATGTGCTGCGCACCAGTCACCTGATCCAGAAATCAACAACGCTAGAAGAGCAGATCTCAGATGACCGGGTAGTATAGGTTCCCAACGACCAGAACGGTAGAACATCATATCTGTCACATCCGAACTCACTTGATTCGTAATCACACATACTGTCGCCCCGCACACCGCGCGATGTAATGTGAGGATTCAAGAGAAGCTGACGTAGGCGTGCTGATAGAGCTTTCGACGACGATGACTTGCTCGTATCGAAGAATCGAAGATTGTCGATGGACGATGAGCAACGATGAATAGCAGACATTTGACGTGCAGAGACATTGATGCGAATATTTCTCAGCAAAGAAGCAATTACTGTGGACCCCTCGGGAAAGAAGAAGGCACTGAATTTCCAACAAAGAGTGATAGAACTCTAAGTACCTAGCGTGCGCTATTCTAAGGAGGAGGCGTCGAGGCGTGTGATCGACGGTTGCTTGCAATCGACCGCAACCCAGAGAGTAGTGTATAAACGTGACAACATACTACGCGCTTATTGTGCCCGGCCAGTTTTTTCCCACAGATGCTTCTGATGTATTCTGGTACCAAGCTCACGATGCTCCCAACAAGTCACTACACAGGCTGTCGTAGTGTGGTACAGAATACAACCGACGCTGACATTGCACTCGTCTCGAGTGACGACGCGCACACTGCAAGAACACGAGGTTGGGCTCAAGAAAGTAAGAAACAACGCCACCACACACTGTGAATTGTGACATTTCACGTTTGCGAGAGCATGGCGCATGTCGATTTTCATTTTTTTTGAAAATTTACCCAAAATTCGAGCGCTCGCACTGTTCGAGTGCGGCGCTCGGTGCATCACTGGCATGTGCTATATTGTTTCTATGCAGATGCCGTATTTGTGGAGTCCTGGGGTTCTAGGCAGCGATGCCGGGGTAGGGTGGGCACTAATGATTCAAGACAAACTGCTGCCACATTGCTGAGTTTCGGCTTTCGCCATCCCTGATGCTTCACACAGGCGAGTCGGGGTCGGATCAAAATGGCGGGCACGCATCGCCATGACTGAGCAAGTTTCTCCGGCATTTGTAGTGCTCCAGCAGAAGGCGCACTTAGAAGTCTAATTGCAGCGCATATGCTGGCATGGCTGCTGGAACGGCCCGGCCACCATCACCATCTGGGTGGGCTTCCTTTTGAGCGTGTCGCCTCTGGAGCAGCTCCGATCCCTCACCTGGGAGTTCATCTCTACTTCATACTTAAGTTATGTTAAATACTTGTCAGCATTTCTGGTAGACGTGCAACGCATAGATCGGTACATACCCACTTTTCGTTACTCGTTGTACCCCACGCATAGATCGTTACTCGTTGTACCCACTGTTACTTCAACCTGAGGACATCATCATGTGCTGTCACGCAAAACATGTTCATTGGATCAGACCGCCGAGTCGAGTGAACTGGAAGGAGGGCAATATTTGTGCGTACCGTGCTTCCTGGGTCTGTGGACCTGGAAATCGACTTTTGCGGAAGTCACGTCCTTATCCTGGGCTCCCACCTAGTGAAAGATCCATTTCCCTCGTTCGAACGTCTCATAGCATAGCCCCTAACCGAATCTGTCCACGCCAAAGATTCATTAATCTGCGCCGGCAACATGAAAGATCGCAACATGGATCGAATGGTGCCCACAGTAGCACCTTCGACTGTTACTCAACTCTTCAGTTCCGTCGTGTAGCATCATTCCTGATTCCGTCATTTCGATTAACTCGATTCACAATCTTGACAATATACGAAGCCGTCACTTTTCTTGAAGTCGAGGGCCTGAGGGCGCAGGATCAAGGTGACCAAAGCGACGCAGTACAGAAATCCGAGCGCGATCGCTGATATTCGAGTGCATCATTCGCTATGTCTGCGTTGGCATTCATCCGCAAGCTTTTGATTTCAACCATGCAGCCAATCACTACTTCATGTATCCACTGTTTGGGGCCGGACGACTTTTGCTCGCACAAGAAGCTATGCATTATGTCGTCCTGCACTGAGTTTCTGAATTTCAGTTTCAAACTTCAGTGTCTTGGATGAAAAAAAAAAAGCAAGCACAGTTTGATAATTTTTTTTCGCCCCGCTATACGCCTGTACTGATTTTTACTCAGAGCTGCAATCGTTTGCAAGATCTCGATTTTCCATGATGTCTGCTCAGTCATGCCTCCTTGCATCAGTCTCCCTTCGAGAGCTTGGATGTTGTCGAAGGTGACCCACATCATGTAGACGGACGCGGCGACAACCCCTTCAATTCAAAAATATTACGCGCGGACTCGTTGTTACTCATCATTCGTTTCCGCATTGACAGTGCCCTAACATCATACTGCGCAGTCTCTTTGTTCTTCCGACCCTGTTGGCTGTATTAGCTATCACACTGACTCACCAAGCGGGATAGGTCCCGAAACTTGATAAGAATACTCATTGATTCGGACAACATCGGTCCTGGAGTATGTCACTAACGCCGCAAAGAAATGACTTCGTCGCACCCGCCGCGGAAGATCCATGCCTCCCCGGCTCGTGCAAATCATAGTCGTAGTGCTTTGCTCATCAGTGCACAAGTCAAAATACAAAGATCAAAGACTGAACCATGAGTAGCAGTCACTGTCTCAAGCAACAACGGACCGGACAGCCACCAGGCCTCTGAACTGTAGCCGCGCGAGCCGACACAAAGAAATGGACCAGTGCAATACCTAGCAGAAAGACGCTGAACAAGCTGCTCTGGAACAAACATCCGCCTTTCTTCTCATTGCTCTTCTTGATGGCAGCGATACGAGAAGCATCAGATTTGATCGACATCTTTCTTTTGCTCAACTAATACGTGACAACAAGTAAACTGATGCTCAAACTCAGTTTTAGCCTTTACTTTCCTTGGATACAGATAAGGTAGTGCGGGGCTGGAGAAATTTTCTGCTTCGACGAAACTTTCTTTCGTAAATCGTAGAAGAATCCTCGAAGCTGAAACGGATATGAAAGTAGGGGTTCGAAAGAAGTGTGTGGGGAGGAATTCTCTCAAGCAACAAAACTTTGTTTTTTTCCAGTCGTCGTGTGGGCGCCACAAGGATGTGTGGACAATGCTTCACCCAGATATTCATGCGTCGTAAAAAATCACAAGGTTAGATAACAACTGCTTCGAATCTTCCCGGGAAAATCATTTAGCACTGCCCAGCAACAACGTCCGACTCTACCGAACGCTGTCGCCCATTCATTTCCCGTAGTCATTGTCGACCCGCATGGAACGAGTCCATGGGGCGAACCAACTAGCCTACTTTCACAGTAGGCTTCCAGAATCAACAGAATGCCCTCTGTAGAGGTAGGCCCATATGCAGAATGCATGCTGACAGCTTCCCAGCATGGCATACTAACCAGCTAACCCACCTCAGAATAGAACTTCTTCGGCAATAAGTCTGCGAATTTCACTAACTACTTCGGAAACAGGCATGCTTTCTCTCTCCCATGCGAATTTCAAACAAGCTTTCCTTTCTCTTCCAAATGGGAAGACTTCAATCGTCCTCAAGAAGCTAATCACCTTCAGTACGATGTCGGATGTAAACTGCAAAAGTGCCTCCTACCCAATAAATTTCGCAAGAACACATTTCCATGCCCTCTGTATGCGCTTCTTCATGAGTGATGCGTCTGTAATTTCTAATGCAGTGGCCTCCGAGCCTATGATGCTGTTTCTACTATACCGGACGCAGTGCTGCGACGTGTGTTGCTAGCATACCGGTATCGGCTATCGCTCTTGCATTATTAAAATCGCGTTCCTAGAAAGTAGTTATGTGCACCCGAACAGTGATGCCAGTTCCACCCACTCGGGCATTATCTGCTGCCGAACTCCTATATCAACAATATCATTTTTTTTGCCCTGCACTCGACACTGGCTTGAATCTCGGCACGACAACATTCCGCGTTCACTGTTTGGTAGCCGCATTGGAGGTGATTGTGGGGGATACCCGCTTACCCGCTATGTGACCAGGCCCTGCGCGTAGCATCACCTGGAGCAGCTGTCTTACACAGTCAGGGCACGACGTCACGAAAGGCACATCTGTGTAAACTTTTCTTGATCACGCTGGCTAGGTAATCTGCCCCGCCAAGATGCACGTAACGCACCACAGGAGTAGCGGGAATTGTTTCTGCGTCGGCCGCCTCCGATACATGAGACTGCTGCGACTCATGGCTGGCTGCATGCGTGTCGGAGGAGAATGCATGCCTATCTTTTTCTTGAGTTTCTTCAGAAGACATGCCTCCCCATCTTTTTTCTGAGATCCCGTTGAGCACGCCCTTCCACCTATCCGCGATCTCGTTTTTGGTCTCGAAGTTCTCTTCGATCTTGCGCGGGGCAATCGCGAATACAGGGTGCTCCGCACTTAGATCGTGACCCACAATGCCACTGATGTAAGTAGGGTAGTCCAAAAAGTCCACATGCGTCAACTCTTTCAATCCGTGAGCAACCTCTGCTGAGTACTGGAAGTTATCAAAAAACTCCGTGCGCGGTGCAGCAGAAGCTGAAGTTTTTTGTTTTGACACTGTCCCGACTTCAGGCAACGCATGGCCAGTGGACATAGCACGACCAGCGGCACTCCCTCGCCTCTGGCCTAAATCGTCATAAACGCTACCTGTGCCAGTACTGTCCGCGCCATGCCGAGTGCTGTTCTTCCTACCCACAGCAACACCTGACGGTGTTGACCCATCGGTCCTTCGCCGGAACTCAGCAGTACTGTTGCTCGCCAACCGACGGTGTTCGCGCGGCAGTTGTGTGAGCGTCTCTATGGCGTCAGTTTGGCTATGCCCGATAGAATGCTCTGACTCCTCGACAGAGTATCGATACCTGTAGGCATCAAGAAAATTTTGCAACTTCGTAGTACACGTAGTGAGTCGACAGTCGCAGGAAGGGTCCATGATTGTTGTGCTGCAAGCTGTAACACCCGTCACTTAATGGGATTATGGGATTGAGAATTTATGAAACTGACGATTTTGAAAAAACTGGGATTCATATACGGTCGCTGCGGCATGATCACAAGCGGCCTGCACGCCGATTTCCACGCTGATGCGGGGAAAAACAGCGCGGGCGTGACATCGGTCCCGGGGAAGGTGATGAGCACGTTGGTCTCCCTGATAATGAACTGCTGCCTTTGCAACTTCGTGAGCTCAGCGGATAAAACCGCCCCCTCTTCATGAAAAACATCAGCTTCCCGCGAAACATGAGGACGGCCAGCTTGTCCAGTTGAGCGCTGCCGCGCGCGATGCCCTTGCTCTTTCGAAGACAACTGTGACTTTGCCCAATCAACGATCCAGACCCGGATTTTTCTACCACTGCTGTCTTGTGCAAGCGCTGTTAAGAGCTGATGACGAAGCGCTTCGGCGTTTGATAGCACGCAACAGTTTTCGGATTTCTCCGATTTCTGCACGATGGTGACGGTGAAGTAGCCCCCGTGGTTCTCCGAGGATGGAAATGCGCCGTTGCGCACAGGCAACGTGTTGCCCCCTGTATGCGTGTTGGGAAAGAGACGGCTGGCTCCAAAAAATGCGTTGTGCATCAACAGAGAACCTGTAAAATCGTATAGGCCCTGGCCACTGACGGCGGGCGACCCCATCACGTTGGGCCACTCAACGCGCATGCCATCCGGCTTGCCGAATGCGTAGTAGCCGTGGTTCGCCCACCCGGTCAGGAGATACGGAAAACAGAAGTGGTCAGCGATACCATCAGCTCCAGACTTTTCTTGGCCCCTACCCACCAGAATGTCTTCATCAGTGCCAGCTGCAATGTCTGCCCAGCTGAATATCCTGTCGCGGCCATCCTCGCCGACCAACAGCTCGTACATGTCGAGATGCTGTTCCACCTGATTCAGGAAAAGATAGATCGTGTACTTTCGGCGGTCGAGCAAGTCGAAGTACTGCAAGGAGCGAAGGATGGATAGAACTTCATCCAACAAAACGTGCCCTGGGTTGTGCATATACCCCTGCATCCGCTGAAGTAGAACTCCGACTACTACTTTGTTCTCCTTCTTGATTTTCTTGGACCGCCCCCCATGCCTCCCCACCCGTTCGCCTCCTTCAGCTCCGAAGTTTTTTTCTTCTTCACCACCTTCGCCACCTTTTCCTTCGTCACACCGCAAACGACTCAGCAGCTGCCGTTTTCTCCGGCGGCGATTTTCCCCTACCTCGTTCAACACTTCGCGGCTCTGAGCAGGAGCACGTGCCGGCATTTCCCCATGTCCAGTATCGTTTTCTTCTTGCTTTAGCGCGGCATGATGCACGGCAGCCACCTCTTGCTGCACAAGCGACTTGCGGCTTGTCCAGTTGGTCTCGTACTTATCTCCGTCCAGTGTGAGCCCCAAGTTCATCACTGTCTTCATGTCTTTTGTGATACGTTCGCCACCGCTTCTTGAGCCACCCTCGGTGGACTCAGACATGGTGGTCGCGTCAGCGGACAAGGTACTACTGTCCGATTGGCGACTGCTGCGCCGAAATTCCGCGACCGCGTCAGGCGCAGTCGCCGAAACCCCCGCCACCAGGTCCCGAAACCCCGCTGCGCTCTGCGCATGTCGATATTTGCCTGCTGCGGGGTTTCGCGTCAGCGCCACCGGACGCAATAACGCGCTCAGATATGCGTCTTTCACCCACGACCCGGCTGCTGCCCTCTCACCGCCCGTCGTCCCTTCGACTGCTTCTTCCTCTTCTGTGCTGTTGTGGGCATGAAAAGCACGAAGCCTTTCGCGCAACTGCCAATCGAAAACCTGGACTTCCACCCAGTTATCGTTGCTCATGTGCTCGTGTTTCCACACAACCCAGGGAAAATTCAGGTGAAGATGTAGATTCCGTAGCTGGTATCTATCCATTTCCGTGAAAACTTGGTTGCGCGACCGCCGATATTCCAGCGTGAACCAGACGTTTCGAACCGCAATCCCAAGGTTCTTCTCCCGAGGTTCCTTCCCCGCCTTCTTCTCATGCTTGGACGTACTAGGTCTGCTCGTTTTCGACTTTCCTTTGCGTGCTCCGTCGTCAGCCTGCGGAACGGAATCTGAAGCGTTGCCATCGGCATTATCACCATTCTGTCCAACAGATGATGGACTAGACGCCGGCACTGGTTTCCACTCGTAGAACATACTTACTTTTTTCACCCGCACGTTTCGGAACAAGCAGATGGGGCCCGGGCCGCACTCATGCGAAGAAGGCTGCGCCACGGGAAAGTCCTCACCAAACTGGTCCTCGTCGTCATGTCGTATCGCATCGGGTGTTCCTTCTTGCCTTCTGTCGCCACTATGAGCGTGCTCCTCCTCGTGTCGCCATCCTGAAAAGTATGACAAAAATCGAACTGAAAAACCAAATTGAAAAGTATGACTAAAATCGAACAAAACAGATGCGCAGACACGAAGCAGTAAAATTCTTGTAATGCCCCCACGACGCCCACAGGGGACGGCCGGAAGACCTGGGACGATGGCAAGACGCACACAAAAGGGGGGCGACCAAAAGGGAGCCCACACACCAAAAGCCGGGCATAGGCTATCAGAAAGCGCGTGGCCACAGTGACGGGTTCGCACAGTACGCCGCAACAGCTTTGCGAGGGAGCAACATGAAAACGAACGAGGCATTCTGCCGCCGGGCCTCTGCGATACGGGGGAGAAAGTGAAGAAAATGTGTACAGCAAAAGGTACGTACTGAGTCAAAACCTAAAAACGGTTACCGTTGCTGATCATTCATAAAGCCACGGAAAACACATGAGAGCACTGACTAGCCCTAGGAGTGACAATAGTATGGCATGGTCAGTTCTGTTAATGCTAATATTTAATATTACATAATAATATAGCTCGACGCAGCAGAAAACTATCCAACGGTGAAAATGCCGCAAACGACCAGCAAACGGAATAATGAAAAGTGCGGATCTTTAAATGTTCGCATTGAAAATGCCCACACACGCAGAGCAGCAGACACCGGTGTATAGAGCGGATGCCGAAGAAAGGGACTGGAGGCAACAAACGAACACCGGCCTCCAACAGTCAACAGCGAAGCGAAGCGAGGCGACTTGGGCCATGCGCAGCTACCAGACGAGACCATCTTCTGCATCTGTTGATAATTTTCTGATGTGGAGAAACAAACAAGTGAATACAGCGGCCACAACAAAGGAAACTGCCTGCGGAGGGACATGTGCCATCTGCAGCTACCAGACGAAGTCCAATCTGCATCTGCTGATAATCTTCTAGCGTGGAGAAACAAGCAAGTGAATACAACGGCCTACAAAACAGGAAACAACCTGCGGTAGCAACGTGAGCTGCCGGAAAACTCGGATATGACGAGAGCAAGTGAATAAAGAAACCAATGAAGCAAAAATTCCCAGTGTATCAAAATTGGGCACCCGAAAAGCAGAAAAGTAATCAGAAAAAGCAGCCAGTATGCAGGTTTGGCAATGACACATCGAAGGGAAAGAAAAATGCTGTGCACAGAGGCTCGTGTTCACCGCCGACGAAGGAAGATGGCGACCTCATTTCTTTGGAAAAGCCAGTAAAGGAAACAGTGGTGACAGTACACTTTTTGGGAAAGGCCAGAGGGAACGAAGAAGACGACGCCGCGAGGAGTTCGGAAAAAAGCTAAAATTCTTGACGGGGCAAAATCCCCGACCAAATCAAATTGGCAAAAACCATCGTGTGATGATTGCAAAAGTCAGTCAAAGCTGGCAAAGTCTTTCGCGCTTCCTTGTGTTGCATGCCCCCAGGGACATCAGTGTTGGTCAAGGTATGGTCCATCTGCTGACTATCTGGAAAATGTGGCACCCCCCTTCCCCTTGACAATTGCAGCAGGCGTTAGCCCGGACACCATGTGCTACGCCTGCCTTCGTAGCATGTGTGTGGCTGATGGGTACTAGCATGGTTAATCGCACCCTAGATCAGTAGTTGACGAACCTGTCGTCAACATTTCCGTAGTTGAACTCTCGGTTGTAATCAGCAGATGTGAGATTCCTGTTTTTTCCGAGATTGATCAATTACGAGGCCACTGGATGACGGGAAGCTCTCCAATGGTTCTGTAAAATTGCGAAGCCCGTAAAGGGAGGTCTCTATTCTTTTGTAAATGCCAGCTGCTTTTGGTCACCCACAGGATTTGAGGGGCAGGTGGTAGTCGTTCGAGAATGTGCGGCTATCACTAAACTGCTCTGGCTGAGAGGATGCTCTTAGCGGGTTAGTAATAGAGCTGTCACGCGGTGACTTACAGGAGCTCTATAAAAGCTCAAGGTCATCAGCGTGCTCCTCCTCGTGTCGCCATCCTGCCGGTGTGTCTTCGCTATCGCCTGTGGGTATCCGCCTGATACTTTCCATCACCATGCCTCGCTTTGCTTCTTTCGCACAGTCAGACACAGCTTCATCAAACATTGATGTTTCGCGAGATCCTATTTCAACGAATGAAGCAAAAGATTTCATCAACACGCATCAAGCGCAAGCTTTCGTGCGGAGACTGGGGACGTGCTGGCACTGCAGCCGTCGTCTAGAACTTTTGGGGACAAGACAGTAAGTTGGTACCAATGTTTGCCTCGTCATCATCATCATCATCGCTTCGCGCCGCTCGCTGACCCGCCGCACTGATGTATGCTAGCCCATCAGCAAGATGCCGTTTCAAGGTGAGTAGGAAATGTTCGTTCGCGACCGATACCACGCGCACTGGAAAACGCTGCTGCGTGCCATCGTAGTTGTCGGGATCGCTCCTTTCAGCTGGAACTGCATCATCTAGTGCAGACTCATCATCACGCTGGTGCACATCGTTCATCATGCTCGAAGAAGAAAAATCTTCAACCGACGTCGCAGCTGACGCACCAGTATCTGGCTCAGCATATACCTCCCATGCCGAATGCATATCCTTATCCACCACTTCGTCGCACCCTCTTTGCTGGACAAGAAGCTCTGCGTCGATGCGGGTATCATCACGCAAAGCAGCGTGACTCCCCGTGCCCAAGTCTAACGTGCCCACCAAGCCTTCTGCGGACAGGTAGTAGACTTCGTCGTAGTATCGTTGTGAAGAACTATCTTTCAGCTCAAAGCCACCTGGAGCAACACTGCTGCTCAACAACCCTCCCACAAGCTGACCCCTATACACTTGCGCTGTACGCGGCGGCATGCTCACAAGCTGTTGAGCGTGCGTGAGATGATCGTCTTCAGGGGCGAAAAATGCCGAAGCGTCGTGCCAGTCTTTGATCGCGTTGATTCCCACGAAACAGCCCACGTAGTGTTTCTTCAGCTCTCCCGCAGCCCAGATGCGGCTGTCTTCGTATAAGTCACGCGCAGACGCCGACCGCCACCACAACACGTTGCTCGCATCGGCGTTGCTCGCGCCGTAGAACTGGCCCGTCTGTGCCTCGCTGCGCCCGCAGCCAGCCGCGTGCCAAATGGAATTATAACAAAACTGGCCTACGGGCTGCTGGCCGCCGCGACGCAACGCACTTCCTAGTCCAGAGGCATGTTTTGCTTTGCCCCGCTGGCACATCACCCGCGGCGGCACAATCCTCTTGATGCGCCGTTTTGGTTGTCGAGACTGGCCACCTCGTGCCTTTGCCTTCTCCTTCATCTCAGTGCTTTCTCGGGCTGATTTTTCACGGTCTTCATCTTCTGCTGCTCCAACACCGCGCTGCTCGCTGCCGTTTCTCCTCATGCCCCGAAAGATACATACTTTGCGGAGAAACCGCAGCTGCGTTGGCTCGTAGTTGTCCGCGACGTTCACTGCAGAATAGTTCGCTGACCCATCGACATTGGCCAAAACAGATCCCGCCCCGCGCTCGACCAGGAGCCGCTGCCTGAGAAACAACTTGTGGTGACTCACGTTCGGGGACAATGCAAATACTGCGTGCTCACCATCATCCTCATCATGCAGCTGGGATGTGTGGGAATTGTTGTCACCATCGTCATACGCATGCCGCTGCGAATCATGCGCAGACGTCGGACTGCTGCGAACAGACTGCTGCGACGAAACCAGATCCACCCCCGCGACGTAGACAGGAAATGTGAGAATACGCAGATGACGGCGCCAACGAAACACAGACTGCACGCCGAAATCCTCTTGAGTTGCCGCTGCTGCTGCTGCGCTCGATGCTGCAGAAGGAAAGATTGTTTTTCTCGATTCCCGGTTGAACACGCGGTAAATTTCGTCGGGCACGTCCCGGTAAGGCAGGATAGCAACAGCGTTCTTGGGAAGCAACAGCAGCAGCAGCTCACGTGTCATCCTCCGCCTGCTAACGTCATACAAAGCGTCAGCGTGTACCGAGACACTCGTATTCGTGTGCATGTTTCGACTTGCCATGCCCCTTTGACGCCGCGTGGTATCTCCATTAATACCCAACGCGCTGAAACTGATCAGCACGCGCACCCGACTCATCTTTTCGACTAGTGCGCGAGTACTCGCTCTCGAGGACAAAGGGTCTACGCAGGCTGTGTCGCCGTCAAAGAGCAGCTCCGACACAGTTGCCACCGAGTACGTCGACGGCACCGTCCCATCGCCATCGAACAGTCCTGTCGGACCACGCGGCGCTGTTTTCCAATGCTCCACAGATGTCGCGCTGCTCTCATCTGCGCCGGAAGCATGCGGCGTGCCAGCAACGTTTTCAACTTGCGGCTCTACTACTCCTCCGGAAGGAAGAGGAGCTGGTATATCAGCGCGATACTCTTCCAGAAGAAAATGTTTCAACCGCGCCCCGATTTCCTTCAGCCCAAGTATGTTAGCCTGCGTACGTCTGAGTGGGGGGCGCGTACCTCTTTTTCGAGAGCAACGGCCGGCATCACGTCGTGCAAGAGGATGACCTTTTCATGCATGAATCTGACATCAATGCGAAAAATCGTGTAAAAACTAAAAACACGAACAAGGCAAACCAGGCCGTGCGTTACGTGCAGAAAATCGACATGGAGTATGACTTCGCGTACGACAACCAGGGCACGGACAACAAAAACATGCCGGTATGCAGGGGCCGCATATCGTTTCAAGAATTTTGGATCATTCTCATGCGCGAAAATGAATTCATGAAGAGTCTGTAACGAAATGCTGATGCTAACGCCTAACACATGGCAAAAGACTTCCGATGGCAAAAAAAACAGACTGGTGACTCTCTGTCTGCACGCACAGTCATCTTCTCTCGATGTCACAGTTGCGATCGGTCTTTCGAGTCTTCGATCAAAAACGATATCGTTGATGCTACAGTGCTGTTCATTCTGATTTTCGTTGTCAGGCGCACTTGCGGAATCAGTTGCGCGACGAACTGCTGGCTGAGGTGCACAACTGGGAGACGGAGATGGACGCGAAGGCTCGTCAGCCGGGTAGCGCTGTGTCAAGGTACGCTACTGCTGTGTCAAATGTTCCCCTCGCTACGGGCCGTCAATGGAAATTGTCTGAAAGTATTACCGTCACTCATAAACATTAAACACCACCACGATGGCACGATGCTCCTGCACCGGGATAAGGACGATGCTCTTTCAAATTTTGTGAGTGTCGCGTCTCCGAAGGCGACCGTGATTTCGATTCACAGAGCGTTTCTCGGCTCGTCAACCTCATCGGCTTCCGTGCACATGAACAGGTCCGCTGAGAACGCTGGTGGCCACGGAAGCCGCAAGGCGAGCATCCAGAGCGAGGACGGTTCGACCTACAACATGCCTCAAGGCAAGAACATCAGCCCTGACCAGGGATCCGAGGTGAGCAACGTGCGTCTTTTTCCTCTCGTTCGTATTGTATCGTCGATTTTTGCCTTGCAATGATACCGATGTAAACGTGCACTGTCCGTGTTGTGTCCACTTCTGTCAATTAGTCAAAGCATGCACGAACGTGCGTCTGCATGTGATGGCATACTTATTGTATGATGAAAGCGTTTAAGCGCCAGTCGGAGGAGGATTTTATGTTGTGTAGGTGAAAATTTCCACAAACCCCAGTCTGCCTCGACGGCGTCGAACGCGAACAGCACGCACACGGCGGGCAGCAGTTCTAGCATGGGAGCACACGATGCGTATTGAATATTGATCCATATTCTTCACTAGTGCAGTTCTCATAGTTCATGTTCACTCTTTTCTTGTTAACGCTATTCTCCACTTTCCGTGAACATCCACAAGTACAAATGGGCATCAGGCCCTTCTGCACGTGACATCTGAAGAAGTTTTTCACAGCGCAACGAAACGATTGCAGTACACAGTGAAGCAACGTTTCAAAAATCGGAAAAACATGCATGAAAAGGTACTAATCAAAAGGTCCTCGGAGCCGTCGTGCAAGAGGATGATCGCATTGCTACTTGGTGGGATGAGCGCATCATGTTGTGTTTCTGGTTCATCGGAAGATTCTGCCCGTTTCAGCTGATGATGCGCACTTGAAGGAGAATGAGCTGTAGCTGCAGCAGCACCTTCAGTTTCCTGCGACAATCGTAGCCCGGCCACGACATCCGCCCGGAAGCCGAAGACATCCGGTGCCACCTGGCCGCCAGCCATCGTGCTCGCCGATCCGCCGAAGTGCTTCCCCGGCCGTGGCATGCGGTCGACAGACATCCCTTGAGCCGAGTCCTGCGTGCCACCGTCGTCATCGTGCTGCAAAATACTTTCATTCATAACTGGCGCCCACTCCTCATCGAAAAACAGCCTTGATCCGCTATCGATGCTCAGGTACTCCTGAATGAACTCGTCCCGCGACACGCCCAGACCGCCGAAACCTGTAAGCACACGTGCACCGCAGACGGTTTTTCGGCGTGTGTCAACAACAACGCTGGGTTGTAGTCGACGTCTGATGTCATCGTGAGCCTCATCATGGCTACTACCATCACCATGATTTTCAGCAGCGTTATCGTCTTTGCCGCTGAGTATTTGGTTTTTGTCGAGAAAGTTCTCGTACGCCCGCAACGCCGTGCCGACATGCACGACGAGCGGCACAGACCGCGAAGCCGCTGCATGGGTGGCATCGAAAGCAACCTCGTTGCAGAACGCCGCCGCTAATTTCATCAGAGGCGCTTCAGCGAGCGCCAGATGCACCTGCTCCTTCACATCGAAGAGCAGATTATAAAACTTCAGATGCGCGGCGTAAATGAGAGACACGACTTTTCCGACAACCCACGTTTTTAGTGCTGCGCTGCAACTACGCGGTG
>JACLAC010010931.1_pt1 | contig 14948 bp, 13 predicted proteins | sample 8027881 | NCBI WGS metagenome assembly JACLAC01 (sample SAMN15725517, study PRJNA655200) | protist metagenome | isolation source: fluorescence activated cell sorting (FACS) single amplified genomes of... | place: Spain: Blaines Bay Microbial Observatory, Mediterranean Sea | collected 2016-01-19 | reverse complement strand
CACAGTGGCCATACTAATACATCTCACACACTGCACCTGCCCACGCGTAGCCCGAGACTGTGATCATGCCAACCGAAATGGAAGATTATCTGTTTGACCTGCGCGGCTATCTCGTTATCGAGAAAGCAGTGAATGATGGCGAATTAAGTGCGCTCAACGCCGTTGTCGATAAGCTCAGCCCCTCGCCGCAGCAGGAAGCCGAACGGGCGGCAATCGAGCGCAGTGCCGCCATCACCGCCGGCGCCGACTTCGGAACCGAGCGCCATGGCTTTGGCTCCGGCTTAAACGGCGATGTCATGGGATACGAGCCTTTCCAACAGCTGATCGACCACCCGGCCTGGCTGTCGCATATAGAACGCTATATCGGCAGCGGAACCCCCGTCGCCTTTTATGGTGGCGGCTGTATTCTGCGCTGGCCCGGCCAGGGCTCGCGCCTGCACTCGGGTGGCGATCAACGGCGGCAAGAGACCCAGTTCCGCTTCCACAACAACGAATTTCGCTGTGGCATGATCAATATAATCCTTGCACTAAACGACTGCGGCAAACAGGGCGGCAATACCTCCATTGTGCCCGGCAGTCACAAAGCCAATCTGCCGCATCCCGAATACAGCAATCCCGATCCCCGCAGCCCCCGCGGCTGGAAGCGAAAAACACAGCCCGGCGGGCCGCCCGGGGGTCAGGGCGGCTACATGGACGGCGTCGAGGGCGCGCTCGAAATAACAATGCGCGCCGGCGACTGCCTGCTCTTCGTCGATTGCCTCACCCACGGCAGCACTAAACGCCAGATTCCCGATGCGCGTCGGGCCGTTATCTTCCGCTATGCGCCTAAGTGGACCGCTCCTGCCACTGCGCAGCCGTGGATGGCGCAACTCACCCAGAGCCAGAAGGCATTACTAGCGAACCAACTTTAGGGAAATACACACGCCCATGACACAGATCAACTCCACTGTCGACTTAGACCGCGAGGGTAAACAAATAGGTGCTCTACACGTACCGCATTCGGTCACCCGCAGCGCCTACGGGGTGCTGCCCATTCCCGTAGGCGTAATTCGCAATGGCCCCGGTCCTCAGGTTCTGCTAAGCGCCGGCAATCACGGCGACGAATACGAAGGACAGGTGGTATTGACACGACTGATCCAAACACTGCAGACCGAGCAGATCCGCGGCGGCCTGATCATCATCCCGGCACTCAATCTGCCCGCGGCGCTGGCGGCGACGCGGGTTAGCCCGCTCGACGACGGCAATCTCAACCGCGTCTTCCCCGGCGACCCCGACGGCGGTCCGACGTGGAAAATCGCCGACTACGTCGAACGCCACCTGCTGCCGCGTGTCGACGTGGTGTTCGACATCCATGGTGGCGGTGCCTCCCTCGACTACCGCCCGCACGCCAGTACCCACTTCGGCAGGGACGCTTCCCCTGAGCACAAGCGCCGCAGCCTCGAGCTAGTGTCCCTGTTGGGGGTGCCGCATGTCATGGTGTTCGAAAACCGCATCAACAAAGGCGGGCTGCCCGATGCCGCAATCCGACAGGGCGTGATCTCGCTCGGCGGCGAATACGGCGGAATGGGCAGCGTGTCGACGTCGGGTGTGCAAATGGTGCAGCAGGCGGTCGACCGTCTGCTCGCCGCCCTGGGCGTCACGGGCGCTCTGCCGGACCTGCCCGAGCCGCCACAGGTGCTCCATATCTTCGGGCCCGACGCCTATGTCTACGCGCCGGAGCCGGGCGTTTTCGCGCCGGATACCGCACTCGGCGACGAGGTGCGCACCGGCGATCTGTGCGGCGAGGTGTTGTTCCCCGAGCAGCCGGCGCGAGAGCCGGTGCCTATCGTCTTTCGCGGCTCGGGCACGGTGGTGTGCAAGCGACATCCGGGCCGGGTTGCCGCCGGTGACTGCCTCGCCCACCTTGCCGCGTCCGTGCACGACTGACCGCGATAATACCGCATCTACGAAATTGCAATCACTACACCCGTTGTGAAAGGAACAGGCATTGCCGACAGCAAAATCCCCTCCGATCCGCATCGCGATACTAGGCGCGGGCGCGGTTAGCGACTACCATCACGTCCCCGGCATTCGCATCGACCCCCGCGCCGAGTTGGTGGCCATCTGCGACGCCAGCGAAGCTCTGTTACAACAGCGCCGGTCGGATTGGGGCGTCGAACGGGCGACCACCGACTATGGCGAAATCTGCGCAGATCCCGATATCGACGCGGTGATCATCGCCACGCCGAATTTCACCCATCGCGAAATGGCGCTCGCCGCCGCAGCGCACGGCAAGCACATCATGTGCGAAAAGCCGCTTGGGCTCGATGCGGTCCAAGTGCGGGCGATGTACCATTCGGCACGTGACGCCAAGGTCGTCCACATGACGGCCTTTACCTACCGCTTCGCCCCGTCGATGCGCTACATTAGGCATCTGGCCACAAGTGGCGCACTGGGAGAGCTGCGCCATTTCCGCAGCCAGCGCTTCCTCGACTGGCCCGAGACCAGCTGGGGGTGGCGGCAATATCGCGATAAGGCGGGCGCCGGCGACCTTTATGACATGACCATTCATCGCATCGACTTCGCTGCAGATCTGATGGGGCGCATCGAAAGAGTGAGCGGCGCGGTGCGGCAGTTCGCACCTCGCGACCGAACGCCGCAGGGCGACGCATGCCCACCATCAGATGTCGACGACTGGTCGGCGATACTGGGCGAGTTTGCCGGCGGCGGTGTGGGCGTCTGGGAAGGCACGACGCTCGCCAAGGGGTATGAACTGAACGGATTCGGCCACGAATGGGCCGAGATCAACGGCTCGGAGCAATCTGCCGTTTACCAGTTGCATCTGCCCAACCAGTTGTTGCTGGGCCGTACCGGCCAGGACATCGCACCCGTCGACGTACCGGCTGAATTCCTCGCACCGGCAGGCAGCCCGCGCGACCCGGCCGACGGCGAGCCGGCGACGGTATTTCGCTACGATCTGGTCTGGGAATTCGTCTCGGCCATTGTCGAGGGGCGAGAGGCCATACCGAGCTTCCACGATGGGCTGGTCGCCCAGGTCGTCGCCGACGGCGTCTTGCAATCTTATGAAAATCGCATGTGGTTGGATATCGCAGAAGAACCGCTGTAGCGGAGAGCCGTCCCGGCAGCGCACAGGAGGCACAGCGTTGCCGAGACGAGCGAAGCCGACGAGGCGACCCGCGTTATAGAGCAGCAGACAACTACCGTATCCTCACACCTCTCAGGTCCTGCAATGGACTTATTAGGCAGGAATACCGGCTGTAAACTGAGCCGACAAGTGCTACTGAATCTGAGCGAAGCAGGAGAAGTCGTCGCGGTCAACGCTCACAATGATACGGCCTCGTTTTCGGCCACCAGGTCGATTTCGGCGACGAAGATGTCGGCGGGGCCGGATTTAAAGTACGACAACTCGTGGGGGTAGTCGGGCGGGGGTACTTCCCGCCGCAGGGCTGCCCAGCGCTCGATATGGTGCAGGCGCCTCTTCTCCCCTTCGATCACGCCGCTCAGATAGGCGTGCTGCGAGTAGTAGCTGATGATCAGCCGGTCTTCCTCGAGCGAGAGTAGGCCAGGATAGGCCGCATCGCCGTCGGTGGGTAGCGCCAACACCGGCGTGACCCCTTTGCGATCGAGCTGGAAGATTCCAGTGTTGCCCGCGGGCGAGTACTGCTGAATCCAGGGCGCGGTGGGATCGCGGCGTCCGGCCACATACACCTGTCCACCCGACTCGCACAGCACCGGACAGTGAATCATGGTCTCGAGGTCGACGCACGACCACTCTTTGTAGGGCGGTTGGGCCATGTAGAGAAGTGAGTGCTGGCCGGGCTCCCGCTTCGTACGCGAGACGCACCACAACTCCCCATCGGGCCTGAAGATGACATCCGCTTCGTTAAATAGATTCGTCGTGCGGTGATCCACCTTACGGACATCTTGCCACTGCTGAGGACTCTGGCCCTCATCGTCGGGAATCCTGGAGACGAAGGTCCAGTCGCGACCGTCTGCGCTAGACAGGAGCTCGCCCCCCTTTTCGGCGCAGTAGAAGACCCCGTCGTGTACCATCACGCGCCACATCCAGTAGTTTCGATCCACAATCCTCGTCGGTGCCGACCAGCGGTAGCCATCGTCGGAAAAGAAGACATAGGTATAGGCCACCTGCCGAACCTTGCCCTCGATCCATTCGAAGTGGCTGTCAGCGCAGAACACGAAGAGCTCGTCGTCGGTGGCCGCGAGCTTAGTGTCCCTGGCGTCGTAGGGCGTCTTGAAGACGGCGACCTCGTCCCAGCGTATGAGATCTGCCGATCGCATCAACACGCTGACGCCATCCGGCGCCGAGTGGGCTGACGTCCGACCGTAGACAAGCCAAAAGGTGTCTTGCCAAAAACAGAGATCGGAACACATATTGTGCCAACCGTCGCGGATCACGGTGCGATTAGATAGAACTTGAGCCATTGGGGCACGCTTGTCTTGTTAGGGTTTCGAGTCTAATTAGTGTAAGAAATACAGTAGGGTAATCAAAGTAGGCAATTAGGCGCTTAATACAATTTGTAGCTGGCCAAAACCAGCCGCCGCGCGCACGGTTACCCGCAGCAGGTATTCTGATCGCGGCGGTGCTCTTATTCCTGCTCATCAACTACGCCACAGGCCACAACCGCCACACCGGCCGCTTCTCGATCCAGATCCGAGAGGCGCCGCAGAGCCTGTCGCCCAAGCGGCAATTTGGCTATAGTTAGTCCCGGCGCAATTGAACCACAGCACAGGAAGGGGGCCGGAGATGGCCAAGACGAAGGGCGCGAAGCTGGCCGAGAAGAATAGCAAGACCACCTGCAGCATCCCAACGGACGTCATAGAGTTGGGCAACCGGCGCGAGCTGTTCGTCGACGAGTACCTGATCGATCGGATGCACGGGATTGAGTTGCGCCTGCAGAAGCCGGTGCCGCGCAATGTAGCGATCGTTCACGACGCGCCCTGGGAAGGCAACACCAGCGGCTACCACACCGTGTTTCAGGACGGCGGTCTGTTCCGCCTCTACTACCGGGGCTCCATGTACCACCAGTTCGCGACGCGGGCCAGGCCGGTCGTCTGTTACGCCGAGAGCCGTGACGGCAAGGAGTGGCACCGGCCGGAGTTGGGCCTGGTCAGCCACATGGGCTCGAAGCGCAACAACATTATCTGGGATGGTCCGGGCTCTCTCAACTTCACTCCCTTCTGCGACGCTAACCCGGCATGCCGGAAGGGCGAGGAGTACAAAGCCCTGGGCAGCCCGCACTCCGCTACCCACGAAGAGCAGGCGCTCCTCGCCTTCAAATCGCACGACGGGGTGCACTGGGACCTGATCTCAGACAAACCGGTCATGGACCACACCACGGGCGTGAATGTGTTCGACTCGCAGAACGTCTCTTTCTGGGATTCGGCGCGCGGCTGTTACGTCGAATTCCACCGCGACTCCATCTACCCCGACGGCATCCGCTATCGCCAGATCATGACCTGCACTTCGAAGGACTACCGCCGCTGGACGAAGCAGCAGCTGCTCGACTACGGCGACGCTCCCCTCGAGCACCTCTACACCAACGCGGTGAACCCCTACTACCGGGCACCGCATATCTACGTCGGCTTTCCCAAGCGCTTCGTCCCCGAGCGCAGCATGGTCGGCTGCACTGCCGGGGGCATGTCGGACGGCCTCTTCATGACCAGCCGCGACGGTCTGCACTTCAAGCGCTGGGAAGAGGCCTTCGTGCGACCCGGACTACAGCGCAGCCGCTGGGAGAACCGCAACAACATGACGGCCCTGGGCATCCTAGAAACCGAGAACGACCTGCCGACGGCACCGAAGGAGCTGTCAATCTTTAGCTCGGAAGGTTTCTACAGCGACGGCGGCGCGCAGTTGCGGCGCTACACCCTACGGCTCGACGGCTTCGTCGCAGCCAACGCCCCGCGAAAGGGGGGAGAGCTAGTCACCCGCCCTTTCACCTTCGACGGCGAGGCCCTGAACCTGAACGTCAGCACCTCCGTCGCCGGCTCCGCGCGCGTCGAAATCCAGGATGCAGACGGGAAGGCGCTGAAAGGATACAGCCTGCGTGACTGCGACGAGATCTACGGCGACTTCCTCGACCTGCGCGTAAGCTGGCAGGGGGCGGCCAATCTCAGTGCCCTCGCCGGCAAGCCGCTGCGTCTGCGCTTTGTCCTGCACGACGCCGATCTCTACAGCCTGCGCTTCGGCTTCGTCCGGGGGCCCCGGTAAATGAGAGCGGGCTGCGGTTGAACGTGGTCACCAGTGGCTACTCGAAGCCCGAGCCTCAACAGACGGCAGAGACGGGAGGCGGGTGCAGGATTTGTGCGCAGTGCATCCGAACCCCGACCCGACCACCGCCGCTCCGCAGCGACGCTCAAACTGGTCTTTGAGGTGCATTCACGCCCGCCTGTGACCGGTCGTTGAGGACCACTGGCAAACGATCAGCCTGTTCAATTATTGGTTTAAATGAACCGCGTTTGCCCCTGGAACTTCTACGATAACGCCGCCATCGCCGTTACGTTTCGCATCGTGTGCCTGCTGATCGTTCGCTCGATGTTTAAAACGGGCAACCGTTTGCAGACCTAGCTCTCCCGATTTGGATAGCGGCCCCACAGTGCTTGCCGACGCCACTGTCTCGGAACCCATAGTTTTCCCGAACAGAAACACGCCATGATGCCCAGATCCCGAGACTGCCAGGCGCCCTCCCTCTCGGTAGGCAAAGCGTAAGGCGGACGTAGAGACGATTCCCGCTGAAAACCGAGTCGGCCGTAGAAGGCCGGGTCTCCAAGGACACACACCGGGCTAAAGTCCCGGTTTTCAAGTACTCGCATTCCCGCACGCACAGGCGCACTTCCAACTCCCTCTCCTTGTCAGGTTAGAACGACTCCCAGTGGCCCCAAAAGAGCAATCTCTACGTTGTCCCCGACGAGTCCGCATCTCGTGAAGATAAGATGCCCGACAATCTGCGAGTCGGCCACCGCAACCATCGAAGTTACGATTACTGAGTTTTGCAGTAGATCTCGCACGAAAGGAAGTAGATCCTCATCCGGGAAGGCTTTGGCATACAGCGACTCAATCGCGCCCAATTCGGTCTCCTGACTTTCACGGATATCGAACTTTTTCATCAAGATACCTGTTGTTGCCGTCAGAAAAGAAACTCTCCTTGGGCTATTTGTAGGCATGGCGTCAAATACAGGTCCTTCCAATATTTGATTCAAGTCCTAGCCATATTTCGATATTGGATGAATCAGACTTACCCTTGGCACCGCTTCCGCATACTGGATCGTACTTCGCTGTCGGCGCGGTGGCAACGCAATCCCAACAACTGTGGTGCCGTGTTTGCTGAACTCTGTGACCGAGATCCAAAGTTCGAGAAGGAATCCAATAAGTGCGAGCACAATGATCTTCGACGCTGGAAACCAACCTTCGAACGGGCCGTAGGAAGGCAAAGATAAGCCTGCGGCTCCAACTGCGAGGCCACCATTTTCAGGAATTACATAAAGAGCTTTTGGTTGCTCGGATCAATCGATCTGGTCGTGTTCTCGCCCTCTTTTCGTCGGCGTCTGCACCATGCACCGATTGCTCTGTTTATCTTGGCCATCTGGATCGACGCACCCAAGTATTTTCCTCGCTTAAGTGTTCGGGCTGAGGCAGTCTTTGCGGCGTGCTGCCTCCGATGGAGGAAGAGAGCGGAATCGAGCAAGCGTCAAGCATGCTAAAGGGCCGCTGCCAGCGTCAGTGCTGCCGGGGGTAAGCGCGCCTTAGTCGCCTCACTGAGCAACTCTCGGTGGTCATTCTGGTTATAGGCACCGCCGCGGCGTACGAAATAGGAAAGCACGCCGCACCGTAGAGCCTGAGTCCGATTCGCCCTACCGCCGTGCCAGAGATGCGAATTGAAGACCACCACCGAACCAGCCCGACCGCTCAGACTGACCTGATCGGGAAGATCCGCTAGGCAATCCGCGAGCGCGTCGCCGGGCAGTTCGCCACGTCGATGCGACCCCGGAATAACCCGCGTGCCACCATTTTCTGTGGTATAATCATCAATCAACCAGGCCGCATTGCAGACAAAATAGTCCCCGGGCCAGACGGCTTCGCGCCAGTCGGTGTGCAGCTGCTGCTGGCCTTGGCCACCGGGCAAAGCGGCCCGGCTCGAAAGCGATGAGAGTTGTATTTCGGTGCCGATCACATGGGTGATACCGGCCAGCACGCGGGGGGGTGGTGATGAATTTCTCGAAGAGCGGATCCTTGTCGAGCAAATTAGCCAACCGCACGGTGCCTTCTTCCCGATGCAGTTCGCTACCGGCGTTTTCACCTTCGATTTCGGCCAGTCCGTCGAGGCGCTTGCGCAGGTATAATAGTTCGTCATCGCTCAGGATTCCGTCCTGTAGCAGGTAGCCGTTTTCATCCAGAAAATTCCATTCTTCGGCACTCAGCAGATCAGGTTCAACCCCAAGAAATGCCAATGCTTCACTCGATTTCATCGGTGTAGCTGACGGATCCGGCATGTTCTTCCTTTCGGGTATGTAGATCAGATATGCAGAGCGTAAACAGCGCGCCAGCCGAAGTACTATGCAAAATACAATCGGCGAGATCTAATTCCGTCTTTTGGAGCAAGATCGAGACTGAAGACTCTTCGGTATTTTCGTTTCATATGTACTGTGCTGCCTTGGGCGCGATGGTGAGATGCCCAACGAAACCAACAAGTCATCCATATTCCGATCTCGAAATTGACTCGCTATTGACCAGCCCTTTTCACCGTTCGAGTTCCTGCGCCAGTACGCTAAGACTGCGCCGGGTAGCCTCTATCGTCGGAGCCGCTTCCAAGACCTTGCGCAAGATAACGCATTTCATGAGGCTGCACAGTGTGGATTCAACTCTGAAGTGCACGTTTAGGGTTTGCGATATACCGTGTTGAAAGATATCGTTTGGTGATCGATATTCCAGTACATCCCAGCCTGCCGACAAGACCTCAAAAGCCCCCCACCACAACAGTGTGAATGGGGGGCTTGTACTTGAGGCGTGCAGGTCGCAATCAGAATAGCGGCCCGATCATCCCCCGTCTTCGCCATATACAGCCTGAATCATCGCATTGATATAGCCGAAACAGTACGCATAGGACTGATAAGACCCCTGCGGATCGTCGGCCGTATGCGGAACATGGTCGGGATCGATCCCATACGAGTAGCCCACGTCCTTGAGGGCTTTCAACACCCGATAAAAATCCATATCGCCCTCGTCGGGCAGCGCCTCGCGGAAGCTGTGGCGACCACCGATCAGATTGCGATAATGCACTAGGAAGATCGTATCGCGGCTACCGAAGTACTCCACAAAAGGGTAGATCTCATTAGCCGAATCTTCGAGCATTTCGGCGATCGAGCCGACGCAGAAATTCCAGCCATGGTACGGGCTGCGCTGGATCTCGATGAAACGCTTCATGCCCTCAAAGTCATTTAGGACTTTGTCCACGCCCCTATAGCCGGGTGGCGTAGGGGGATCTTCCTGCGAATTGCCCAGCCGAACCTTGAATTCTTCGGCCACCGGTATTATCCGTTCGAGTAAATACTCGATTCTCTCCCAGTGCATCTCGGCAGTGACACGTCCGGCATCAGTCAACTTGGCCTGGTCCTCTGCCGAAATCTTATCTAGGCGAAACGCGGTGTGATAAAACCCACCGCGCCCTTCCTCTTCCTCGGTCCGATCGATGGGCAGGATGCAGGTATTATAGCGCAGCGAATCAATGCCGGCGCGCGCAGCGGTGCGGATCATCTCGCAGACCATATCAATTTCGCGATCGCGCTCCGGACTTTTGCCGAAATAGATGATATTGGGAAATCTCTCGTAGATCGGCAACGAACTCATGTCCAACTTCAACCCGAAGGATTCGTGGTGCTCTCGTTCCCGTTCCAGGTCGTCTAGCTTCCATCCGTATTCCGAATCGAAGGGAAACACTGCGGCTTTGTGCTTCACACCGCAACGCTGCAGGAAACGCAGTTCGGCATCGGTCGATCCAAAGCTCTGTGTGCGCACATACATCCGCTCGCCATTGGCCGCCCGTTGCGATTTGTCTCCGGCGGAAGAAGCCACGGCCTCACCGGCTGCGAGACCTTTTTCATATGGATCGGATTCCTTCATGCTATTCCTTTCGTCAATAGGACGTATATGTGATGCACTCGACGACACACTCACGAGCGCTTTGTTTAAGAATCATATCGCTGTCCCCAATCCCCGGCCTCGGCGTCGATTAGCTCACTTGAACTGCATCAAAAACAGGCGGCTAATCCATAAAACAGGACCAATCCCAGATAGAGTCCTCGGCTTCTTGCTTCTTCATCACCCATTCGCGATGCACCCAATGGCGCTGCAGCGTCTGAACTTCGGCGGCCCATTGATCTAAGATCTCTTTTTTTATAGGCGGCCAATGCCCCGAGGGCCCATGACGCGTTATCATGGCGGATTATGGCGTGCCTAACGCCGAATGCCCGTTATCGGTAGCCAGGTAGCCACCACTTGGCCTGCAGAGCTGCACCCCACCCACAGGGGAACATCACCGTCCACCTCTATCGCACCTCTATCCCACCTCTATCCCAACTCTATCCCAACTCTATTCCAACTCTATTCTCAATGCCCAATCGGTCCCGGTCCCTCCCTTCTACCAGGTTTATTACATCTTGGGCTGCATCACGCGTTGAGTGCAGGACCCCAATACTTCCACAGGTTTTCAGGCACTTCGTACCGCGAGAGTCGACGACCTGGATGATTGGTAGGGAGAAAACCGGTTGCCGTAGCCTGCTCGTTGGAAACGCCGTCACTGCTCTGTGGGGGAGGGGACCAGGGTGTACCGTCCTTGTCGGGAAACATGACCATCGGGGCCTGTTCGCGCATCTGCCGGTGGGAGTAACGGGCAAACTGGGCTACGCGCGGTTGCTTGGATCCGGCCATATTTGCGGAGCCATTATGTGTGGTAAGTCCATGAAACAGTACAGCGTCGCCGGCTTTCCCCGTCATGCATACGACCTCGCCTACGGTTGGATCCCCTTCGAATAGCACCACATGTCCCCCGCTTCGTACCGGCTCGGTGAACAGGTATGAGCCATCGAACTGATCGGGGTGCTCTAGGAAATAGCGATGGTTTGCTAGGTGAGATCGTGGCCAGTAAGCCGTGCCGCCCCCTTTCGGGCTGTCAACGTCCCAGAGCAAAATGGCAAAAAATGCCATGAATCCACCGCCCCAGCCCGAAGCGTAGCCGTCCAGATGGCCGTCGCTTGGCGGACTCCATTCCGTCCCTGGCGTACTGGGTAGGTTGACTCGAGTCATCGGTATTTGCGGGCTCCACGGCATTCCCGCTGGATGAGAGGGCGCGAAGGCGCCGCCGCCAAGTTGAACTACAATAGACTGTAGATCAGGTAGATCGTATAGAGAGGGCTCCAACTCGGGCCAGCCGCCGTCGGGCGTGTAGCGTCCACTGGTCCAACTATGGGGAACGTCTAAGTCGAGTCCGTCGGAGCAGGCTGCACGGAATCGATCCTGCCATCCGGCAATCACATCGGGCCGTACTAGGTCCGGAATGGGAAGTGCTCCCTCAGCTTTAAATTCCTCGAGTTGAGTCGTCGATAGCTGCCTGGGCTGTTCTATGTCGGATTGACGACGATCAGATGTGTTCATCAATGATTTCCTGTTTGGACGAATTCTGGCGGTCCCGCGCTCGATGGACTTTGGAAGCCTATATCCATAGAGGGTGGCCAAACGGTGAGGAGGAACATAACCTGCCGCGCGGTATCGAACAAGAAAGTTGGCTCCGATGGCAAAGCATGCTACCTAACCTGATGCCTGGCCGCAAGAATAGACACCAGCTGTGTGTATTAGGACGTATAAGTAGTGGGAAATGAGCTGAGTCAAACGTATCATAGACGATGGGCAACCGAAGAATAGGTTCCATTCGCATGGAGGTGTCGGACCAAACGGTTCAGACCGGAGTGCTGTAAGGATGCAAAAGTAAAAGGTAGTAGTGGTTCCCTTATCGAGCACGAACGCTCACCAACACACGACGAGGAGCTAATCATGATCTATGGCGTGTTTGGCCACACTGGTAGCTTCTGGGCACAGGGCTTTTGCCTTGGCGATCTCGGCATCAATGCCTTTTTTGTCGGCAGCGGCGATATCGACCAACCGACGATAGAACGCATCCGCGCCGAAGGCGGTCGAATTTTTGCCGAATTTGCCACCCTCAACGGCGACTGTAGCGACTACGTCGCAAACCATGCGTAAGCTCATCCCATCGACCCGATCTACCGATGTCGCGTTTCCTTCCGTGCCGGCACTACAGTGCAAACCCGCTTGCCGACGAAAATCCGCCACCTCAGTAGTGCCCTACCCCTCCAGAGGCCATCTTATAGCCCCTATGCCAGGACGCTCCGGCCGCTATGCGAGCCGCATAAATTTGCGGCGGCGAGCGAAAGATTGCAGCGGCAAAGGCCGTTTGTCGTGGCTTGGCATAACGCGTAGTAACGCCAACGACGAGATCGTGGTTTGTTGCAACGATCTGCCACTAAATCTCACGGCCCACCTGCATGCGCACTATGGCCGATGATTGAGTAACAGACTCACTTGGAAATGGCTTTTGCACTTCCTACACTTTGATAATGCGGTACGGATTAGAGCCGTCACGCAGTATTCAACCATCTCCAGTTATAGCTGAATGCGGTCAGGATGCGGCCCGACAAAGCGACTCGCCTTAAGGAGACGGGCGCGATTCTTCTGAAACCCGCCTAGAAGGATCATTGTCACTGGATTGGAGACTGTTTGATCCCCTTGGAAGAGGATCAACTCATCAGATTTAATATGAGGAAGCGTAGCATATGATTAGACGCGTCAACGCGGTCATTCTGACATTCAACAATGGAGATATGCTGCGTGATCTGCTCAAAAACCTTGGCAATCAAACCTTTCCTTTGGCGAAGATTATAGTGGTGGACAATGCCACCATTGATGGCACTGATCGGATGATTTCTGGGATGTTTCCGGACATAGACTACATCCGTTTGCAGAAGAATACTGGTAGCGCGGGATACGCTCGGTGTTTCGAGGAAGGCCTGCACGGTGCTGACGCGATATGGGCTTTGGATGATAATGTCCTCCCTTCTGTCGATGCCTTAGAGAAGCTTCTCGCTGGATACGAACGCTTGTCAAAGGACCACCCCCTTGGTGCTGTTCGCAGCGTTGGTTCTGATTTCCCGGGGGCCGAACCTTCAATCCTATAAGTGGCCCCATGGCGAGGAACGCTCTTTCAGATGGCAATGATTAAGAAGATAGGGTTGCCCCGATCTGACGACTTCCTTTACGGCGAAGACCTTGAGTACTCTCTCCGAATAAAGGAGAATGGTTACGTATTTTTCTGGGTGCCCGACAGTAAATGTCCAGAGAAACGTCAGGCCAAAATGGAGATATCGTTCTTTGGAAGGAGAAGTCGGATACATAAGGACGCGTATAGGCGCTATTATGCGTTCCGCAATGAGATATGTATCCTGTAGGAACACGGGGAGTGGACGAAGCTGCTGCTCGCTTTGCTCTATGGGCTCAAGGTCTATGTTGCGCTAAGCTTCTCGAGGGTCGATAACAAGAGGGGTATATTTGACGCGATAAGACGTGGTATCATTCATGGCGTTCGCAGAAGGACACGAATCAATCCAGAATATATTCCCATCGTTGCCGTCGAATAATGAGTGAAGGCTACGTATAGCTGTTAGTCGGATTCATTGCGCGGTAGATGGATGGCACTATCCGCCATTTTTCACTATAGCGCTACCTCAGCGTTGAACTTCGCCGGATGATTCAACCCTAACCGTTGTCTCGCCGGCAGTTGCCCCTCGTCAGCCGGCGTATCCCTTGCTGTCCGTTGATCCCTGGCCCCCGTGCAGTTCATATCACCCATTGCGTCAGTGATTTCAACAGATTGATAGCTCGGGCCGGTCCATCGCCAGGGACTTAGAGTTCGCAGTAGTGTTGGCCAGCACAGAACTAACCTCGCTGTGCCAGCACATCGCGTTCATAGGTTTCCATATCGTCCAACCACGCTGCGCGCAGAGGTACATCACTCTTCAGGCACAGCATATCCCACACAGCACTAAACGGCATCGTTTTCATCTCTTCCATCAATGCCAATTTCTGCGCCAGTTTATCTTCTGCTTCTAAGTTACGCAACAATTCAGAGGGGTCCACAAGACCGTAGAGTAAGGCTTTGCGGGTCGCCCGCGTGCCGACGACGTAAGCGCCAATACGGTTAATGCTCGCATCGAAAAAATCTAACGCTACATAGATCCGATCGAGTACACGCATGCGGCCGACTTCCAAAAACACGTTGCGTACATCGTCACTGAACAACACAACATGATCCGAATCCCAGCGGATTGGCCGACTCGTATGAATCAGCAATTTTTTGTGAAATGGCAGATGTGCAGATATTTTGTCGGCGATCGATTCGGTCTGATGAAAATGGCCCATGTCCAAGCAGAGCACCTTATCTCGGGTCAGCGCATAATTGCTGTAAAAATCATTCGAACCCACTGTATAATCTTCACAGCCCAAGCCAAACAATTTACCTTCTACAGCATCGACACAGTCTGCGCCAATGCCCAGCGCCTCATCAAATATCGCATCGTAGGACTCAATCATCCGCTGCCTCGGAGCCGATCGATCCGCAGGATGATCCTTGGCACCATCTGGCGCCCAGTGATTGTTTACACATTCTTTGCCTAATTCTTGCCCCATCGCCTCAGCAATTCGCCGACTAGCGATGCCATGCTGAATCCAGAAATCGCGAATGCCCTTATCCGCATGAGCCAAGGTATACCCATCGTTCGCTTTTGGATGGGCAAAATATGTCGGATTGAAATCAAGGCCTATTTCGTGCTCTTTCGCCCAATTGATCCACCGCGCAAAATGTTTA
>JACLAC010020285.1_pt1 | contig 14950 bp, 6 predicted proteins | sample 8027881 | NCBI WGS metagenome assembly JACLAC01 (sample SAMN15725517, study PRJNA655200) | protist metagenome | isolation source: fluorescence activated cell sorting (FACS) single amplified genomes of... | place: Spain: Blaines Bay Microbial Observatory, Mediterranean Sea | collected 2016-01-19 | reverse complement strand
CTTCCATTCATACCGGTAATCCGGTACGTGCCGGTTTCCAACAGGGAAAACCCTGGTCTCGGGAAAGACACAGGATCTTGGTCTTGGGGGGAAGTCAGGGTGCCGCGTCACTCAACCGCCTTCTGCCCGAGGTGCTGAAGAAGGTTTTAATGCCGGACCGAGGCTTGAAGGTGATCCATCAATGCGGCAAAAAACACCTGGAAAGCGTCAAAGCCGCCTATGCCGGCGCATCTTTTGAGGTGGAGGTCATTCCTTTTATTGACAATCTCAGCCATTTGATGGAGCATGTATTGTTTGCGGTGTGCCGGTCGGGTGCCTCGACCATTGCCGAGCTGAAACTGCTCGGAGTGCCCGCGGTCCTGGTCCCTTTCCCCGGGGCAACCCACGATCACCAGACTTTTAACGCGAAGAGCCTGGCCGATACGGGTGCGGCGGTGCTCTTGCCCGAATCGGAGTGGGCTGGAGCCGGGCAACTCCTCTCCCAATTGATCGAGGAACCGGAAAGACTCGAACTGATGGCGGCCGCTTTTCCCGAGGTAACTCATGATAGTGCCGGCCTTTGCGCCGCCATTGCGCTCGATTTGGAAAAGAAACGTGAGGTAGAAAAGATTGTCGCAGAATATGATGTTTCGTAAAATCAAGGCGATCCACTTCGTGGGAATCGGGGGTGCGGGGATGTCGGGTATTGCCGAGGTCCTTTTGACTTACGGTTACCACGTGAGCGGATCGGATATCAAAGAATCGGAGACAACCGATCGCCTGAGGAAAATGGGGGCTGATATTCGGATCGGTCACGACCCTCGCCATGTGGAAGGTACCGAGGTAGTAGTGGTCTCCAGTGCCATACGCAAGGATAACCCCGAACTCATCGCAGCCCATTATCGCAATATTCCCATCATCCCCCGGGCCGAAATGCTCGCGGAGATCATGCGCATGAAATACGGCATCGCGGTTGCCGGTGCCCATGGCAAAACCACCACCACCAGCATGCTGGCCCATATCCTGGGAGACACCGATCTGGATCCAACCATCGTGATCGGCGGCCGGTTGAACAAGTACGACGCCAATGCTCGGGCGGGCAAGGGCAATCTCATGATTGCCGAGGCCGACGAATCCGATGGCAGTTTTATGCGGCTCTCGCCTACTATTGCCATTGTCACCAACCTGGATGAGGAACATCTCGACCACTACAAGGGCGGAATGCAGGAAATCGAGGATACCTTTCTCGCCTTTATGAACAAGGTCCCCTTCTACGGCCTGGTCGTGGCCTGCAAGGATGACCCCCGGTTGGAAGCATTGCTGCCCCGCGTCTCGCGGAAACTAATCACCTACGGGCTCAAGGGTGATTCGGACCTGGCCGCGGCCGACATCCGGACCCAGGGTTTTACCACAACCTTTGAACTCATGGTCCGCGGCGCCCCTTATGGCCGGATGGAGCTTAGGGTACCTGGCCGATACAATGTTTTGAATGCTCTTGCCGCCATTGCGATTGGTCTTGAATTCGATGTGCCCATGGATACCATGGGCAAGGCTCTCAAAAAATTTACCGGCGCCGATCGTCGCTTTCATCTTATCGGAAAAGCCCGTGGCCGCACCATCATCGATGATTACGCCCACCATCCCACTGAAATCGCCGTGTCACTGGATGCTGCCCGGGAGGCTTGGGCTGAACGACTCATCGCCGTTTTCCAACCCCACCGTTATTCCCGGTTCAAAATCTGTTGGGACCGCTTCCTCAATTGCTTTGCACCCGCTTCCCATGTCGTGGTTGTGCCCATCTACACCGCCGGTGAGGATCCCCTTCCCGGGATCGATGCGGAGCGATTTGCCCATGAGTTGGCTGAACGGCACCCTTCGGTGAGTTTCCTCGATGACCTGGAACAACTCTCCGATCACCTGCTGGATCACTCCCGTGAGGGCGACCTGATCATGGGCCTCGGCGCGGGCACTATCAGTGTTTCCTGTAAGAAGGTACACCGGGCCTGGCAGGATTGATTCCCTCCAGCCCGGCACCGGCAAGCCTTTTTTTTGCTCTGTTCCCGGTGGTTGTGATAGCATGAATTAGATTCAGTTTCCCGTTTTGGTTTGAGCGCATCCGGAAAGAGGTGATTGTATTGGGTCGTTCATCTTCCCGCAGGCGACCAAGAGGGAGCAAACGTACACGGCAAACCCTCAGTAATTTAAGGTTGACCGCCTTTCTTTTTTTGTACGGAATCCTGGCGGTGGGTTTGGTCGCCGGTGTTAGGGTGGGTTATCGCTTTCTGAATACACACCCCATATTTGCCATCAAGACCGTGGTTCTGCAAGGGGTTTCGTCCAAAACGGAAAATGAGTTGAGGCCAATGTTGGAGTATTTGCGGGGGCGCAATTTTTTTCGCGTGGACCTGGACGAGGTTCATGATCGCGTGGGAGCTCATCCATGGGTGGCCTCGACCATGGTAAGTGGCCAGATTCCGGACAAGATTAGAGTCGTGGTGCGGGAGCGTCGGCCCGCTGGACTGGCCCGTTTGGGTAACAGCCTGTTCCTGTTGAATGGTGACGGTCGTGTGATTTGCCCCTTGGATTCTTACAGTGGCAACGCCGATATGCCCATCCTCATCGGGCTCGAGGACCTGAACGATCAACCCACCGCCATTCTCACCGGTCTGGAAGCCCTGGACCTGATCAAAGAGACCAGTTTGTTTTTTTGGAACAATATTGAAACCCTCGATCTTTCGGATAATGATAATATGGTGGTGCACCTCCACAATGAGCGTGCTCCCATCCACCTCGGCGACAAGATTATTGTCGCCAACCTGAAGAACTACCTTGCCATTGCGCAACACGTTCAAAACACCTATCCGGCTCTTGATTACATCGAACTTGGGTTTCCCAACCAGATTGCGATCAAGCCGAGGGAAGGTCAGAGCAACGGAGAATAGGAATACCATGGGCAAACAAGAAAAATACATCGTGGGATTGGATGTCGGCACCAGTAAGATTTGTGTGGTCGTTGGGGAAATCAAGCTGGATAAGACCCTGGACGTAATCGGTATCGGTACCGCCGAGTCCCATGGTTTGCGCAAGGGGGTGGTCGTCTCTCTGGAGAAAACGGTTGAAGGCATCAACAAGGGGATAGAGGAAGCCGAGTTGATGGCGGGCATCGAAATCAGCCAGGTCTTCGTGGGGATTTCAGGTAATCACATAAAGGGATTCAACAGTCGTGGCGTAATCGGTATTTCCACTAAACAGCAGGAAATCCTCAAGGAAGATATCGACAGGGTGATTGCCGCGGCCCATCCGGCCGGTATGCCCGGTGACAGCGAAATTATCCATGTTCTGCCCCAGGAATATAAAGTGGACGATCATGACGGTATCATGGATCCCACCGGTATGACCGGTCGCCGCCTGGAAGTGAATGCCCATATTGTGACCGGCTCCACCACCGCCATTCAGAATATGATGACCTGTGTTCATCGTACCGGCTTGAATGTAGCCGGCAAGGTCCTGGTCCAGAAGGCCAATGCGGAGGCCGTGCTGACCGAGGATGAAAAGGAGATGGGGGTCGCTCTTGTAGATATCGGGGCCGGCACCACCAACATCGCCATTTTCGAACGAGGCAGCCTTTGGCACACCGCTGTCATACCCGTGGGTGGCTACAACTTCACCAACGACATTGCCATCGGCCTTCGAACCCCTATTCCCGATGCGGAGAAAATCAAAAAGAAATTTGGCTGTGTGCTTTCGGGATACCTGGATGAGGACGCCATGTTCGAAGCCAGCGGCGTGGGTGCCCCCAAGCTTCGCATGGTGCCCCAGCTGACCCTGGTCGAAATCCTCCAGCCCCGGGCTGAAGAATTATTCCACCTGGTCCATCAGGAGATCACCAAGGCTGGTTATGACTCCGTGATCAACGCGGGTCTGGTTATTACCGGCGGCGGGTCCTTGCTCACCGGGGTTACCGAAATTGCCGAACTGGAATTTGATTTGCCCGCACGGCTCGGGAAACCCACGGGCATCGGGGGCCTGGTTGATGTCGTCTCCTCTCCTGCTTATGCCACCTCCATCGGCTTGATCAAATTCGGACAAACGGAAGAGGCGAGCGGCAACCGGCTACCGGAGGCGGGAGTCAGAAAACTTTACAAGCGCATCAAAGATTTCTTTCTCGTTGACTTTTAGGTGAAGGATCCAACCGACAGCTTTTTTCTCCAAGCTCTTTTACCACGGTTGTCTTGATCACCATGGAGCATCGAATCACCGGACTGTCAATATCCCGGGTAGGGTCATGACAAACTGGGATAAGATTCATGGAAATCTACCCTTTTTTCCCGAAAACCGGATCAAACTGGATCCGGTTTCAACAAAAACCTTCTTGGTTGAACCAATATCCTTGGGGTCTAATCGGTCCTCCATGGGCCAAAAATGGCATTTTTTGTCGGAATATCCAGAAAAAAACATTCCATTCGGCTACATATTGTGTTATTTACTATTGTGGATACAAGATGTCGTGGTACAATTCGTACTTTGAACATGAACCCGATGCACAGAGGATGTAAAGCTTGTGATGATTAGAGGAGAGGAAATGATTCAATTCGGAGAGCAAGAAACGAAATTGAATCTGAGTTTTGAGCAGGAAACCGAACGAACCCCGGGAGCAAACATCAAAGTCCTTGGGGTTGGTGGTGCGGGCGGCAACGCGGTCAACCGTATGATAGAGGCGGGCATCTCGGGTGTGGACTTCATCGTAGCCAACACGGATGCCCAGGCATTGCGGAGCGCCCATGCTCCCATCAAGATCCACATCGGCGCCAAGATTACCAAAGGCCTGGGTGCGGGCGCCAAGCCGGAGATCGGTCGAGAGGCGGCCCTGGAGGATACCAACGCCATACTGGAGCACCTGGAAGGTGCGGACATGGTGTTTGTTACCGCGGGTTTGGGCGGTGGTACTGGTACCGGAGCGGCGCCTATCATCGCATCACTTGCCAGTGAATTGGGAGCCCTGGTGGTCGCGGTTGTGACCACACCCTTCCGGTTCGAGGGTCCTCGGCGGCGAGGCAACGCGGAAAGTGGGCTAAAGGAACTCAAGGGAAGTGTAGACACGGTCATTACCATCTCAAACGACAAGTTGCTGACCACCGTTCCGGACAAAACCCCGTTTACCGAAGCGTTCCGCATCGCTGACGACGTTTTGCGCCAGGCAGTGCAGGGCATTAGCGACCTGATCAATGTGCCTGGGGTCATCAACCTCGACTTTGCCGATGTGAAGACAATCATGGAAGGCATGGGTGTAGCCCTGATGGGGAGCGGTAGTTCCGCGGGTGAGAACCGGGCGGTGGAAGCGGCCCAGATGGCTATTTCCTCGCCATTATTGGAAGAAGCTTCCGTGAACGGAGCCAAAGGGGTTCTACTCAATATTGTGGGTGGTCCCGACCTGACCATGAACGAAATCAACGATGCGGCCACCCTTATCCACGAAGCCTGTGATCCGGATGCTGAAATCATTTTCGGGGCTGTCACCGACGAGAAGATGACCGGCAGCGTGACCGTGACGGTCATCGCAACAGGGTTCTCCACACCAAGCCGCGAGTTGGCCGAGGAAGAGAACAACGTTTTGGAATACTTTCCCGAGCGCAAGGCACGGCACACGACTGATCATTATGGCAGGAGCCAAAATGTATCACGTACCGGGGACACGGTCCGCCGAAAGGACCCTGCCCGTACCGGGGACAGTACGAATGTTGCCAAACCAAACCCATCATCTCCTCAGGATCATCGTGAACCCACTCGTTCCGGTTCGCGGAAGGTTCCGGTACGCGAACGGTTCGCGACCAACCGCGCGACTCGAGAACGGGAACAAGCCAGGGCAAGTGCACGTAGTTTCAGCGGGCGCTTGGAAAATCCAACGGCAGCGGCCCCACTCAAAACGGAAAAGGCCGCTGAATACGATACGCCGGAAGAAACTATTCAGGAAGTATTGATGACACCGCAAAGCTACGGTGCCAACAACCTGGGTTTCGACGACGAAAATGATCTGGATATCCCAACATACCTTCGCAACATGAAGAAAATCCAGAAATAACCCGGGGCTCTGCCGACGGGTTAATCCAATTGCCTACCCATTTTTTTGAGGTAGGGTTTGCACCTCCATTTTCATTGATTATAAATCAAATCGATAAAAAATATTATACCTGTCACCTTGAAAGTAGGTGAATGTTGAGCCCGGGTTTTCCCGGGCTTTTCTTTTTTAGGTGTGGAATGAGACATGAGATGGGCAAGGACAATGAGGAGGGTGCTGAATGAAAGGATGGTTGATTTGGCTTGACCGTGTCTGAACGGCGCTTCTTATATTCCAACTCGTTCAATTTTTTTCTTTCCTCACAGCTGCCTCTAATGCATTTTTTTATGCTCAGCACTCGCCTCACCAACCTGGAAATACACCTCCGCGCTATTTTTATGTGGATATCCAGTTCAACTTCAGTTTGCTTAATTCCTTACGGTTGGTATTTCTCCAGAATTGGAAACTCATATAGTTTGTTGAAATAATTGAAAATTCTAGTTGATTTCATGGGAAAATTGAATTATCATGAATATCAAAGTGGTTAGGACCCCATTTAAACCTGAAAATCAGAATGTCCATATTTTAAATCTATGATCATTTAATCTACGATAGTCGTAAAATTGCCAAAAAACACGTAGGGAAGTGATGTTAGGGTCATATTTGAGAGGGGCTTTTCGATAAGCCAACGATTATTGGGTACTCTGGTAGGTTGTGTCTTGTGGAATATTGTTAGTGGTCATCTGTTCTGGTATTTTTCGTTACCTGGTATTTTCTCTTTCTGGCTACAGTTATGTGGGCACATGTCTTTCCAAGTAGCCCAGAATTTTTCCACTGGAGCACGGGTCCGTCTGTCAGACAAGCATTTATCTCAACTTGCCGGATTCCCATGGGGTTCTAGGCTGGTTGTCCTTGTTTCGAAACTAATGGGTGTCCAACCAAAAAACCATGGAATACAACAATGTTCCGTTGGACAATTGTGGAAATCCATTTTTCCAAGACAAACAATTCTTGGAGAACATGGCCATTTTGTCCCTGCCGGGATAAGACAAACAGAGATATATGTTGGACAATAACATATATGAAATCAACATGAAAAAAAATGGACGTATTTACTTGAATGCGCGCGTGACGCCTGGAGGCGGACAAAATGGAGCCCAATAAAAAAAGAAAGATGATTCTGATTTCAGACGACTGTCAAAGTAATTTGAAGGTCTTGAGCGAGACGTTGAAGAAATTTGGTTATGACACTCTTGAAACAAAGAATGGGAAGATGGCGGTTAAACTGGCACTTGGTGAGGGGCCGGATATGGTCTTATTGGATATCCACATGCCGGAAATGGATGGATATGAAGTCTGTAAATTGTTGAAGGAGAACCCTATTTCCAAAGATATCCCGGTGATGTTTGTCAGTGGATTAATGGAGCCGTTCAACAAACTCAAGGCTTTCGAACTTGGGGCCGTGGATTATATGACCAAACCTATCCAGTTGGAGGAAATCAGAGCCCGGATTGAAGTCCACCTCGAGGTTCGTCAAAAGGTTAAAGAACTGGAGGAATTCAACAAAGTCATGCTCCATCGAGAAATGCGGATTGTGGAGTTGAAAAAGGAAGTCAATTTATTGGCTTCTGACTTAAAAATAGATGTACCCTATCCTGAAACCTGGAAAGAAAAAAATTAACGGAGATAACTCGTGGATATTTTAAAACCCTGCATCAAAAGGGTTATTCAGTCTGGAAAAATTCTGGTTGTGTTTACCACCTTTATCCTGGGGATAACCCTCGTAGCCTGGATGATGCAGGACAGGATAAAAAAGCAATTGCAAAACCGTCTCCAACAAAACCTTCAAACAGTTTTACGGACCTCCCATGGTATTGTAATAAACTGGCTGAGGGATCTGTTCCAAACCGTTGAGCTCCAGTCCGAAAATGAAAATGTCAAACACATAGTCCAACAGTTACTTGAAGCCTACGCAATGGGTGAAGACCCTGCCAATAGTCCTGCCCAAACACAGCTTCGCCACCATTTGGCCCCCTGGTTGGATAGTAGTGGTGCAGAGGGTTTTTTTATTTCTGACCCCTCCGGTTTGGTCATTGCCTCCTCGCGGGATCAAAACATCGGGACCATCACTCCAGTAATCAAGCAGGGGGATTATTTCTTCCGGGCCTTGGGCGGCAACCCTCAGGTTGTTCTGCCGTTCGAAGCAGAGGTGGCCTTACCCAACCTCGAGGGTGAATTGACGGTTGGTGAGCCGACCATGTTCATTTTGGTGCCTGTATATGGCAGCAGTGGTGAGATTAATGCCTTGTTTGGCTTACGACTGGACCCTTCGAAAGACTTTACACGGTTAGCTATTCTTGCCCGGTCCGGAAAAACTGGTGACTCCTTCCTTTTCAACCAAGTGGGAAAAATCATTTCGGAATGCAGGTTTAGCGAGGATCTGAGGCGATTGGGTCATTTACCCGCTCAAAGCCGGTCGATTCTAGCGCTTTCCGTTACCGATCCCGGCGGTAACCTGATGATAGGACACATACCGAGTCATCCAAAGGACCAGATGCCCCTGACGCGCATGGCCAGAAGTGCTGTTGCAGGGGATTCCGGTTTTGATTTAAAAGGATACCGTGATTATCGAGGGATTCCCGTTGTGGGTGCATGGACCTGGGACGAGCAATATAATTTTGGGATGGCTTATGAAGTCGATATATCCGAAGCCTACCTGCCCTTCACTACTGTTCGTTTCACAGCTATTTTCACGCTTTGTATTCTAACCTTCCTTTTTCTTATCCTGTTGTTCTTCAATGAAAAAAGCAGAAGGGAGGCCGTGAAAGCCGGGGAGAGAATCGCCCGGAGTGAACAGAAATTAAAAATCCTGACTGATTCCGTTCAAGATGCCGTTATCATGATTGATCCACAAGACAGGATCAAGTTCTGGAGCCGGGGTGCAGAGAAAATGTTCGGATTCATTAAGGATGAGGTGATGAACAAACGTCTCCATGAAACCGTCGCTCCGGGATTCTACCACGATGATGTTGGCAAGGGCAAAGAGGTTTTCTCTAGAACCGGTAATGGTACAATCATCGGAAAGCTCCGGGAAGTCATGGCCCTCAGAAAAGGAGGAACACGGTTTCACGCTGAAATATCAGTCAACGGAATAAGAATGAACGATGGGTGGTGGGCCGCGGGGACTGTAAGGGATATATCCGACCGTAAGCAGGTGGAAAAAGCCATTTTGGACAATGAGGCCCGGTTGAGAGAAGCTCAGGAAATTGCCCACTTGGGGTATTGGGAGTTGGAACTCCCGTCGGAAAGACTGAAATGGTCAGAGGAAACTTATCGTATCTTTGGGCTTGCTCCCCAGAAACAGGAAGCAACGTTTGAATTATTTTTGGAAAAGATACATCCTGATGACAGGGACTTTGTAGCAAAAGCGTATTCAGATTCCCTGGTCAACAAAAGTGGGTACAACATAGAACACAGGATTTTATTGCCAGACGGAACGGTGAAATATGTCCATGAAAGGTGCAAAACAGAATACGACACAAGCGGGAATCCCCAACGATGCCTTGGCACGGTTCAGGATATTACACAACTGAAACAGAAGGAACTTAAATTGTCTCAATTGTCGGAACGGTTTGAACTGGCTTCCAAAGCGGCCCAGGTCGGTGTCTGGGATTGGGACTTCAAAAGCAACATCCTTATCTGGGATGATTCCATGTATGCGTTGTATGGCATTAAAAAAGAGGATTTTTCCGGTGCTTACGAGGCCTGGGTGGCTCATGTTCATCCTGATGACATGGAATCCGCACGAGCAGAACTGCAGAATGCACTCAACGACAATAAACCCTTTGATACGGTATTCAGGATTCAGACTAAACAGAATCATATTAAATATATCAAGGCAGATGCAATGATTCATCAGGGTGAAAATGGCCCCGCCAACCGGATGATCGGAACAAACTATGACATCACCCAGCGCATGGAAACCGAAATCGAGCTAAAAAAGCTCAATGAACACCTGGAACAGCGAGTTTATGAACGGACCAAGGAGCTTGATCATTCCCGAATCGCAGCCTTGAGTATCATGCAGGATGCCAACCAGCAACGGATGAGAGCTGAACAGGCGGTGCTCGAGCTGGAACAATCCCAAAAGAAAATCGCTGAAAACGAGGAGAGATTCAGAGGCTTGGTTGAAAGCACCTACGATATCATTTGGGAGCACGATGGGAATGGCGTTTTAACCTACATAAGCCCAACAGTCAATAGAATACTCGGGTTTGACCAGGTCGAGGTTTTAGGCCATCCCGGACTGGACCTGGTAGTTACAGCTGATGTGGACAGGTACCGGAAAATGCTTGATGAATGTGCGGCCGGCGGCAAACCGATCAGGTCATTTGAAATCCGGAATACTCACAAGGATGGAAAAACTATTGTCTACATCGAAGCTAATGTGACACCGGTTTACGCCAAAAATGGCTCTTTTGCCGGATTCCGTGGTGTAAGCCGAGATATAACCGAACGGAAAAAAGCAGAGGAAACACTGCGAAAACTTTCTCGGGCGATAGAAGCAAGCCCAGTGAGCGTGGTGATTACTGATACTCTGGGTAGAATTGAATATGTTAATCAGAAGTTTATAGAAGTGACCGGATATACGCGTAAGGAAGTGATGGGACGGAATCCGAGAATTTTAAAATCCGGCCAAGAGACCAGCGCTTTCTTCAAGGAACTATGGGAAACCATCACCAGTGGACAACAATGGCAAGGTGAGCTATGCAATAAGAAAAAGGACGGGTCATTATTCTGGGAACGGGTATCAATATCACCGATATTTGATCATGAAAGGGGGATCACTCATTTTGTAGGGGTCCAGGAAGATATATCCGAACAACGGAAAACCCTAGAAAGTCTCGAACTCACCCAATTCTCGGTGGATCGGGCGGCCGATCTAATTTTTTGGGTGTTGGTGGACGGTCGCATTGCCTATGCCAATCAACAGGCTTCCAGGGTTCTGGGTTATACGCTTGGGGAACTATCCCGTTTGCAGTTATCTGATTTTGATATGAACCCCAAGATCAGAAATAAAGGCATCCAATTCCTCATGCCAGAGATTGGTCAAAACGAATCCCTGACGTTTGAAGGCGTGTTCAGGAAAAAGAAAGGGCAAAGGTTTCCGGTTGAGTTGACCGTTATCAGAAGGGTTTTCGGAAAGCAGGAATTCTTTTTTGCTACGGCCAGAGACATCACCGACCGGAAAAATGCAGAAAAAAAGCTGCAAGAGGCCCTGACCAAGGCTGAAGAAGCCACGCAGGCAAAAAGTATGTTCCTGGCTGCCATGAGTCATGAAATCCGAACGCCAATGAACGGCGTGCTGGGTATGTTGGAGCTCCTGAGGTACTCCCCCCTGGACCATCAACAAAAGCGGACAGTCCACACCATTCACGATTCGGCACAGGCCCTTCTCCAAATCCTAAATGACATCCTGGATTTTTCAAAAATCGAAGCCGGTAAACTCGAACTTTGTTTCGAGGATATCAATCTCACCAGGTTGGTTGAATCCGTCATTGGGTTGATGGTGAATAATGCCCACGAGAAAGGACTGCACGTACACCTCTTTATCTCACCCCTATTGAGCACCAAGTTATTCTGCGACAGTACGCGTATGCGACAGGTCCTGTTCAACCTATTGAGCAATGCCATCAAATTTACCTCCGAAGGGTACTTATCTTTAGAGGTCCACGCTGATCCCATTTCTGAGGGTCGACAATCCATTTCCATTCATATCGAGGACAGCGGGATCGGGATTTCTGCTGAAAACCAGAAACGGTTGTTTGCTCCCTTTACCCAGGCCGAACAATCAACTACCCGTCGTTTTGGCGGTACAGGGCTTGGTCTGACGATTTGTCGCCGGTTGGTTGAGCTCATGGGGGGGAATATTTCCATGAAGAGCGAAGCCGGCAAAGGCACCACTGTAATTCTTTCATTTGAGCTGGCCGTGGCTTCGGGTCCTGATCCATATGAAGCACTCACCGCCCGAAAGGTGCTGATCCTTGAAGGGGCGAACGACAGGGAAGAGAGGTACATCAAACAGTATTTTGAGGATTGGGGTATGAACATTTCATCAATCGCCGTGTGTACGATTGGTGAGCTCAGGGACAGGCTCTCTCAGGATTTTCCCGATTTGATCCTGGCATGGGAAGACGAGATCGAACGATTGGGAGGATTGAAAGCCCTCGTTGCCAATATAGGGCCAACCCCTTCCATCATTAACCTGATTTCTTCGAGTCCGGATCTGAGTGGCAACATTCTTCTTATTGATGAAGGGGTGCAGGTTACCACGAATCCATTGCAACGAACCTTTTTTCAACGAGCAGTCTGTCTGGCATTGGGGCTTGAAGAAGCCGATGATGTTCTTCCCAGGATGAGCGGTGGAGATGAAAACCTCAGATTAGAATCCTCTTGGAAAGGTGATTCGGAACAGCAGAACATTCTCATTATCGAGGATCACCCAACCAATCAACAACTCATCAAAAGCCAATTGGAACTTCTGGGCCTGACCTGCGATCTTGCAGAAAATGGACAGGAAGGTCTCAGTTTATGGGAGACTGGGGATTTCTCACTCGTGCTCAGTGATGTTCACATGCCCGTGATGAACGGCTACGATTTTTCCCGAGCCGTCCGTAAAAAGGAAAAAGCTCGGGGCGGCCATACTCCCCTCATCGCCTTGACCGCCAATGCCCTTGCCGGGGAAGCAGATAAGTGTAAGCGAGCGGGCATGGACGATTTCATGGCTAAACCCGCCACCATCGAGCAGCTCAGGACCAAATTGATCAAATGGCTGCCCCTGAATGGGACTAGGAATAGGGATCCCGACATAACGACTTCTGTCAAAATAACAAATAGGGAAACGAATCATTTTTCATTACTTTTCAAGATGTTCCAAGACAAGAAGAAAGTATTGAGCATGCTCGAACAATACAAAAAAACCAATGATGCCGATATAGACAACCTACGTTTGTGTTTGCATAACCAGGATCCGGTTCAGCTTGGGAAGATGGTCCATCGAATCAAAGGCGCAGCTGGATACGTGGGCGCTTCAGGCCTTGAAAAGGTGAGTTTTGACCTTGAAACTGCCTGCAAAAAGGGTGAATGGTCCGGTATCGAAATCCTTTTACCCCGATTCTGGTCAGCCCTCACCGAAGTTGACCAGGCGATGATGGACCTCAAAAAAGAAGAGGAAACTTAGAAAATGATTAATTTTGTTGTCCTCGTTCTTGAAGACCATGATTTTCAACGAGCCATGGCGGTCACGATGTTGGAAGACCTGGGTGTGGGAATCATTCTCGAGGCCTCCGACGGCCAAGAAGCACTGCAAACTATTGACACCCATCGATCTACAATTGACCTGGTGCTCTGCGATCTGGAGATGGAAGGGATGGACGGTATCGAATTCATCCGCCACCTGGCTGAGAGAAAATTGACCCAGGCCATTATAATAACCAGCTCCATGAACGATGAACTTGTACTAACCGTAGAAAATTTAGCAAATATTCATCAGGTCCATGTGCTCGGAACCTTGAAAAAACCCTTGGACCGAGATGCGTTGAAGACGTGTCTCTCCAAATATCAGAAAATTAACAAGCCACAACCCAAACCCGAAAAAAAAGGCCAACCCATACCATTGTCGGAAATCGAAGACGCCATTCAGGCTGCCCATTTCATTCCCTTTTTCCAGCCAAAGGTGTCCATCAGGCGACGGTCCATCCTGGGTGCAGAGGCACTGGCTCGCTGGGTGCATCCCAACAAGGGAATCATTCCCCCCAGTGCCTTTATCCCGGCCATGGAAGAACACGGTTTGATTAATGCCCTCAACGAAATCATCCTGACAAAATCATTCAGATATATGGGCCGTTGGTTGGAACAGGGGTTTGAACCAACCGTGGGTCTCAACCTCTCTCCACGAATGATCGAAAATACCCAACTCCCCGACAGGCTAATCAAGACCTGTCGAAAATACGGTATTCCCCCGGCAAAGATTGTTTTTGAAATCACTGAGAGTGCTGTCTCTCAGGACTTGGCAAGAATCTTGGAAATCCTTTCGCGCCTGCGAATGAAAGGTTTTGGGTTGTCGATCGACGATTATGGAACCGGCTTTTCCTCCCTGGACCAGCTTCGCCGGATGCCATTCACCGAATTGAAAATCGATCGTGGTTTTCTGATCGACCTCAAAGCCGGCGGAAAAAACTTTACCATTATCGATGCCACTATCAAGATGGCACGCCAACTCAAGATGAAAACTGTAATTAAAGGCGTTGAAACAGCCGGCCAGTTGGCTATTTTGGCTGATCTCGGTGCTGATGTCGCCCAAGGATACTATGTGGCCAAACCCATGCCCGGCGACACCTTTATCAAGTGGGCGAAAAAATGGAACCCTCTCGAATTCCCCTCGTTCCAACAGAGAAAAGAACCCTCAAAACCTTCCGATCCCATTCCGAAGCGACCCATTGTATCAGCCGGCCAATCCGCTCCTGTTCCCATCAATCCCGAGGTTGAAAAGAAGTTTCATTCCGCGCGAATCCTCGTTGTTGATGATCATCGTTTTACACTCCGGATGATGGAAGAAACCCTTAGGCAGCAGAACGTTCACAAGATTCATTTAGCTTCCTGTATCACTGAAGCGCATAAGATCCTGACTACCGAAGTATGTGACCTCATCATCACTGATATTGAGCTAAGGGATGAAAATGGTCTCGAATTTCTAAAATCTATCCGGTGTGGTACGACCCAGGCTCGCCGCGACATCCCCGTTCTAATCCTCACATCCCACGGAACGCACCGAGCTATCGGCATTTCCACTGCACTGGATGCACAAGGATTCATTGTAAAACCCTTGAAATTTCAGGATGTGAAACACAAAGTCGC
>JACLAC010003835.1_pt1 | contig 14951 bp, 8 predicted proteins | sample 8027881 | NCBI WGS metagenome assembly JACLAC01 (sample SAMN15725517, study PRJNA655200) | protist metagenome | isolation source: fluorescence activated cell sorting (FACS) single amplified genomes of... | place: Spain: Blaines Bay Microbial Observatory, Mediterranean Sea | collected 2016-01-19 | reverse complement strand
AAGTCTGGATTTCCATCGCCTGTGCTACTTACATGCTTGTTTGCTATTGCCTTCTGCAGACTCATCGCATGACCACCACGACCACCATCACTATCACTATCACTGTACTCGTCCGACAAGCCCAAATGATCAGTGCATACTTGGAAACCCTGTACGGTCAAATATTTTGCACAACTAGTCGCAGGAGCTGATGGAGGATTCACCAACCATTTCATTGCACCAAGCATATTTCCAGTGCGCAAACCTACACAATCACCAAGGCCATCATGACGGCGTTGGCGGCGTTGCCCTGGGGGACAAGACTCGGGGGGTAGTGGCAACTTATCAAACTGCGTCTTCTTCTTATCATTGCTGCCATTATTATTTGGATTTGCAATCTTCTTGTTCTTCGCGCTGACAAGCAACACACACACAAGTGACAACAACACCAACCAAGTGGACAGATGCATTTTCCTTCACAAGTTGCAGAAATTTCTCAAAATGTTTTGCACATACTATATCAATATGATATTTTACAGTTAAGGAACTTTTTACTGACACACCAGCACCTGCGAAATGGCAGGTGAATCGTCGAATCGAGCCCAAAAGGAAACTAAGAAAACTCTCCTCAAGTTTTTTGCAGTTTACATAAAACAATTTTTCCACATATCTTTAAGTTCTTCTGCGTGTGCAAGTGAGGTACTGGGATCGATGCCCAGGTCTTCCACAAACTTAATTTGGGAGTCTAGCTCAAATGGTAGAGCGCACCGTTAGCATCGAACGCAAAGAAGAAAATTCTCTTTTTTGATTTTTTGCATTTTTCAGCACCCTCCCGTTGAGGATTGGGGATTGGGGATTGGGGATGCCCAAAAATTGAATCGTAAGACGTGACATTTGTAGATGAGGGAAAACTATAATTTCTGTTCAGTTATTTAGTTTGATGTGTACTACTGATTGGATATTTTTCAGATCATATATATACACCCTCTTCTTGTTCTTTATTCGCGTTCTTTGCCCTTTTCATGGAATGTCGGCTCTCCACCCAGCAATTCTGACCTGGCTGATGTCATAACCATTTTGCTCGGCAATGCTTAAACCTTGCTCTAGGACGGAGAGCTCCTCGGATTTGGTCATCGTGGTGCCTCTATCATCACTGTAGTCATTACCTGTACCTTGAAAGACTGGTTCGACCTTTTCTTCTAAAGAGCAGTCGACTTCAGCGCCAGATAAACCTTGACATCCAACCTGATATCTGTAGTTTTCCTTGACATCGGAGGGCCACGGTAGAGGATCCTTGACCCGCGGGCGTTTTTTCGTCATGATCCACAGGTAGTCTCGTGCGGGTACGCCGACAAGACACCAACTGTAATCTTCTGCCACGTGAATGAGTATGTAATCAAGACGAAGTGGTAAGTATATGAGCAACTTGGGATTTAGGCTCCAGCGAGTGTTGGTCGTTTTATCCTTGACGTATGCATGCATTTGAGCCAGTTGTGAAACTTGAGAATCTAGTGGTGTTGATGTGAAGTTCACTTTGATCATTTCGTGGGATTCATTGTAAGTATAATGCTCGTATGGATTGCAAAGTTTGTGTTCATTGACGCTAAGAATTGGCATATGGGCTAGCACATGCCACCGAATCATAAACGAAGCCAAGTCGATGGGGGTGCTGGAAGCAGAAACGCGAACTGAGACACTGCGTGCGGCTAATTTGGCTTGGGTTCTTTCCAAGGTAGGACGCCAAAGTTGTGTGTGAGCTCCAGTTGCATCTGCTGCGCCCCATCTGGTCAAATTCATACGGAATAAATCCTTCTCTTCCACAGTATTCTTGGTGGCACTGCCCTCGAACCAAAACGAACCTGCTATATGCTTTGGTTGGGGTTCTCGATCTAGATAAAACTCTCCACCTTGGATTTTGTTTGCAGCTACAGTAAGGAGCCAACATATACCTTCTGCTCCTTCCCAGGCTGTTCGCATGGGCTCGAGGTAGGATTTGCTTTCGCCGTAAGCTGACTCTACTCCTTCTGATAGTGTCCATCCTGGATGTGCAGTCACGATCTTGACTTCAGGATGTTCCTTGGTCCAATACTCTGCCAAGATGACTTGACCACGCTTGGCATAGGCATACGCTTTTTGACCATCATAATTTTTTTCACTACTTTCATTCGTGGATGTCAACACCTCCCATGAGGGGAGGCCGTAGTTGTACATACCTCCACTTGATACGATGACTAAACGGCTGTCAGCCGTAGCATTTAAAAGAGGCATGCATAAGTCACCAAGTAAGTAAGTACCAAATAAAAGGTGAGCAGCGAAGGTAGTTTCAAACCCTTCTTTGGTCATAGTGAGTTCATTGAGGAGTGCTCCAGCATTGCATACAAGCCCATCCAATCTTGGTTGGGAATCTTTCGCGACTCGGGCAAGAGGATGGAATGTCAATTCATCAACTACGCGTCTAACATCGGCTTCTAGACTGACATCTGCTTGTAAAAAGACCACTTTGTCATTTCCACTCTGTGCAACCACATCGTCACGAGCAGCCTCAGCACGCGCTTTATTGCGACACAACATGAAGACAGTGGCTTTCTTCTTGGCTAAATAGATGCTCATTTCTTTACCAATGCCTGCGTTCGCGCCAGTGATGGCAAATACTTTTCCAGTTAAGTCAACTCCATCATGAAAGGATGGTTGCTCATATTTCGCAATATTCTTTTCGTAACCTGTCTGTGTAAAGTGTTTTTTACCATAGAAGTAAAAATTCAGGGTAGTCTGCACCTGACCAAATACCATTGTTGTTCTTTTCAAACCTTTACGAAGCGATGATAGTGTGATTTTCCCAGATATCTGATGTCTTAGTCAGCTACGACGAATCGAGGTGACCTTAAGAGTATTAGTATTGAGATAACTTGTCAAGATCCACTTCAAAAAAAAACTAAACCAAGCAGCTCAAGATCTTAAATAGCAACCGAAGAAACCTTTGCGTTGGAGTAGCTTGAGGGTATCATTTAATTTCTACGAGGGTGACTCAGGACCGTCAGACCGTCGGCTCCTTTGGGTGTGGGATGGTTGCCGAAAAATACCCTGTCTTCGTGAGTATACGAATAGGCTGGTCTCAGTACTATGGCGAGTTCGGTGGATATGGATGAGATCCGCAAGACGGTTTCAGCGAAACTCTTGGCGGAAGGTACTTCTTATGGGGCATTGCAGTATTTACAGTCCTTCGTGGCACGCAAGAGAAAGCAGATGGGTGCTGATAACACTTCACAAATAGTTTTCTATGGAGCATCTTGTTTGGTATCAAATGGAAATGGTCATGACGCTGGAAATGCCTTGAAGTGGTTCGTAGAAAGTAAGGACTTGCTACATATCGATCCTGCTGTAAAAGACTCTGGGTTTTGTGATACACTTCGTTTGGTAGAGCTTTTTAGAAAGTTCCAGGCAAAAGATTTAGAGCCATGTGCTTCTGTTATATACGACCCATTTCACAAGGTAGTAGTGGAGAGCAAAATGACCGTTGGTGTACACATAAACTCAAACGTCACAAAACGCATGAAAGAATTCGATGAACTTTGTGCAGATATTTTCGAACAGACGAAAGTCTGGCGCAGCGCGTATCGTGTGTGTACTCGATTAAATTTAATTGAAAGATCTGCTTCCATCTTGAATAGTTGGTCAGACAATGACAGCACCTACATGCACGAGAAGCCCCTCTTCTTCGCCAGGGCAATTTTGACTTTGTTGTCTGAGAAGCGTGTTGCTGCTGCGGCTGAACTAGCAAATGCATCCAAAAGCTTCATGAACAGCACAGATAATGCCGTTGTTGAACCCCTTGTGCCAGGGGGGGTGGATTCAGCTTACCTGGCATGCTACCACGTCAGTATTATCCTCGCTGAATTGGCAGCACTACCCCCGGCACCCCGTGTCGACAAAGCTCGTCTGTACCAAGTTCTTGCAAACTTGTATGTTGATGTAATGGACCATATTGATAGTCGGCTTGTTGACTTATTAGAAAAAGTTGGCGGTGAAGTATTCGGTTTAGGTAAGAAGGAGAAGCAGCAGATTGACCCCATGAACATGTTCCAAGCTATGATGAATGCGGGAGGAGGCGGCCCGTCATCTGGAAATGGAAAAGGAAAAGCTGGTCAGATTGGTGGCATGGATGTAAACCAAATGCTGAATATGTTGAACCAGATGCAGGGCCGATGAAAACTATTAGAAAAGATTGTATCATTTTTTACAAACCAAACAAAAAAATCAATTATTATCGATGCACCCTAGTCTTCATAGCTTACGGATTTTAAGATTTCATCCCTAGGATAAACTGTTCCTTCAAAATAGGCAGGATTTCGAGCGGCGATATCGTCGCCTGGGAAAGCAACCTCAAGGTCATTTGTAATATTCGATCCTAAATGTAGACGCTCCTTCAAACTTGGTTTTGAATCTTTGCCGGTGTTGTTTCTGCAATCAATTCTAAGGAGACATTTATTGACCCCATAAAGCAATATGGTTTCTCCATTGTCGTCGAGCTGCACTAGCTTCACCTCCGAGCGTGGGGTCATTCGAATTTTACCACCTAATCGTTCAATAGCCATTTTAGATAGCTTGTTGTGCCGCAAATCGATTTCCAGGGGAGATTGGCGAAGGAGATCAACTCCTGCAATACCAACAACAAATGCAGCAATAGTATCGACAGACTTCATAGTGAAATAATTATATCTAAAATCCATTTTATTGATGCTTTTAATGCTCAAAAGCCGCAGCAAGTCCACAATTTGCTTCATATCACCATCGACAAGCTCACAGCGTTGTAAATCAATCATTTGCAAACTGCTAGCGCTGCCATTAGCTGATGTAAGTTGAGGAAACCTAGCAGATATACCACCAGTATTGTTGCCGCTTGTAGCAGCATTTTGGGTACTAATCATCAGTCGCAAGTATGCGGCAAGTAAGTTGGCTTTACCTAATGCAGCGGATTCTTTATCTTTCAATAACTGAGGAAGCTCATTTGGAGTTTGAGCAGGGGCCAACCCACCTCGTCCATCGGGAGTAAAAGTAGTCTTTGTTCGGGAGTTTTTGGTATCACGCACAGCATCAACACGCGATGAACCATAGACTCTTGCACCACCACCTAGGGAACCATTCACTGGTTGGAAAGAACCAATAGATTTGCTAGCTACACTCCCTTCTCCACCATCGAAGAATATTGGCTTGCCACCCGAGAGACCTCCACTCATGATGGAGCCCTGAGCGATCGAACCATTACTACCAAACGCAGCAGTTCCAAATGTGTTAGAACTGTCCTGGCTTCTATCATCTAAGTTTTCTACGAACTTTTGGTAGTCATTCATGACACTAACACCATCTTCGTCATCCCAATTGTTGCTTCTACCAAATGAGCTTTCAGCCCCGACACTTGCACCGAAATTATCTAGAATACTTCCACTGACACTGTCCGCCAACTGAGGTTCTCGAGGAAAGGTATTTCTTAAAGACTCAGAAGTGAGAGCTGCTAATTTGTTCATGTAAAGCTTATTTGCGTTGGCAGTTGTGCTTCCGGACATTCCTTTAGGACCTTGACTGGATACAATGTTGCCTTTCGTGTCCACGGTATTTCCGTCCGCATCCCGGATTTCACCTTTCTTCTTAGGTTTAAGCTTTTGTTTCAAGTTATGCACTTCAACTTTTTCTTGGTTCAAGTCCCTTTCGGCAATTTTGTAACGACGGAGCATGTCCGCCACTGCCATTTGGGACAACTTCAGCTGGGCAGTGAGGTGCATATTCTGTTTTTCAAGTACTTTCTCGCGAGCCCTCAGAGCATCATTACTGTTTTCTACTTGACGAACAATAGATTGAACCATGAGTTGCTGTTGATCTGATTTGTCCAGAGCGTCACCTAGACGATTGCTCAGAACGTCCCCTCTCATACTAGCCATTTTGACACTCTCCTTCAGTTGGTCCTTTTCGTCCCTTTCTGCGTTCATTTTTTCAGCCATCTCATCAAGGCGCTTCAAGGTGCGATATTCTGTAACCCTACTGCGATGCAATTGCTCCTTAGAGGTCTCACTGACCATCAGCAAGTGCTTCTGCAGCTCCTCCATCTGGTGTTTCAGCTTCATCTGCTCTGTTTCTGCTAGGCCCTTCGACTTTTCTGCCATACTTAGAGCATGAGTAATCTCTTGAATGGTAGCTTGTAACATAACTTCAGTCTTGATGGCATCATGCACTTTCTTATCGGAGTATTCTCGAATGTCTTTGTGCTCTTCCAATTTCGCTCGCAGCTCCTTCTGCGTGTCCTCCAACTTCGTACCTCCTTCTGTCACCTTTGCAATGAGTGAAATATTCTGATCTTCAAGTACTTTGAAAGCTTTTCGCTCAATGTGAACTTCTTTGACTTCCTTTTGAAGCTTTTCAATTTTGTAATCACGATCAGAAATGCCTTGCTGCAAGCGATTGATAAGCCCCTGCTTTTTCTTTATCACGACTTTCAGCTCATCAACTTCACCACTAAGAAGTTGAATATGCTCTTGTGCCTTATAGTAGTCATCTTGTTGCAAGAAAAGCAAATTTTGACTCACCAGCAATTCATCAGCGACGGCAGAGTTAGCTACATCAATTCGCTTCGGTGGAGTGAGACCCAGACGGTTCTTTTGTTTCAGCTCTTTCATCATATTGGGTTTTGACTGGGCCTTTGGAGATGAAGCTGGGGTTTGCATAGATCGTCGACGGCCATCACTATCCGAAGTAATAGCTGATGTGCTCATCCTTGAGGTAGCCGTAACTGGTCGTCTAATAGCCTTTTGTGCCCACGACTATGTCCAAATTGCACTAAAAATCGAAATCTTCAAAAATTTCTACCATACACAATATTATTACTGTAAAACCCTGGAGAAACGCTGACCTCTGTGGTTCTCTTCCTTCTTCACCTTTGCTTTCTCCTAAACGTCCGACCGTCGGCCTCTGGGAATCCAGGGGTTGCTTTTGAAAAATCAAGGAAATTTCACACCAGGCTTTTCACTCCCAGACTCCAGTGATGTATTGTGTGATTAGTGCCACTCGGTCTTATTGTTACATTTGAACATGCCGAGTAAATGGAAACGTAGCTGCGGTCACAAGTTCAGAGATGCGGACATTCGCAAATCTATTAATCTTTGGTGTAGTAATCAAGCTGAAGCAGAAAGAAAATACGGAGACATTAGTGAATGGGATGTATCGAGTGTTACGAATATGAGGAAACTTTTCATAAATAGAGTGACTTTCAATGATGATATTAGCAGTTGGGACGTCTCGAATGTGACCAATATGGAGCGGATGTTCTTTGAGGCTACCGCCTTCAACCAACCCATAGGCGATTGGGACGTCTCGAATGTGACCAATATGGGAAATATGTTCTGTAGAGCTACCGCCTTTAACCAACCCATAGGCGATTGGGACGTCTCGAGTGTGACCAATATGGGAAATATGTTCCATATAGCTGAAGCCTTTAACCAACCCATATGCAATTGGGACGTCTCGAATGTGACCAATATGGAATATATGTTCTGGCAAGCTACCGCCTTCAACCAACCAATAGGAAATTGGGACGTCTCGAAGGTGACCAATATGGGAACTATGTTCTGTGGAACTACCGCCTTTAACCAACCCATAGGCTATTGGGACGTCTCGAGTGTGACCAATATGAAATATATGTTCGAGCATGCTGAAGCCTTTAACCAACCAAGCAGTCAAACTCCCAATGTCGAACGTTCCATTCGTTTTATTCTGTATAAGAATGCTCGATTGGTAACAGGAAAGGGAGAAACAAAGGGTGGTAAGCCTTTGGTTCCAATAGCCAGAAGAGATATTGCATATGTGATATTAAAATTTCTAAGAAAGGATTTAGGATAATGAGTTCTGGTTTGTATGACTTTCATGGCCTCTTGCTTGGCAGTGCATTGTATTGGTGTGAACAGCACATTGTTCGTGAAAACGTTGCTTTTCCAATCCAACTGATTGTTGGGAAAAATTGTATTCTAAGAACGACGCGATATTGAAACCTAAGTTAACACTTCGGGTAGAAGCGTAGAAGTCCAGGAAGTGTTCTTTGTAAATAGGTTATAGATCATTACAATGAAAATCAACGAAAACTTCATAATTAAACTTTTTGTAAAAAAAACTTTCAAGTGCTTTTCTAAATACTTAGCCTTTCCACAGGCATCGAGACTTCGACGATAGACTGGTCCTGGCACCCGTAGTCGACCAAAGTGGGTATTTTTGCAGTGCGTTTAGTTTCCGTATTCGAATACCAGCGTCCACGACCGGTTCCTTGCACGGCGCCATCCCTGTATGCTTTCTTCTTATAGTATCGAAATTGCAGCGAATCTGTATCCTCATCCAGATCATATCTGTCTTTGTAAATTATTTCGCGAATTCGTCGTTGCAAATGGTCCAAATTCATGTGCGGATTCACATTCAATGTCACTTCCTCTTGTATATATGATCCATCTTTTAAGCTTCTCCATGGGGCGAATTTAATCGCGATTGTCAAATCTATATTCGGAAGTCGCACCACCACCTTTGATTCTTCAGACAAACCAAGCTCCAACAGCGTTTTGCTCGAGTCCATGAGATAAGCCTTGCCGTCGTCGTGCTGCAGCGTGTAGCACAACTGTTTCAAATGCTTCTTAAAAGTCTTTTTTTTAACAAGGGACTCGTGAACATCCTGTAAGCGCATATTTTGAAATGCTACCACACTGCAGTCGTTTTCCTTTCCGTGGCTGCTGCAGTGCTGATCGATCAAAATTTGCAATGTCACCTTTTTCTTCTCAGAGTCCCCATTACTACTGCTACTACTACTACTGCTGCTGCTGCTGCTGCTACTGCTGCTGCTGCTGCTTGCTGCAGGTTCTAAGCCACTCCCACTCAGCGTCGGGGGTTCTTGACCCTTCAAGTGTTCCATAGCCAGAGCGTAGTCAGCATTAGACACACTGACATCTATTAGATCCTCGTCTTCCATATCCTTGTCGACTGGTGTGCTGGTATCTGACACCCTCTCTCCATCAAACTCTACCTTCACGAACGCCTGAAGAGACAAGCCGTACAGACTGCACAGTTTGTTCTTGAGTTTCAAGAACGGGTCATTCGCACGTATGGTCCATTTGTGTTCATGTTCTCCGTTTAAGCGAGTTCGCAGCTTCACTATGATGGCCGAGTCATCAGCAGGTGCAGTAGCTTCATGAGTGGTGCAGCGTGCTTCTGATTTGGCGATACCCAACGTGCTTTCCATAGTCTCGACGTTGAATTTCAGCGCGGTCACGTTCTGTGCTCTCTGAGCAGCAGTTAGCACTGTTGGTAGCTCCGAGCTATCATCCAGTGGTGCATCTTGCCACGGACCTCGACTCGTAATCTTAGGACGAGGGGCATTATAGCCTTTTGTGGCTTTCGCGAGTGCTTCCTGTGCTTTCCGTATTGTTTTCTGCTCTTCACTATCCTCTTTGTGTTTTTCTCTACTCATGGCACCTTTCTTCGCCTTCTTCTTCCTCTGATTTGTACCAGTTTCACCTTGTTGCATACTATTTGCGGTAGCATTCTGCTGATTCCCGATAAGGACCTTCGCCTCGTCTTCACCTAGCATAAGCTCGACCTTCCGCTTCATGCGCAGTTGGACGCTGTCCTCGTCACTAGAGTAAGTTGAGCGCTGACTTCTACGCGGGTCGCTCACTGCAATATCGCTGTCACTATCACTATCTATGAACACAGGATCAGGATCTTGCTTTACTTTTCCGCCTTCGCCACCGCGATTCTGTCTGCTTGAATTGGACGATTGCGATCCTGTGCTCGCATTTCTCCTTGATGATTGGGAGGTAAAGAGATTGTCCTCCATGCCACTGTCGCTATCGCTGCTACTATCCGCCGACTTCGTAATTGCCTTTCTCTTCCGATCTTTCCCCTTGTTCAACAGCGAAGCCATGATCTCCACCAGACACGAACCTTTTGAAATCCCTGGAATCTCAAAAAATAGATCTCCACCAAACACGAACCTTCGAAATCTCAAAAAAAAATCTTTTTTATTTAAATTGTGTAGTATTAAATGGGGAAGAAAATGTTCTCAGATCGATGAAACGCACTTAAACCCCCATTGACCTCGGTCGACCGTTCGACCGTTCGTATGTCATGATGTAAAAAGGTTGCTCTCTTTACACCCTTTTAGTCAAATCAGTCCCATAAATCTGCCACTTTCTAGTAATAATAAAGCCTTCAATTGAAGTTTGGTGGTCTTATATCATTTTGCATACCTAGAATCGCTTTTAGTGACCAAGAAGTGAGCCTCTTCGACAATTGACTTTCCGCGACAATGGGTCATTCGGATCAAGATGGAGATCGACGACCAAAAGAGAACTATTACCTATGGCTAGCTTTTTGCACAGTAGGAATGGTTTCATCTTTGACATTATATGGTATTGCCCTGGAGTATGCAACTAGCGGAGGGAGAAAGCTACACGAGATCAGCTTTGTGTTTGTTGTGACGACGATTTATTCCATCACTGCTTGGTTATGCAGAGAATACTTTGAGGAATCGCATACTGATATAAGCAAATATCAAATGCTGACATTGAGTTGCACCAGTATTGCATCCACGATCACGTCCGTGCGATCCTTGAGATATGTCATCTACCCTGTTCAGGTCCTATTCAAGAGCTGCAAACCAGTTCCTGTCATGATCTTCGGTACTATCCTAGGCAAGAAGTACCCACTACGTAAGTATGTCAATGTCATCATCATTACTACGGGAGTCGCGCTCTTTATGGGCGGTGGGAGCAGTACATCAAAGAAGGATGCAGATGTTGGTGGTGGTGGCTTGGGCACTGCTATGGTGGGGGGGCTTTTACTGACTTTATCCTTATGCTTTGATGGTGCAACAGGTGCTTACGAGGACAAGCTAATGGCTGTTAACAACGTGGAGCCCTTTGACCTGATGTTCAACATACAATTAGGCAAGGCCTTCATCTCGTTTGTGGCTTTAGTGGTAACGAATAATTTGGGGAATTTTGTGGCCACTGTGCACGATGGTGGGTGGATGCTTGTTCTGCTAGGCCTTACTGGTGCTTTGGGGCAAGTATTTGTCTTTGTAACCATCTCCAAATTCGGTGCTTTAAACAGCGCCTTGATAGGGTTAGTACGGAAGATCTTATCTTTGGTCCTTTCGTTCGTTCTTTACGGCCACACAATGAACTCATTCCAAACTCTGGGTCTAACACTCAGTATAACTGCTATGATTGCAAACTTTTATGATAAAGGAGGTGGGAAAAAGGCCAATGTAAATGAGATGGGGACTATCACTGACAACGGCAACAATGATGCGATGATTATCAATGAAGCTCTGACGGATATGAAGAAGGAAGGTGAGAGTCTATTAAGCGCAGAGGAGGACAAGGACATTGAGCACGGAGTAGCCATGGTTCAAACAGGGAGAAGTACAAACAATAGCGAAATCGTGGACGACTTTGGGATCCACGTCAGTGTGGATCGAGTGACGCCCATCAAGGCGGAAAATAGTACAGTAAGCGCCGATTGGGCCTTAGAGGACGCATTTGGGAACTCACTTGATAGCTTAGAAGACGAATTAAATGTTAGCATTGATAGAGTCACACCGATCAAGAATGATGCGAAAAGCACTCCTTGAGATGTCGTGTCGTCTCGTGTGAAGGGATTTCTATAGCGATGTTTTAAAGTTGGTTCATTATCGTGTGTTTTAGTTTTACAGCTAATTGAAGAATGACGCTTTGGAGGAACTGACTCATTCGTGCGGTACATTTACTGTTGTCCACACTGCACATGTTGTGCACCACCACGGCCTTCATCCTCATCATCTTCATCATAGGCAGACCGGCCGTCGCGCGATTCATTCGCTCCGAACTGGGAAATATCCACATCACGCATGGAACACTCTTCATCTTCATCGGAAAGCATTGGTGCCGGTCCTGCAGGGAGTACTTGTGCTAATGCTTTTGTGCTTGCCACCGATAGCGTCTTTGGGAACTGCACTTTGAATAAAAGAAACATTCTTCCTTTCACGAACGGATTGCCGTGAGTGGGCATACCTTCTGATTCAATCACCTTCACTTGATCGGGTTTCACAACTTGTCCAGGTGGTACTTGTACCTTCAGTGTTCTACCATCTAGATGATGAATAACCTTTGTAAACCCGCATAGTGATTCAGCTAAATTCAGTTCTATCGGTGTGACAAGATCGCCTCCCTTGCGTTTGAAAATTTCGTGCACTTTCTCTTGCACTGTGATAACCACGTCGCCAGGTAACGTGCCTGGGATCTCATCTGCTTCTCCGCTGAATTTAATTTTGTGGCCATTTTTCATACCTTTTTCTATGTGCACTTCCAGCACTTTACGGTCCTTCATAACTTTTTGACCTTTACACGCCTTGCATTTATCACGTTCAGCGATGGCCTTGCCTTCTCCTCTGCAAGCTGTGCAAGCAGACTGCATTTGCTGTACCATACCAGGGCCAATTTGTCTAAGTGTGACTTTCACGCCACGTCCTTGGCAGATATCACAGGTCTTTTCCGAACCAGGCTTACCACCAACACCGTCGCAATCACCACAAGGCTTGTTTCTTGAGATGGCCAATCGCACAGTCTTGCCATTATAAAGGTCCTCGAGAGACACCTTGATGGAGTGTTTGATATCCTCACCTTTCCGGGGTCCACGGCGGCCACCACCACGCCCACCGCCTCCGAACATCTGAGAGAAGATGTCGCTGGCATCGCCACCACCACCTCCTTCATCAGAAAGGCCCTCTTTTCCGTATTTGTCATAAGTGGCGCGCTTTTCAGAGTCCATTAATACTTCCGCAGCTGCGGCGAATTTTTGGAACTACCATAAACAATAAGAAAAGTTGAAAGTTAGTAAATGGACCACAACAGCTAGTGAAAATATGCCTGGTATAGAGATTTTGTAAAAAAGAGAGATTTTGTATAGAGATTTTGTAGCACCGTGCAGTGGCGATGACCTGCCCGCTACGGGAATTATAGCACTCAAAAAAGGTCATTTACGTACCGTTTCGGGGTCTCCGCCCTTGTCAGGATGATGTTTTAACGCTCCTTTCTTGTAAGCACGCTTAATTTCAGCCTCAGTGGCATCTTTTTCGACTCCGAGGAGCTCATAAAACTCTTTGTTATCTACGGGACCTGAGGGGCCTCCGCGACCGCCACCTCCGAACATTCCTCTCGGAATGTCCCCTCCCATATGCTCAAATGGAAAACCGCCACCAAACATCTTTCTATTCGATTCCTTGCGCTTTTGTGTTATTGTTCGAGATCAAGTGACCAGAAAGAGTTTATTTCGGGGGGTTTAATCGGATCCTTCGGGGGGAAATTCGGAAAATCGGCAGTGTTGGATTAACGATCAGGTCCATTAACGATGAATTCAAAAACTGTGTAACATTCTGATTTTTTTTACTTTCAAATACAATAAAATACGTTATGCAATAATCAGTCTAATTATCGCGTATAAATCGAGTAGTATGGCATCAAAGCCACTACCGCTCTACTTCTTCTTCTTACCTCTATGGGCCAAAGTCTTATCTGCGCCCCGTTGGTTGTGCATAGCTGATTGAATGAACTCATTTGCTCCACCTGATGCTTCTTCTCTTCGTCGTTTCTTCTTGTTCTTGGGGTCATTATCGCTGATTTCTCGTAATTCTCGTGCAGCAAGTCGTTGAGCCTCACTCACCCGCTGTTCCAGAATCCGCACAGTATCCTCATCGCAGGGCCACGAAGGTAGCGGAAGCTTTTTGCTAAGCATCGCTTCCAGCCTTTGGTATGCTTCTACGTCATATTGTGTGACATAAGCAACGCTCCTACCAGCCTTACCTGCCCGGGCTGTTCGTCCAACTCGGTGCACGTAGTCTTTCCCATTACTCGGTATATCAACGTTCAACACTAGATCGACATTGGGTATATCCAATCCGCGGCTTGCGACATCAGTAGCAACAAGAATCTTCCTTTGCCCAGCCTTGAATTTATTCAGTGCACCGAGACGTTTAGCCTGCGATAGCTGTCCGTGTAAACACGACGCAGAAAATCCGAGATTCCGGAGCATGAGTGTGATCCGCAGTGCGTTATTGCATGTGGAAACAAAGGCGATCACTGTTTGGCCCTTGAAATGGTCTAGTGTATATGCTAGATACATGTCCTTCCACTTGGCAGGAATGAACAGATATTCCTGTATTAATTGCTTCGGAGTTTGGAATTTTGTGCTCACCTCAACTTTCACGGGATTCACCAGGCTGGCCCTCTGTAATTTAGCCACCTTGCTGGTCATAGTTGCACTAAAGAGTAGTGTTCTGCGTTCTGTTGGAATGACTGAGAGAATTTTGTTGATTTCCTCCTCGAAATCCATGCTAAGCATTCGATCTGCTTCATCCATTACTAGAAATTTGAGCGATCTAAGCGAAAAACCCTTAGTATTTTGCAAATGGTCAACTAGTCTTCCGGGAGTGGCAACAATCACATGGGGTTTCTTTGCTAAAGCAATGGCTTGAGTCATCATATCGATACCACCTACAATACACACACTGTGAAGGCTGATTGAAGTCCCCAAGGCTTCAAAGACTTCATTGATTTGGAATGCCAGCTCTCTTGTTGGAGCTAAAATCACTGCGAATAATCGAGAAGGGTTTTCAAGAAGAGCTTGTAGAATAGGAATGGCGAATGCACCAGTTTTTCCTGACCCAGTTTCTGCCAAGCCAACAACATCTCGACCGCTCAAACACTCAGGTATGGAGTCCTCCTGGATCTTCGTGGGAGCACTCCAACCAACAGTCTCGATGGCATCACATAGTGCAGGAACAACTCCTAAACTAGCAAATGTCACTTTTTTATCACTATCATCATTACCAGGTAGAGTTTCTTCTTTCTGAACAACACTTTTTCCTTCTTCACCTCCAGAAGATCCAGAGTGCTCGCTTGAAGGCTTGA
>JACLAC010001542.1_pt1 | contig 14956 bp, 17 predicted proteins | sample 8027881 | NCBI WGS metagenome assembly JACLAC01 (sample SAMN15725517, study PRJNA655200) | protist metagenome | isolation source: fluorescence activated cell sorting (FACS) single amplified genomes of... | place: Spain: Blaines Bay Microbial Observatory, Mediterranean Sea | collected 2016-01-19 | reverse complement strand
GGCGTGTACTCCTGAATGATTGCGGTAACGATGGAAGAGACTACGAGAAAAGCGGGGCGGCTCTTGGGGCCGTTCCGCTTTTCGTTTATTGCTACTTGTTGATACTTGGCGCGAATGTCACGCCAAGAGTTCGACCTCTGCAGTGACGAAATAGTGGTCGCTGGGATAGCGGCCCTGGTTGTGGTCGCGGATGATCTCAGCACCGGTGGGGCGCAACGCCCCACGGATGAAGATCCAGTCTATCTTACCGACGTCTCCGCTGAAAGCTGGACCTTGGAAGCTGTGGAATGTGGGTCCGGGCTCTTCGTTGCCGTGGACCTGGGTGTAAGTGTCGTGCCAGCCTCCCCTGATAAAGGTATCGATAGCCGGGTTGCCGGTAGGACAGTTCATGTCGCCACTGAGCAACTGTGGGTAATCGGATGGGTAGGCGTCCGCGTCCTCATTGACAATGCGCGCCTGATTCTCCCGCGCCAGTTGGCCCACGTGGTCGAGGTGCGTGTTGACGAAGCGGAATTCGATACCGCTAGTTTTGTCTGATAAGCGTACCCAGGCGGCCAGGCGGACGCAGGCGCTGTCCCAACCCAGCGAGCCGGGAACGTGTGGAGTCGGTGATAGCCAGTAACCGCCCTGGGATATCAATTGGAAGAGGTCGCGGCGGTAGAATATAGTGTTCATCGGATGGTGCGAGAGGGCTTCGTCCGCCATCGCGTAGCAGGCATACTCCGGAAATAGGGGAAGCAGGTCGTCAAGCTGCTGCCGCCACATTTCCTGGAAACCGATGAGGTCGGGGCGCTGTTCGCGGATGACTTGTGCGCAGTAGTCCTTGCGGTGGACCCAGTGGTCAATGCCATCGTCGCCGCCGAAGCAGCGGATATTGCAGGTGATGATTTTCATATGGAAGGGCTCGAAACGGATGAATACACTGGTTGGCCAAAAATCAATTTGGGTATCGCCACGCAGAATGAAACAACTGAGCGTAGATTGTGCATAAGTTCGCAAACAGACTTTGAAATATCAAGCGGATTGTGAATAGTGTGGCCTGTCGCAAATTGGATTTGGCCAATGACATCACACGACCGAGACGCTCAGCATTTGCCATACTACGATAAAAAGATATTCTGTGTCTGTACGACTCGCTACGCGTTATCGCAGGAGTTCGCTCTAGGAAAATACCGGTCTGTCGCACAGGGCATGCTGAAAACGACAGGTTGTCTTTTATTGCGCCGTCTTTTCGGGCTTGAGCCGGACGGTATGCCCGATCTGTTGTTGGGCGATGTTCCAGGCGAAATGCCGTTTTAGGGTAAAGGCACTCCAGGGATCTTGCGCCGGGGTATCGCGATAACGAAACCGCATCAATAACAAGTAGGCCATCAGCGATAAAGCGACTGAGCGTCCGGAGTCCTCGGGTCGATTCACTTTACGATCTCAGCCTATTGCCGCTGCCCCTACTGCCCGTTGGTTCTTCTGTGTGGGTGGGGTGTTCTCGGGAGATTGAAAAGATCGGTTTGGGAGTGGTTCTACTATCAGAGATTCTCGTAGATAACCGACGCCATTCCGCGCCGGGCCTGAAAGAGCAGCTGCCTACAGGCGAGCACGTGCAAGCTCGGTAGCAATGCTTTGCAGGGTCACCGCCGTCTCTCAAAACCACCGCGCCCGCCAAACCGCAATGTCGTTGATCGCAACATCTATATTAATCCTTGACGGGCACCCTCATTCCACCCAATTGTATTCTCTACATCGACGGGGGAACGCATGACCACCAATTCTCGCTTCGCCAGGGTCGTCGAACAGTCGAGCCGGGACCACACGACCGAGGTCCTAGTGGACCTAACGGAAGCAGAGCTGACCCAACTGGTATGCAAGGCTATAAAACAACCTGAGGCAACGATTGTTGACACCGACGGCAAGCAAATTCAGGGCGGTGCGTCAGGCAGCAAAGTATTCAAGCTGTCGGGGAAAGCCAAGGCCGGGCACGAGACGGTAGACTGGTCGCTTTTTCTCAAGATTCTCGACAAGAAGACCGACAGACACCAGTTGGGCGATGCCACCTGGTAACGCGAGGCCCTGCTCTATGAGTCGGATTTATTGAATGATCTCCCCGGTGGGTTGAGGGTGCCATCGTGTTTCCTTGTCGATCGCAAGTCGACCAGCGAAATCTGGCTGTGGATGGAAGATGTGAACGAATCGTCCTCTGCTGGGGAAGCAATGGGCCATATGAATATGGCTACCTGGCCGCTTGAGCGATATGGACAGGTCGCGTATTGCCTGGGCCGCTTGAATGGCGCCTATCTCACGGATCGTCCCCTGCCGACGCATCGTTGGCTGTTTCGCGAATACGAGCGCATGCCCCAGCTTTGGGCAAGTGTAGACGTTTCGGCCAGTATCGATCTTATCGAAAAATCGCATACCCACCCCCTGGTGCAGCAACCGTATCCTCCAGATGTCATTTCGGGGCTTGCGCAGTTGTGGCAAGGACGCGAGGTCTGGCTGGCCAATCTATATGACCACCTTCCTCAAATCTTCGGCCATCTCGACGCGGCTCGCGTCAATCTGCTGGCTCGTAGACTGCCTGGCGGAACAGATGAACTCTTTGCTATCGATTGGCAGCTCTCGGGCATTGGTGGCATCGGTCAGGAATTGACACCGCTGGTTCTCGTGACGCTGATGCTGGGCAATGTTGGGGTCGAACACTTGCTCGCGTTGGAGCGCATCGCCTTTGCAGGCTATGCGGATGGCTTGCGTGATGCAGGCTGGGACGGAGACCTTAGAATGGCAAGATATGGATACATTGCTCTCGCTGGCATTTCTTGGGCTCTACGAAGATTTTCCGGAATGGTGGAATACTTGATCGACGAGAAAAAATCGGCCTTGATGGAAAGTTTTACCCAGCGTCCAATATCCGAATCCATCAAGTCGTGGTCAATATTGCTAGAACATATGATCAGTCTTGCCGATGAAGGTCGCGATCTGGCTCGTGAGCTGTTCTGAACATTATTTGTTTGCCGCAGATATGTGGTTTCGTATAATTTGTCCTTCAATGCCCAATGTCGCATTCGACGGCATCGGCGTTCGCAGCTAACCTTTGGCAGGAGGTTTCAACGACTTATGATGCGCAATATCCATTTTTTCAACCTTGCTCCAGGTGCCGACGAAAAACGAGTTTTGGAACTGTGGGATGGGCCCATCGCAGAATTTGCGCTGGCGCGAGGTTGTTTGGAGCGGCGAACACTTAAGCTCCATGACGCAAGGTATGACTCCGGGACGGGCGCAGACGCATTTGAACCAGCACAATTTATGAACGAGTCCCTGTGGCCAGACCTGGCCGCTGCAGAAGCATGCTCGAGCCAGGACGCTACGGAGGATTTCACGGCGGCAAGGGCGGAATTAGAACCCATGGTCGTTATGGTTGGTGGAATGCGGTACAACACCCCGTAGGCTTTGGTATCGAACGCAGATACTTGATTTTAGCACCACTTCTCGACGCGGGCAATTGGTGCTACGTCGGCCTCGGTCCCACTGAGATGTCGCTTACTCAGGACTCCCGGCCAGCTTTATTCCATTGAGATCCCGAAATTCGCGGCGACGTCGTACGACTACTTGTGTTCGTATGTGGCTGATTGCCGTGTCAAATGACGTGCGGCCAGATGTCCTGCTGTTGACCACGCGCACTACAGTTGTCGCGGTCTCATCGGGGTCGAAGACATGGCGCACCAAGCGACGGAACGGACCCGTCGCGCCGTGAGCGCAGCCATATTGCCCGGCGATATCCCAATCGCTATCTTGAGGCATATGCCCGTCCATGCAACCGCCTCTGCACCGCGTCCGCCATTGGGTATCCCCCTAGCCAACAGTGCTTAATTTCCGACCATGTCGGATTCAGTCTTCGCCCTAGACCACAAGCCATACACCTTCCCTGCGTATATCGCGCTCGTACTGGTGCTCGCCGCCGTCTGCTTTGGCAGCCTCACCGACCACCTGTTCTACACCCACGACGACGAGATCGCCCTAGACTATCCTCGCCTTAGCGCCGATCCCGCCTTTTTCTTCGACCCCGACAAGGCCAACGCCTCAGGACGCCTGATTGACGAACTGGTGATGTGGGCCGCCTACGCGGCCTGGGGCGACGACCCGGCGCTCTTCCACCTGCTGTCCGTCGCGAGCCACGTGCTGGCCAGCCTGGTCTTGGCCCTGGCCTACCACCGGCTGGGCGCCAACCGCGAAATGAGCCTGATCGCCGGTCTGCTCTTTCTGCTCAATATCACCCACATCCAGGCCGTCCACTGGATCTCAGCGCTGGAATACCCCCTGGCGCTGCTGATCATCGCGGCGGCGGCCTATTACTACGGAGCCCATGCCGCCGACCCGTCGCCCGCCCGCCTCTCCTTATTCTACGCCCTGGCTGCCATCGGGCTCCTCACCCATATCGCCGCGCTGATGCTCTGGCCCTTTTGTCTGTGCTGGTCTCTGCTCGGCGACAGGGGGTGGCGCCGGACCCTGCGCGAACTGGTCCCGCTGGCCCTGCTGCTCGTGCCCGTGCTCTATCTGGTGGTGCAGATGACTCCCGCGCGGACCAGTACCTTTGACGCTGCCACTTCGTATAGCGCAGACCAGGCCCTGCCCCTGTTGGGGGGGCAGCGGCCGCGCCCTGCTGTGGTTTGCCGGGCGCCTGCTCTCCACCGCCCACTGGCTGCCGCTGGCACCGCACGACCGACCGCTTTGGGAGGAGGGGCTGGGGCTGCTGGTGCTGGCGGGGTTGGGATTGCTGATCGGGCGCCGGATAACCGTCGCGCCCTGGGCCGCGTGGACCTTGCTCTTCCTCGCTCCTTTCCTGGCCCTCCCCGAGCGGATCCTCAGCGATTTGCCCATCGGCCCCTCGCGCTACCTCTATCTGGCCTCGGCCGGCTCCTCGCTACTGCTCGCATGGCTGCTACAGCAAGCGGGTTTGTGGGCGGCGCGGCGCGGCACGGCCAGCCGCGGCGTCTACGCCTGCGCCCTGATCGCTCTGTTCGCCGCCAACGGCTACGCGATCAAAAAGGCCGAAGCTCTGGCGTTTTACATGTCGTCCCGCCACTACTTGGCTTCCGGCGACGAAGAAACCGGTACGATGCTGCTGCAACGGGCCATCGACTGGGGACCGGATATCATCAACCTGCAAGACGCCTACGAGCGCATGGCGGTGATGCGCCTGCTGGAGCCGAAGCGTATAGCGGATTTTACCGCGTCGGCCCTGGCGCAGTTTCCCGACAGCGGCACGCTGCAAATCATCAATCTGGTCCACCGGTCCACCGGCCTTGACCCGGCGTCGCAAAGCCAGGTCATCGCCAAACTCGACGCCCTCGCCGGCGATCCTGACTTCGCCGACCTAATCGGCCTCAGCTACCACAACTTGGGGGTGGGATTGCAGAACAAAGGGGCGATCAAACAGGCGGTCGCGGCTTTCCGCCTGTCGCTGCGCTTCCTCCCAGACCGGCCCGCCACGCTGCGCTATCTGGGTGCGGCGCTACACCAACAGGGGGACCTGGCCGGATCCAGCGCCGCGATGGAACGCTCGGCCCAATTGACCCCCAACAACCCCCAGGCGCAGTACAACGCCGCTTTGGGACTGCAACGACTCGGCAAACCCGATCGCGCCATCGAGTATGCCCGGGCGGCACTGGCCATACAGCCGACAGCGGACACCCACTTGCTGATCGGCCTCTGTTTGCAACGCCTGGGACGCGCCGACGAGGCGCGAATCGCCTACCGCCGGAGCATCGCCCTCGACCCGCGCCAGTTCCACGCCTACACGCAACTGGCCGCCATGCTCGCGCCGGACCAGGCCATCACCACGTTAGAACGGGCCGACGCCGCCGGCAACGACAATCCCGAGCTATTTAAGCGGCTGGGGAATTTGTATTTCCAATCTGGCGACACTCAGCGCGCCGACCGACTCTACCGCCGGGCCATCGCAGTCGACCCGGACAACACCCAGGCCCACGCGAACCTCGGCCTCATCCTCGAAGCGACCGGAGACCTGGCCGGGGCGCGTGCCGCCTTCGCGCGCGCCAGCGAACTCGCCCCCCTCGACCCTCGATATCACGGGCGTCTGGCCGACCTCGCCCGCGTCGCCGGCGATTTGCCCGCGGCCATCGGCCACTATCGCCGGACACTGGCGCTCAATCCGCAAGATTCGGCCGCCCGTACCAACCTCGGTTGGTTGCTCTACCGCCAGGGCGAATTCGCCGCGGCAGTAGAGTACTTCCGCACGGTCGTCGACCGCACACCCAACAGCGCGGCGCAATTCAACCTCGGCCTGGCGCTGCTGGCGCAGGGCGATACCGACGCCGCGCGCGCCGCCTACGCTGAGGCCGTGCGCCGCTACGGCGCCGCTGAGGCGGAGCAGATCGGCGCTACCGCCGACCTGCGAGCCCTGATCGATACCGGACTGGATGCCGCCCGGGATATCTACCGCACGTACTGGCCCTGAGTCTCGGCGGCGGACACGCCTTCGAGGCTGCCCCAGTATGAGGCGACGGACTGTCTACCAAACTGTGGGAATTCCATTAGGAAGGCTTACGCCAAATTAGCCATTTTCCAAAATAGTGAATGCTGGTGGCCCAAGCACTCCAGCATTCTTCATGGCCTCCTGGAGGTTTGGGCTGGATACAAATGCCTCGAAGACTTCTTTCGATTCTGCCGTTGCGATCACGTAGGCGTGGTTCGGGGCATCTGCCCTCCGATAAGCTGTCGCATCGATGCCTGCTTCGGTGCGGACGCTCTCGTGTTCGTCAAAGCCGGTCTTCCATCTTTGAAAATCTTCGACTTCATGGGAAATGATTACCGTGATGCTCATGTGCATTCCTCCTGTCGTTTATAGTTAAAGTGTGCCCCTGTCGAAATCATCCATTATCCGCCATACAGGTCGGTATTGCGTGTGAAAACAACAAGGATATTCTGGCAACAGAAGTAAGTATAGGAAACACAAAGCCCCTCCTCCAGTCCTGTGAAGTGGTCGGCAATACAAACGGCTGATGGAGGCGCTTCCAAATCTGAGCATATGTCTCTTCGATGCACTGGATAAGGGAACCTACTCTACGGGCGGTAGGTGGGCCGCTTGAACATTGCCGGTAGAAACGTCTACCGGCAATGTTGGATTTCAGGCGATCGATTTCATCGACCGGACGTGAGCCGAATTCTTAATAGGGTCGGGCGTCTTCCAGATGTTTGCTGACCGTATCGTCGATATTGCAGAGCCCTTGCCAGGCGCGCCCGCAGCGTACGCGCTCGCGGTAGAATTCCACGGCGCTCATATAGGGTTGCTTGGTATCCTCCTTGTAGATGTGAGCCTGGTCGGAATCAATTGGCCAGTCGCGTTTGTGAGGCGCTTGGCGGAAGTAGGAAATTTGATCATACTGCGGGGGGCGTGGTTGAATTTGGGCCCGGCGCGGTGCCAGATTCCGTAGCGTGTTGCTGCGATAGTGCCAGCTCTCACGGTGAGGGCGATGTGGCCGGCGATACGTTGTAGTGGGCGATGGCCGTGCTGTCTACAGCGCGGCAGTGCGAGCTGGACAGGATGATTGTCGGGCCATCCTCCCGTGCCAAGTCGTGCGGGCAGTAATAACACTGTATTTCATTTATTTCGCAGCCACTGCCGGAGAGGCCGTCGGAGTGCCAGGCCTGGCCGACAAAATGTTCGCTGGAAAGATGGTGGTGGACGCCGGTGGGCAACCGAGAATTTTCACCCAAAAGGGAGCGCACGACGCCTGCCGCTTGTGGGTGCAATAGGACCTCTTGAATGAAATCGGGGCTTTCGCCAAGGTGTCGGCCCGGCCCGCAGGTACAGCGGCTCAGGTGCAGTTATAGGTATCGTCAACGATGCCTTCGAGGACGACATAGCCGTTGGCAACACATTCCATTACGTCGTCGACGGTCATGGTGGGACGTATGGTGGCCATCTCATTCTCCTCGTAAAGCCATTTTTCTACTATAAATTCGCAACCTATGTAGTCGTTTTCAAGTTCCTTGTATTCGTAGAGCTTGGAGATGGGGAATTGCACGATACGTCAGCTGTCGGCGACGGCTTCCAATACGGTGCTGTAGGGCGGGTCTTGCGAGGGAAGTTGGGGGGCGTGGGGTTGTGTGGAGTCGTAGAGGACCCAGGTCGCGATGGGGGGCGTAGATTGGTAGAGTGTGAGCTGAGGTCGAGAATTGCTTGGTGGCGTTCTGTAGTTAGGTCTTCTAATTGGTCAAGGCCGATTGCGGTGAGGGTGTTGGATTGGAGTTTGGTGCGGTTCGATTCTTTCCACTGCTGTAGCAGGGTTTTCATTTACGTGCTCCAAAGGAATGTTGGTAGTAGTTTTTCTTTCGTAGCGGACGATCTCGGGTGTCGTAGGAAAATTTCGTTCATTCAAACCGGTACTACCGGCTTCCAAAGGCTTTAGAAGCCGCACTGAGTTTTCCTCATCAACCGAATTTGGCTATTTCGCGGTCAATCTACGCAATGTACGGCGGGCGAGAAAACGTGTTGAGAATCACCGAGTGTGGGCGGGCATCGGGAGAGATGCAAAAAGCCTGCGTCACATCCAAGCGGCAGGGATGTGCAAGTAAATCAGCCCACATGTAACCCGCGACGATCAGCCCCTAAAGGGCAACGGCGGCGACCAACGCCGTAGAGCATGGGGCTACTATTGAGTCCGCGGTCGGGCGCCATAATGACGTGCATTAAAAAAACTCTGTATTGTCCATGCCAGATGCCAGGACTTAAAGATATATCCCTACCACTGAGAGCATTTTCACAGATTGATTCGACATCACCCCCATACCCTGGGTTGCCAGCCTCTACACCTCATTCCTATCATTTAGAGCATAAATCTCCCTAAGTTCTACCTTGACTAAACCGACTAAGCTCAGCCCGGAGCGAAAGGTCGTTGCTAAATGACACCCGAGCAAAAATTCTTCTACGATTTAAAGGGCTGGCTACTGATTCCCGGTGTTTTGACGAATTCAGAAATTGAGGTGATGAAGCAGGAAATATCCGCAGGAGCCAAACAAGCCTATCAGGGTACCCTGCAAAACCTCCTGGATCATCCCTGTATAGTCGATATACTAGGCGAAATACTGGCTCATCCACCCTACCCAAATGAGGTGGCCTACGGTTTTCGCTGTGAGCAATCTTTCATCTCCGTTCGTCCGCCAGGTTGGCAAGAAGACGAGGCGTTCCCCGCGCCGCTCACCGGTATCCCCCACGTAGTGGCCCCGCCGCAGCAGGCCAACGCCATGCGGTATCAAGTCGCCGGAAACAGAATTTATTCAGGCCTCACCCGTGTTGTATGGGAACTTGAAGAGGTCAAATCGGGATGCGGCGGGACGTCTTTCCTGAGTGGATCTCACAAGGCCCACTTCAACTACGGCAGCCCAGACCCCTACAGACCCAATGCGGGCGAATCCCGTTGGGAAGAGAACCTGATCCAGGCCATGGAGGAATACTCCTGCCCTCCAGGGTCGGTCGTCGTGTTCACTGAAAGTCTCCTTCATGCCTCCAATGCCTGGACCAACTCCGAGAACCCGCGCTCTGCCGTATTCAACTGTTATAATTCACTTTGGTCCCAGTGGCACCGACCAGAGCTTGAGGCAGAGCTTATACGAAAGATGCCCCTGAAACGGCAAAGTCTTTTTGCCGGTGTCTGGGAATTGGGTAGCAACCGCGATTAAAAGTGTCCAGAAGAAATAGCCCGTGAGTAGTTTGGTGCATGAATCGATCTGACGTTAGGCTTTCCCTTATCCCTGTGCGCATAGCCTCGGGTTTGCCCACCTGGATCATTCGATTGAGGATGGCACTGTCGATGCGAGCTTCGGCTTGCTGGCCGGCCCAGGAGCGTGCCATCGACTGTACTGCTCCCGCTTTCCTCGTTTCGACCCTGTCATCGGATCTGACACACCCGCTCATTGCACGCTTCAATGTGCCGTTAGCGTCATTTGACCGTACGGATGGCGACATCGCGCCGCGGCGGAATCACCGCCTCAATAGGCAGCGACGGTCCCGACTTGGGATAGGCCGGTGCACAGTGAGCACGTAAGCAGTCGTAAACGCCGTCGCCATGCAGCTTGAAACCTTTGCATTGACGACCAGATGGCGGCGCTTGCGACTCGGCTGCACACCCAGATCAATCGACAGGCCCTTTTATCGCCGCAACGACATAACCATTGCGAAGATCCAAGCGGCCCCCCACCGCACCATGCGCAGAACTAAGAATCCGCGAGACAACGTATTGTATACGCCGTCTCGCAACGGAACGATCTCTCGGATTGCAATTCCGGGACCAGATGAAAGGACACCTTTTCACCGTTGCCGTTGGAGGGGTGGATCCCGCCACCGGCGACCGGAACTGCACGAACTTCTACAGAGCCGCTGATGCTTTCAGGCACGTGGATGGGCAGTTTTTTATCGGCCAGATATACCGAGCCTTTTGTTGCCCCAGCGCCGACGGGCTTGAGCGTCGGCTTTATGCGCATTGCGGCCCCCCTCCTTGACGACGCACGGAGAAACTTCTAGCTTGCTTCACAGCAGACTCCTTGTGTTGGCGATGAGGAAACTGGAACCGTCTCCGCATCAGAGAGATAGGGAGTGCCCATTGCCTTTCAACTAGAGTAGTAACAATCTCGACGGCGCCATTTCGGTCGCGTAGTCTCTATACGGGCCGGCCATCTTCGCCCATGCCTGAAACACTATTTCAACTCCGAAATAAGAGCCGCACCTGGCTGGTCTATACCTGTATCATCTGCCTGTTGACCATCGCCTTCTTCGGCAGCCTTAAAGACCACCTCCTGGGCGTCGACGACGCCGACACCTTCCGCAACAACATCGCCATAAATCAGGATTTCTCCTTCTTCTTTTCACCGGAAAAAAAAGCGGCATCCGGACGCTTGGTAGACGAGCTGATCATGTGGTTGACCTATTGCATCTGGGGCAATGATCCGGCCGTCTTCCACGTGCTGATAGTTGTCTGCCATGCGCTGGCTTCACTCTTCCTCAGCTGGCTGTTCTACCAGTTGGGCAGCTCTCTGGAAGTGAGTCTCCTGGGAGGCATCCTGTTCCTGGTCAATATCGCCCACGTACAGACCGTGCACTGGATTTCAGCCCTGGAATATCCATTGGCCCTGCTGGCAGTAGTGCTAGCCATGCACTTCCACACCCGCTTTGTCGCAGAGCGGCGCCCGCTACCATTGGCCGCTTTCTATCTAGCCGCCATCCTCTGCGTATTGACCCATCCCGTCGCGGCAATCGTCTGGCCTTTAAGCCTGTACTGGGCATGGATCAGAGGTTTTGGTCTCAAAGCCACGTTCGGCTACCTCATGCCCTTGATGCTCCTGCTGAGTCTGGTGCTACTGTTCACGCTCAGTATCTCCGGCACCAATACGACCACGCGAATGGCCATGGATGCCTATAGCTGGCGGCAGTTAGGGGCCCATGACTCAGCGAGTCCATTCTCGCTCCTGCAAAATACGGGCCAGGTTTTGCTATGGCTTTTGGGCCGTCTCGTTTCTGCAGCGCACTGGTACCCCTCCCTGCTCCACCAACAGGCTCCATGGGAGTCCTGGGTGGGAATCCCCGTCCTTGTGGGACTTGTCGTGCTGCTGTTGAAAAACATCCATCCGGCCAGTATGTGGGCCGGGTGGATTTTGCTTTCCCTAGCTCCATTCCTACCAGCGACCCTGGTTCACGCCGGTATTGCTCGCTACCTCTACCTGGCTACGGCCGGATCCTGCTTCCTCATCGCTTGGATGCTAAGCATTCTCGGCCTGTGGCTCGAGCGCCGCCGCGCCCATGTGGGACGCTGCGCTTATGGAGTCGTAGTGCTGGCCGTCCTCGTCTCCAGCTATGCGGCGCAAAAAAAGGCAGAGTTCATCAACATCTACGATTCGGGCAGATATTACCTGAGCACATCTGAGGCAGAGCTAGGCATCCAACTGCTTGAGCGAGCTATCGCCGGAGGCGGCGATGTGCTTCCGCTCAATGACGCCTATTTTTCTCTTATTGACGCCAAGCTCAGACACGGGAGTGAATACTTGCCAATACTCCATCGGGCCTTTGCAGAAATGCCGGATGATTTGAGGATCAGTCTGCTTATGGCAGTGGAGCAATATTTCAACGGAGATGAGCAGCGCAAGCAAGCTGGGGAGCAAAAGATCAGGCGGCTAGGCGTCTATGCCGCCGACACTCACCAACTTACGGGTTTTTTCCACACAACAGCTATTGTGTATCAGCACTATGGCATATGGTTCTCGAAACACCACGATTATGATAAAGCCTTGGCAGCGTTTAGGCTATCGTACCAGGCGTCACCCGAAAGTACTTATACTTTGAGATCGATCATGAGGACATTGATCTACACCAAACGCTACGCAGAGGCAGCTGCACTTACTCCAAAAGTATTGCAATCATTCCCCGAAAATCAGGACCTCCTCTTTTTGTCCGCTCTCAGCCTGAAGAAAATGGGCGAAATAGACCAAGCGCTGGAATTTGGTAGACGTGCCCAGCTAGTGCTAACACAGGCCATTGGCAAAGATCCGAACAATGCTGGCTCCTACGTGCAGCTGGCGCATATCTGGCGCGATCTGGATCAGAATGCAAAGGCGATTGAGATCCTGGAAAAGGCCATCGTGCGACTTCCAGCCGTCGCGAATCTCCACCTCAAGCTAGGTAATTTGTATCACAGGAGTGCACAGTACGAACGGGCTGACCAAGCCTACGAAAATGCACTGCGCCTGGAACCGGAAAATGGCGATATCCGCTCCAAGCTGATCATCAATCGCCGCCAATTGAGCCGGTTGCCGCAGATCGAATAGATGCGCTCGGTGCGATATTGCCCTGGGTCTGCGCAAACATTACCATTTGACACTTGCAATGAATTCGGTGTGCGCTCTCCCACAGCAATAAGGCGCATCGTATTTGGCCAATCCCCAAAGACAACATGGGCCATATCGGGCCGACGCTATCCAGCTTGAGAGTCGAGACATCCAGATTTATGGCCTAACGTCTCTGGCTGTGTGTCAGATGTCGCGTCGGTAAGTCCGTATCTTGGTTATAGAATTCCAGTTCCGCCGCTGCGCTCGAACATGGTCAAGCCTTTTACGTACCGATAGGCCAACGCTTTTCGCGCATCATTGCCCACGAGCGGCCGCCGCCTACAGCCGTCTCGGAATGCGATCGGCACCGCCGACCTAGCAGCAGACGCCGCTTAACGCACAGTAGGGCAACGGATTCGCACGTTCGTCAATGCGACCAGAGGGCGGGCAACCACAGCCTGTTATAGGATGGGTGCGGCGACGACGGACAAGGGTTTTGGCCAACGGCATATACCTATACCGCGTCGAAAGCGACAAATTGCGCCATACGCGCCGCCTGGCCTTGATCAGGTAAGCGCTTCCTGTCCGCTGACCCTTCTGTTGCTGTAGCGAATGAGGCCATGCCCCACTTTGTGCGACGCCGATACTTCGCATCTTTGAACAAGGGTCAGCGCCGCTCTCGCCGTCGCGCGCTATGGCCGAGGCCTGGATGCCAGAATAACTTGGAGGACGGCATTTGAATTTCCTATACTTGCTCTCATGGAGACTCTATCGTGAGTCGCGCAGAGCACAAGCCCATTCGTGCCTCTCTGAGATGCAGCGATGGCCGCTTGAAGAGCATTATGTTGCAAACTGAGGAAGCCATTCTGCGTGTGTCGATAGATAATCGTCGAGGATTTTCTCCGCTATATGGACATCGTTAATCACCGGATCTGCTAACAGCGCTTGCAGGGCGGTGTTGCGATCACCTGTTACGGCGGCCTCCACGGCTAATTCCACGACATAAATTTGATTAGTCACCCATGCTGATATAGCGGGTGGCAAATCTCCCATTGGGAATCCTCGTACGCCGTCGCCACTAACAATGGCGGGTACTTCAACGATGCATTCATCCGGCAGATTGCGGATGTAGCCATCGTTGGGAATGTTAAGTGCCAGTTCATACTGATTGCGGTTGTCCCGCAATGCCAGAAGCACCGGAATAGCTCGTTCTCCTGAACTGAACCGCATCTGATCCAGTGATCGCTTGCCGCGGATCATCTCATCTATTTCGGTCCAACTCCCGTCGCGCCGATCTTCTCCGTCCCAGTGCAATAGCCAATGGTCGTGTGCATAGCGTTTCCAACTCCCGAATTCCCTGATGTGTAAGTGCGGTAGATATTCGCCTAAGTGATCATCGCTTGGGAAAGGGAAATACCCGATACGACGGAATAGGTCGCGCCAAAGGCATCTGTCGTTGGGTTCATATGCCGGTTCGCGTTCACGCAAAAGTTGGTAGACATCTTCTCCAGTGCTCTTTAGACGAACGTCTATCACCCAATGAAAATGATTCAATCCCGCTGCTTTAATATCTACATCGTCGGCATCAACACCCAGTATACGAGCAATTTGTTTGACAGTCCCACCGATCCCGTGGCAAAATCCGATCGTTTTGATGTTTGTGTATTTCGTGACCGTTCTGCAAATTCGGGGCAATGGGTTCGTGTAGTTGAGTAGCCAGGCATCTGGACAGTGCTGTTCCATCTGGGTGGCCACCTTGAGGACGAGCGGAGCCGTGCGTAAAGTGTGTGAGAGACCTCCAGGTCCACCATTTTCACCAAGAATTTGCATGACTCCATATTTGTGCGGAATTTGCATGTCCCGTTGCCACAGTTGGTCACGATTCGCATCGATCATCGTGATAACAAAATCGGCCCCGGGAAGCGCGTCGCTTAGTTCGGTATAAGTTTCAATGGCCAGACCGCAATCCCAATCTTCATTGACTTTATTGGCCAATTGACCCATCGCATTAAGGGCTTCTGAGTTTATGTCGACAAGGCACAGCGTGCTTCCTGCCAACTCACGTTCAATAAAGATGTCGGCAAGGGTTTTCGGGCCAAAGCTGGCGCTTCCGATACCGACTATGACAATC
>JACLAC010000272.1_pt1 | contig 14960 bp, 4 predicted proteins | sample 8027881 | NCBI WGS metagenome assembly JACLAC01 (sample SAMN15725517, study PRJNA655200) | protist metagenome | isolation source: fluorescence activated cell sorting (FACS) single amplified genomes of... | place: Spain: Blaines Bay Microbial Observatory, Mediterranean Sea | collected 2016-01-19 | reverse complement strand
AAAAAACACAATAGTAAAATTAAAGACATCGTTATATTCCATCCACCAATGATGAATACTTATTTGAAAGATGAAAATATAATCAAACGAAATGTTAAATCAAAAGCTATGATAATTTTTTCAAAGTCGGACAATATGCATCCATGGAATAAATGGAAATCATCAGCGAAAAAAATGAAAACTGCATTAGGGAAGAAGAAATATCATGAATATATTTTTAAAGGTATGAATGGTTGGAACACTTTAGAAATTGAAGCAAAAATCATTACTTTTTTAACTGGCGTTGATCCAACAAATGGCCCAGAGGAAGTATTTATACGCCCTGTTGAGCAAATAATGGATACTAATGGTGCAAATGTAAATCAACATAATAACATTGTGTTTAAAGCTAAGGCAATGGAAGGAGGATATAATAATCGTATATTTGAAAAGGAAAATCCAAGTAAAAATGCAGTAAAAGAATTTCTTAATCTAGTTGAAAAGGGAGGGAACAAAACGTTTGATTCTATGCATAATAAATTGAAAAGAAATGATAAAGAAATGAATTTGTTACTTGCAAAAATGCCGATTATTGATGAAAATACATTAAAAAATGATCCTGGGTTTCTTATCAAATATGGCGTATGGGACAAAAATTCTCTAAAAGGTTTGGCAACTATGCAAACAGCTGCAAGATATACACTTGGTCGTGAAGTTTTTATTGATGTTAAAACTAGTAAAAAAAATTATTATTATTATGAGACATGTAAAGGTAAAATTACAAAAATTGGAAAGGTAAATATTGAAGTCATGTTAGATGAAGAAGAAACTTGTAGTATTATTAATAAATTACAAGTTGTTTCCCGCCAGGATCTTTGTGAATATAATCATCCCCAAATATTTCCAAAAGGTAATAATGGGAAACTTTTGTTTGAAGATGGTTTATGGTGCTCGTATGCTCGTAGCTTTGCTAAATTAAAAACATGGGAATTAGCATGGAAATTAAAAAGAATTGCAAAGACGGTTGACTTTGAAAATTGTGATAAAACAAAAATTCAAAGCTTGCAAGAAAAGGTAATAGAAATAATATTTGATAACGTTAATATTACTACTTTTCAAAGAGATGCTAATGATGAATTGACGAAAGATGGGGAACACACTCGTGCTCGAAATCGCTATTGTGGTGATGATATTGGAAAATTTGCTTGCGGTGGCCAAGGTCATTGTCATACTGTGTCCAGTACAATGGCAGCGATGCTTTTGCCATGGTGTGAAATCTTTGGTATTGATTTAAAGTACAGAGAAACAGTATCAAAAAGTCATCAATGGTTAGAAGTAACGTACCGCCCGTCAAATAAAACTGTTATTGTGGATTTAATGAAAGAAGACACGCACAGGACGGGTAGATACATCAATCAAGATATAAATGAAGCAGATTATACTCCGTCACTTCGATTAAATAAATTTTCAGAGAAACAAGTTAGAATTCAAGAGATTAAAGAAACAGATTTTGAGGAGGAGGAGGGGAATTAAGAAACACAACAAAAAAAAGATATTATTATTAAAATATCATCATACGAGTAAATTAATATGATACTTGTATATTTTTACATTTTTTTGAAAAACTACCGAGTACCGTTTTTATATTGTATTTTCGTATCATACCACGAATAAGTAGAGTGCTTTTTAATAAAATTATATATTATGAATACCACCACACGCACACACACTTTTTTTCTTTTTATTTACCAAGTACAAAACTCATCACCTAAACGTTCTTTCCAATTTTCTCTCATCCACTTGCTACTTTTTAATGCATAGCTTTTAACCCTATTTAAAATAACATTATAAAATTTTGGTCCTTTTTCCTTGTCTATGCTCAATGAAATAATACTTTCACAATACAAATCAATCATATTATTGTCATCCTCTTCTGCATTTGAATCTAAAAATGTATTATTGTTTTCATTGACATTGTCGCTTTGAAAAGCACTCTCTAGCAAGTATAACATTCGATGTTTTATTCCTTGTCTCCATAGAAATTTACGAATTTTTCTCCATTTACACATAAATAATATTATTTTCGATGATAATATGTTACCATATGATGATTGAAAATAGATGTTAATTAATGATTTACTTAAAGCTTCCGTGGATTCCGCACCACAAACTTTTATGACTTCCATTATATTTGTACGTCGAAACAAATTTGACATGACTTCTGTTGTTTTTGGCATAAATTCTTTTTTAAATATGAACGAGCCATCATCGTAAAGAAACACTTGCATCATACAAAATGCTCTTATAGGGGGTGACAATTGAAAATTAATTGTAGGGCGATCAAAATAACCGTTTAATTCTAGAGATGATACAAATTTAATTGAATTTAAAAATGTTTCTGCCTGTGCACTTCCATCTAGTGTCAATGGTACCCATAACCAATGAATTGGCAATGGCAATACAGATGGTATTTGTCCACGGCTTCTAGGTATTATTGAAAATGTTTTATCTAATGCAATTGAGGTTGATTGTAATGAAAATAACCTTGCAGAATGGTCTTGTACTATCCTGCTACCAGCAAAAGAAGAAAAATAAATTTTCATGGTATTGATATCATCAATGCTTATACCCTTTGTATCAATTCGTTTTCTCTCTAGGCATAATGTTAAAAATAAATTAATCGAATTCATGAAAATATATTCATCACCAGGCAAAATTTTACTTATCAATAGTAATGTTGCGTCTGACAACACATCTAACATGCCATTTTTCTTTTCTTCGCTTGGCATTTCTCTTGACTCGTTATAACTAAGATATACTTTCCGCACGTAAATAATTGCATTTGATAATAGTAATACAAACGGTCTATTTTCATATGGTGTCAAACCATTCCAAATAATTTCGTGTTTTGTGGAATTTGTCGTATCTTTCGTCAAGAAATATTCAGAAATAAATCGTAATATGGACGATGAAAATGTAGAGTGAACTGATTTATCAAATTTCAACTTTTCATTTAATTTCTCATTTTTTAACAATGCTTCTAAACATCGAATCATGCCATGCATACAATCAATAAAGTAAGAACTAGTACTGTCAGTGTCGTTCAATTCGATCATTTTACTTGATATATTGGCAAAATATTTAGTTTTATTATTTACACTTAGTATTAATATTGATATGTTCTTACAAATGTTTTCATATAATTCTTGATTAAACGTGCCAAGATTTAAATATGTTGCAAGAAAATGCAATGGCCCACTTAATCTAAAGTAATCGATACTAGTAGTACTACCATTGTGGTTACTACGGTTTGAAAACGACGATAATAACTTTACGGCTGCCGTAACATGTACTTTCGTTTCGTTATAAACGGATTCTGGGACAGTTTTAACATCATTTATAGATTGATGTATAGATATGCAATATGCAGAATAAATGGAATACATAAATCTTTCGACCAATATGCCAAAATTGTTCGAAAATGACATTTTATTATCTTTACATTTCGTTATTATATTATGAATTGATCTCATCATGTTTTGTACTGAATCTTGATCTAATCCATATAACAAACATATACGCCACAATTGCAATGATTCTAAAAGGCATGATTCCCATTCACTATAATTTGTTGAATTTTTTTTGACGAATAATTCAGGTCCAATGAAATATCTTTTAATGGATTCACTTATTCCATATTTAATAGTATCAGATGCAATTGTAAAATTTGATTGACATAAAGTTCGTAATAATCTTATAGACTGACTTGCAAGAGAATAGCCATATAATTTATCATTTCCTTCAATAAATCGATGTCGAATGATTTTGATTAATTGTGAACTTTCCCAAATTTGTAAGGCTACAACTTTAGAATGTGATGCAATATATGTTAAGGAATCCAATGCATGTTTATACACATCAATCTGGAATATCTCGTCATTTGTTAATATACGAGTATATGTTTCTAAAATACCATTACGAAGCAACCATCGAATTGGATCATCTTCCTTCAATTTTGCTAATTTACCTTCCTCCGTTGTCTCTTCATCCTCTTGATTCCCTGCGTTTCTAGACATAACATCATCCCCAAATGGATCCGTTACTGGGGTTAATTTAACAGATGGATTTGCATTGTCTTGAGCAATGCTTACATGTGGATATAATTCATATCTCCGATATTGAGGATTTGCTTCATTTAATTTAAGAAACTTATCCGGCACAAGCCAAAAATATATTGCATCAATTGAGTTTTGAATAACACTATTTATATTACTATTGAGTCCCATTAGTAAAATATCTCCGAGTTTTGGTGATAGTTTTTCAGGGCATGGCTGATTATTCAAATTATTACGTCGTTTTTCTAATATAAATAATATTGCACGCAATGCCGTCAAACGCTGTGCTGTTACAACACTTCTAGATAAATGCAACAGTTCCGAAAATGTATAACCTGGTTGATCTGGATCTTGTCCATGGTGATATAAACCATAAATTTCACCTTCTTGTTCACCAACCTTACGAATCCGATCATTTGTTTTCTTCTTATTTTTTTCAAAATCGTTATCTGTATTGGATGATAACATGACACGTATACCTTTTAAATCAAAACGTGGTTGTACTTTATAAAATAATTTGGATTTTGGTTTTGGTTGTTGACCAACTTTTCCAGTCCAAGATAATTTCTCTTTTTCAAGTTCTGGTAGACATGTGACAATAGCATTATCCAAATCATCTTCCGTGGTAATGTTTGTGAATATAGTATTGTCATTTTTTTTTGTTGCTAGGGATTTTGATGCGAAAGATGATGGTTGTATTGCTGTGCGATTCATTTTGGCTGCTGTGATGTTATTATTATTATTATTATTATTATTATTTGTCTTCTTCATCTTGTTGTTCTTCTTTGTACTTATCTTTTTTTCATCGCTAAGATTCACATATTGCTGTTTTATTAGCTTTTCTTGTTCTTCACTTTGTTTTGGTTTTTGCTGTTGATTTTTTTTCATATTTTTATCTTGTTTCTTTTTAAATAATGCTAATAAATTTGGACTCATAGACGACATAAGATCATTCCTTGCTTGTTCTATTTCCGTTTTTGTCATAGAAGCCAATCGCTGTAAATTTTCTTGATGAATTTCTATTTTATCAATATCTACATTTCCATTCGTTGCTGCCATTTCAGATTGATTTTTACGTTCTTTTTCTAACATTTGACTAAATTTAGATTTAGATCTACTTTCTTTAAATGATGATATATTCTTATTTCGTTTTCTAGACAATATGGGTCCTTTACTACGTTTAAATACACTTGGAAATCCACTGGTATTACTAAATGATGGTGGTTTGTATATGGTTGGATTGATCTCTCGTTCTACTATATCAGAAATAACATCAATAACATCTGTTTCAACTGGTGGTCTTGAAATATTTTTTTTATTATTATTATTATTATTATTATTATTATTATCATTATTATTATTATTATTACTTGGACCTGTTTCAATTGAGGTAGCATCTCTTATATTTATTTTATTCAAAGGTGTTTCTAGTTCAATAATATCTTTTTCAACAGCTGGTATTTTAACAACTGTAGCTGCGGGTTTTTGTCTATCACGTCGTTGCATAAATAAACGTTGTGATTCCAGTACATCATCCCAATCATCTTTTCCATCTTTCTTGTTACCACTAAGTGAAGGATGTAACATCGGAAAAAATAAAATAATCTCTACGTCAAAATTTTTGAAAAAGTTCGTATAGAATCAATCAAATACAATAAATAAATAATATATATGCAGTTACTGATATTGCGATGTATTTACAATTACACACGCTTTGATCGATATAGATTAATCTATCTATCTATATTGATATATAGTGATGTAAACACACATCTATTGCTTTCTATATATATCTGTGACAAGCAATTCATCAATTCATCTCCAATAGAAGAAGAAGAAAAATGTGTGGTTTAACCGGCAAAATTGGCCTTTTTTTTTTGGATTTTTGATCAAATTTAGCAGCAATATTAATATACCAGGTAGCTATACATAGCAGGTATAATAATAGTATTAGGGGGGACCAAAAAAGCCCTATTTTCTTCTCGAATTTCACCACTTTTTTTGGCATTTCAAAAAATTTTTTCGAAATGAATTGATAAAAGTATAAGTAGTAAGAAAGATGTGTGATAAAATACTTTGTTCTCGTCTTGAAGAAGTCTTCAATAAGAAAACAAAATCAATCATTACAACATAATTTATCTATTCCCTTACATATCAAATTGCAAAAATATCATTTTAAAGTACAGAAATATCATATCAATTCACGACAATAGAAACAACTGTACAAAAAGTAATTTCTGTTTTTTATTTAGACAAAATTTAAAAAAAAAAACATTTCAAATTATCCATAATTAATATTGTTAGAAAAGACATTTTACGACTAAAAAAACATGGCGTCACTTGCAAATAATGAAAAAGGAACGAAAACAGGGCATCGACATTTATATAAACAAGGTATTAGTAAACATGTTGAAACATCGATGGAAAGAAGAAAACAAGCTACAATACAAATACGACGTTCGAAGAAAAAGAAAGCTATGATGGCGAAGCGAATGAAATATACACAATACAAAAATAATACTAATAATAACAATAACAACAATAATAATAATAGTGCTTCAAATGATGTAAATATGAACTTAGATAACAATAAAAATACAAATGTCACAGAGATTGTATCTCGTCTTGTAAATGCTGATACAATTGCAAAAGCAACAAGTGCGTTGAAAACATTGCGTAGGAAGTTATCTACAAATGCATTAAATACATCTTCTGATGAAAATTATTTATCACCAATATTATTAGAGTTTGTTACTATTAATGGTAGTGTTGATATTTTATTGAAATATTTAAAAGAAGGTAACGATGAGCAACAACTAGAAGCTACTTGGTGTTTAACAAATCTTGCTGGTGGTACACATGATATGGCTCGTTTAGTAATCCCAGCTGTTCCATATTTTATTGCATTTGTTAGTGGTACAAGTAAACCATTGCAAGAACAAGCATTGTGGGCATTGGGAAACATTGCTGGAGATAGTCAAGAATTTCGAAATCAACTTTTTGTAAATGGAGCAATTAAACCAATAATTGATTTATTTGGACGTTCAAAAACACCTGAAATTGTTAAAAATGCAGCATGGACTTTGTCCAATTTATGTCGTGGGACAGAAATACTTGGTATGCCATTTATTGAAAATGGAATTTTAGAGCCATTGTTAAGCAAATTGAAATTAGATACTACTACGTCCATCAATGGACCAATTAGTAGCAATAATAATAATAACAGCAACATTCAACTAGTTATTGAATGTATGTGGATAGCAACCTTTTTGACTGCAAAGGAGGAAAATAGCGTGCAGATATTAGTAAACTCCGGTTTATTGCATCATTTGATTCCACATATACGTTGTAAAGATTTTCGATTGTTAACTCCATTAATACGCTCGTTAGGAAATATTTTATCGATCAATAATTGTCCAAGTACATGGTTAGATGTCTTCTTGAATGATACTTTTTTTACACCATTTATGGAAATATTAAATTCAAATAATAATCGAGTTGGTGGTGGTGGATTTAGTGGTCCATATAACAGAGCACTTTTAAAGGAAGCGGCATGGGTAACAAGCAGTATGATGGCTGATGCAACCGAGCAGCAAAAACAAATTTTATCAAACATTGGGGTTGTAAATGCATTGATGCAATTAATGAAGACGGCAATATTCAATACAAGACAAGAAGCAGCCTGTGCATTGTTTAATTACATAGCAGATGAAAATCAAAATCGTGTTCATGAAGTTTTATTTCAAGATACAAGTATTTTAAAATGTTTTGTAGAAATGTTAAATCAACCAAATGCAGAAGCTGCACATTTTGCTTTAAATGTAGTGCATATTGCATTAACGCAAAATGGTGGTCCACAAACAGTCGAAAGTGTTGGTGGTATGGAAGCGCTAGATGATATTGTATATAATTCACAAGGAATTGATATTCATTTACAAGAACGTGCAAGTAAACTTTCTGATGAATTTTATGGAAACAATTATGGAGAAACACCAGATTCAACTACTAGTGATTTTAATGTGAGTATGAATTATGATTATGATCGAGCATGGTCATTTAAAGGTATTAATGCAAATGATAATAGTGGTGCGTTCAATTTTGGCAATAACAATAATAATAATACCAACACCGGAAGCAATACTAATAATACTAATGTTGCTCCTAGTAGTAATAATAATGATCAAGGTCGTGGAAATAGAGGTCGGCGTCTATCGAATCAACCAGCATGGATGACTCAATAAGCTAATAAACGCTTTTCGAGCTATCATATATATATAGAAGATGGGTAAAATAGTAAAAGATACGGGGGGGAAATGTGTATCTTATAAAATGCATAAGTACGGGCTATAACTTCGTAAAAACATTTACACACATTACACACCACATTTTTAAGAGTGCGTCCTTTAAATATTTTACTTGATATATTTATTTTGACAAATATATATATATATACATATATGTGATTTTTTTATATATTACAAATTACCAACATCCTGTTTTTCCACAGCTCGTTTCATAAATTTTTCGACTCCTACAACTGCTCTTCCATGTGTTCCTTTACCTATTACAGAACCAGTACTATCTTTAGCTGTTACAGTAAATTGAATGGAACGTTTTTTAATTTCTGTAATGGTAGCAGTCGCTTGAACAGTTCTACCAAGTGATGTTGCGGCAAGATGTTGGATTGACATAGATACACCAACACTTGAAAACCCATCCTCGATAGTCAAAGCATTACATGCGGCTTCTTCCATTAAAGCAACCATTCCCGGAGTGGCAAATACTTCTAATGACCCTGATTTCATAGTTTTTGCTGTATTTGTTTTATCAACGATTGTTGTTGCAATCCCTTCACCACCTACTATACCATATGTTGATGCCATAATTTCGTATTTAATATATGTATGTATATGTATATACAATAATATTAATTAATACGATGCTATTGTATTGTATTCTTTAACTTTTAAAAATTTTTTTTTAAATCATTTTTTGTATGTCTATGTCTAATGCATTATTTTATTTATTTTTTATTGTTATTGTCATTTTAATTCTTGATGCGTGCGTGTTTTTGAGTGTTGTTTGAATTGATGCATAATAAAAAATATAATAAATATTACATAATTGAAAAGGAAAAAAGAAAACATTAAAAACATATGAATATTACAAATTTATACGAAGAAAGTATTACCTATATGTATATGCCAAAATGGAAGAAGATAAAGAACGATTGAATACATTGGATACATTGATAGATACTATTGCTTCATCTTCTACAACAACAATTAATAATAAGAAGAATGATGATGCAAATAAAACAAATTTTAATACATTGATAAATATTCCAACTGATTTACTTTCCAGAAATAATAATGATAACGACAGCAATGATATTGATATAGTTATATCTGGTGGAGGCTTGCGCGGATATTACGTAACAGGTGCATCTGTGATACTTCATAAAATTTTAAAGGAAAAGAAATTAAATATTGCAAGATATGCTGGCACTTCTTGTGGTGCATGGTGTGCAGCATTCATGGCAATGGGTATGAAAACATCTGTTTGGACAAAAACATATATTTTATCGAAAGAATATTGTAAGAAATATTCAAATAAAACAATACATGATGCATATAGAGAATATGTTATACCTTGGTTATATAAAACAAATGGAATACCAAGCGATGCATATAAAAAATGCACTAATAGATGTTTTATCTCGATAACTAGATTAACTCCGTTGCCACAAAATGTTATTATTAAAGAATATTTTTCAAATGATGATTTGCTAGAATGTTTATTAGCAAGTTCTTCGATTCCATTTTTCACTGAATCAAATATTACTGGATTCTATCGTGGTAGTCGTGTAGTAGATGGTGGCATAACTAATAATTGTCCAATTTTTGATGATTTTGCAGATCGTTATCAGCTAGTCATAAGATTGAGTGATATACCAATTACATTTACAAATATGGTAAGTGCAAATGATAATTGTATTGAATCAATCATTTTACGAGGTGCATTGCAAATGAAGCAATTTTTTACAAAACAAGGACCTTGGAAAGAAACGAATAATAAAAGTAATAATAATAATAATAATAATAATGAGAATCCAAATGGGAAAAATGAAACAACTAAGTTACATATAATAAAAAGCAATAAGTATGAATTGCAACGTGAGATTGAATTATTGAAATCGAAGCAAAACATGGAAGCACCAATTTTTCATTGGTATTTAAAAAGTTTTCATGATAAATTAAATAAGAAATTAAAGCTTCAACGAGAATTTGAAGAAGATATGAATATGCATGAAGATTGGGGATGTTATCGTAGTAATGTAAGCTTTGTTAAAGTACTTTTTCGTGAAAATCATATCACAAGATTCATCGTAGTTGTAATATGGTTGATTCTATTTACAATTTATACAAAATGTTGTAAATTAAAATGTAAAGATGTAATGAAACATTGGTTTGGATGTTGTTTTTGTTGTTGTAATAGTAATAATAATAATAAAAAAATCCAATCTTCCGATGATGCAAATGATATGAATAATACGAAGAAGAAAGATTATTAATAAAAAGTAAAATATAAAATATATTGTATAAATACATGTATTGGAATTATTATTATATTTGCCTGATTATGATGATGATGTGATTGTTCAGAAATTGCGCACAATGATCTGTGGCAATCTGGCAATCCAAATTTAAGGGCCTTAAAAAGCTGTCGAACGTGCCATTATTTAATGATTATTTCTATGTTTAAATTGCATGGGTTACACAAAATAATCATTTAAAATATATTTGTATGATGTATCTAAATATGTGCATATGATATTCGATGCGTTGCGTTAATGTATAAATATTGTTCGCATATTTTCAAATAGCATAGGAATAGCATTGGAAAATAGATTTGACTATTTGGCACATTTGATAGTAAAATGACCCTTTCTTAGCATACTAATATTTATACTTATTGAAAACCTATAATACTATCAAATTAGTACAGATTTAGTATACTATAAATATATATTTGATAGGATAATATAAAAAATCGGATATTCTAGATATTTTCATCCAATTAACATTGGTCATTTTTGGATTTTATGAATTAATTATCTCCAAATATATACCTATCAAATATCTATAGTATACTAAATCTGTACTAATTTGACCCCGCCTGTTTTGGGGAGAGTTTCATTTACAAGGACTTGGCTTGAAGCTAGCCAGCTAGAGAGGATCCTCTCTTACTTGAAGCCAAGTTACACAAAAGTAGAGGGATATTTTCTTCAAGGGGTTACAACTTTCTTTAAAGATATATTTTTCTTTCGACCACGGGATCGTATTGGCACGCTTCTATTTTTAGAACGTATATCTTTTTACACGGTTGAATAAAAAAACAAACGTTGTTTGAGATCGTCTACGATCGTCGCATCGTCGCACAGATATATTCTTTTTTTAGTAGAATTTTTGTATTACAGAGGTTTTACTATTGTTGGACAATTTGCGTATTTCGTTGCGAGGTTGCATTGTTTCGAAGGTCTAGTTTCCTTTTGAGCGCGTGGGTTTATAGAATTGTCTCCACTTTTTAAGACACGTAGGTAATTTTTTACACGGTTAAGTAAAAAAACAAACGTCGTTTTGGTTGTGGAATAAATATATTCTTATTTTAGTAGAGGTTTTGTAATACAGAGGTTTTACTATTTTTTTAAGCAGACTGTGATTTGTTAACAGATAAAAACGTATCGGCAGAAGTATTTCCGATAGTTAAAAGCGATACAGTTGTTCGTGGAATTATTAGTATTTATTTTAATAAATTCTTACAAAAATTAATACAAAACCAATGATAAATTTAATGTTTTTAATAATTTCATCTCGAAAAGGGAAATACATGGAATTATTAGCAATTATATTGTTTACATGGTCGGTGTACTTTCCGCTATTTGTTAGTAGTACAGAATGGGACTGTGCTGCTACTACAAAAGTAGGCACGTACAAACGCAGTGATGATTGTACAATAAGTGGCGGTAACCATGTTGCTGTTAGTAATATGTTAGAAATTATTGGTAGTAATACTGATATGAATGATTTAGTTACAATTACGGCTGCACCAAATCATCGGCATTTTTTAATAAATGGCGCAAACGATAAATTAACGTTGCGATTTGTTAAATTAGTCGGTGGGGATGTTAGCAGTTATACCAGTTTCCCTGATTATGGTGGTGGATCAATAAAAATTTATAATGGCGGAAAATTAAATGTATACTATTCCATCATATCCAATAATAAAGCTGTATTTGGTGGTGGTTTATCTGTCTTAGATCCGAGTCTAGCGACTAGACTTGGCACTATAAATATTTACAACAGTTCCGTTGATAACAATACAGCTACACATGGTGGTGGAATTTACATTTTTAATGGTATAGCAAACATCTATGATTCAACAATAAATAATAACGAAGCTACTACGCATAACGGTGGCGCTATGTATATAAGCTCCGGTGAAGTTGTGTTAGAAAATGCAAGTGTTTCTAACAACAAAGGTGTGCATATCGGCGGTGGTATTGCTATACAAACTACATTAGAGCCATTACCGACAAATATATATATTACAAAATGCACAATAAAAAATAATATATTAACGTCAACACATACATATAGTGGTGCTGTTTATGGTGGTGGTGGTATATATATAGGTGGTGATACCAATGCAATAATTCGTGAAACATCATTTACAAACAATACAGCAAACAATTATCAAGGGCATGAAATAATTACATATATATCTGATACATATGGTACTCCATCAATATCACTAATAAATACGCATTTTGCTCTAAACAATCGAATTGAAGGCAATGTCTTTTACGACACTGATGGAGATGGAAATGGACGCACAGCATTGTGGAAAACGTGTTCGTCTTCTTCAAATTTATGCTCAGAACATCCATTTACCGGCACATGTACTGCTGTCGATGGTACAAATCCAAAATTTGGTGTGATTTGTCCATCAATATCGTCATGTACTAATGGAAAGTACAGTTACACCACTCAAGGAGTAAATGCTGGTAGATGCGAAAGTATACGTGAATGGGACTGTGCTGCTACTACAAACGTAGGCACGTACAAACGCAGTGATGATTGTACAATTAGTGGCGGTAACGAGGTTGCTGTTAGTAATACGTTAGAAATTATTGGTAGTAATACAGATATGAATGATTTAGTTACGATTACGGCTGCAACGAATTACCGTCATTTTTATGTTACTGGTACATTGACATTACGATATATAAAATTAACTGGCGGGGAGCCTCCACCATCATGGAATGGTGGGGCTATATATATTAACAATGGCAATAGTGTAAATCTTTTTTTCTGCATAGTGTCTGGAAATAAAGTTGCCAAAAGCGGTGGTGCTATCTATTCTGATGCATCTAGAAGTGAAATAAATATAAACAATAGTTTTATTATTGGTAATGAAGCTTCCCGTGGTGGTGGTCTTGCCACATTGTATAGCAAGTTTAAAATTTACAATAGCAAAGTATCAAATAACAAAGGAAGTCTTCTTGGTGGTGGAATATACGTAAGTGGCAGTCCTAATGGATTGTTGTACAATACAATCGTATCAGATAATAGCGCGGTTCAAGCAGGAGGTGGAATGCACATATGGGGAGATACACAGTACTACGGAAGAGCAAATTTAAACATTGTAAAATGTATAATTCAAGGTAATAACGTGACAAAGGTAACCCATGTTTCAGGTTCCAACAATTATAGATACAATAATGGTGGGGGTGGAATATTTTTAAATTACGAATCACATGTTATACTTCGTGAAACTACATTTACATCAAATTATGCAAAAAATAATGAGGGGCATGCAATGCGAGTAGATTATATTACTGGTCACGACAAGCAGTATGAAGGGACACCAAAGATCTCGATGATTAATACATATGTGAAAAACGTAAATATGGATACTACAATTTATGACAACAGTGGAATCAATGCAATCACAACAATATGGCAAACATGTTCATCCAATTTATGTACTGAGGAACCATTTACCGGCACATGTACTGCGGTCGATGGTACAAATCCAAAATTCGGTGTGATATGCAATTACAAAGATTGTCTGGTGGGAGAATATTTTGAAAAGATACTAGTAACAACGCCAGCATCGTCTTTAGGTACTTCTGAGAAATGCTATACAAATACCAATTGTAATCTCGGTAAAAATCTGTCAATAAATACCGTATCTATAGTTAATCACTCGTGCACAATCTGTTCAAATGGTTGTTGTAGACCACGTATCTTACCAACATTTCATGATGAAATTGCTGATTGTATTTTACCACCGTTAATAACTAAAATTGAACCAAATAATATTACCACAGACGGTAGTATACCAATATCGTTTTATGGGCAATTTTTTAGTAAGGCAAATGCTACTTCTATACAAATTTCTACAAATAACATTAGATGGGTAGGTGTGACATATCGGAGTGAAACATGTATAACAGCTATGTCTCCTGCAGGTACTGGTACAAAACATTCAATAATAATTGAAATTAATGGTGTTGTTTCAACAACCACAGGTGTTTTTTTCTCATACGCCCCACCAAATATTAGTTATATTGTATCACCACCATTTGGAGGTGGGACCATGGAAATTCATGGAATTAATTTTGGAAATGATGCCGGTAAAATTTCGGTGGAAATAGATGAAGATGGTTGTGCTATCAGAGCTTGTAAAAATATCGCAGTCATTATAAATAAAATAATTACCTGCGATTACTTTCAAAATGCGGCAAAAGGAAGTAAACGTGGGGTAGTAGTTTATGTAGATGGACAAATGAGCAATCGA
>JACLAC010024786.1_pt1 | contig 14966 bp, 5 predicted proteins | sample 8027881 | NCBI WGS metagenome assembly JACLAC01 (sample SAMN15725517, study PRJNA655200) | protist metagenome | isolation source: fluorescence activated cell sorting (FACS) single amplified genomes of... | place: Spain: Blaines Bay Microbial Observatory, Mediterranean Sea | collected 2016-01-19 | reverse complement strand
CTATGCCCTCCGCGTTACCAAAAGCTTCCTCGCCTAAATCTCCCTCGTCCATTTGTTTTCTTCGCTCAAATGGGTATACAAGACGACACTTTTTTCTTTCGTGCCAATGTTAGAATGCGCAACACTATCCTTTCCGCTCATATTTGATAAAATAATTCCTCTCCCGTAAATAAATGTAAGAGTGTACACACATATTGAAATGGACTCTCCCTAGTTATTTTTTAAATTTTGGTTTATATAGTTCTTATTATAATATCAAAAGTATAGTAGTATTTAATAATATTAATTTCGTAATAATAGTCTAAAATATATATAAATATAATATAAATAATGATAAAGATGACCCCCCTTCTTCTTCTTCTTCTTCTTTCTTCTTATTCTTCTTCTTCTTCTTCTTCTTCTTCTTCCATATTTAAATTTTTATACATATTTTTATTATGAGCTCATTATAAGATATTTTGGTAACACCCACACTAACTTACTGTAATATATTCAGTGACAATGATGGTGTTTAATACAGAGTTATTATATTTGGTTCTTCTTCTTCTTCTTCGATCGTTATTTTTTTAATAACGGATTTTATTATATTAGACTATTATAGAAAATAGTGTTTAAAATAGGGTATTTTACTTTTTTCTGTACGTACCAAGGTAGGGAACTGGAGCCGCCCGTGCCGGTACCAGGAACGGGTATTTGTACCGGTACCTGGTACCGTATTATACCTGTCTCTTGCTGCGAGATCTTATACCGGAGCCTGCTCAAACTTTCCGGCCTTCTCAGCGATTTTAGGCCGTTCCCCAATCTTGTTTGCGAGTGCCAAAACAGTCGGATAGCCATCAAGGGGCGACTTATCCCCGAAACTCTCGCGGAACGGACCAAACCCTTTGCACTTGAGCACGGTTTGCACGCATGTGTAAATGAAGAGGTCGGCGTAAGTTGGCTGCACGCCAGTGCAATATTCCGTTCCAAGATCAGCCAGCTTCTTCTCCAGACGACCCATACGCTGGGTATGGTAGGCGGCCAACTCCGAGAGGTACTCTGCGTTTTTTTCATGGTCTTTGCTTGCCCGTGGGTCGGTGTTGCGACCTTGGCGCCAGTGCGGCTCCGCGTGTCCCATTATCGAATCGTGCATGGGTGAAAGAAAATGGTTGTAGTAGTCTTGGCAGAACATCCAAGTGTCCCGCGCGAGAATCCTGCTTCGCATATCTTTCGGGGTAAATGGGCCGTCGGGCGTTTTTTCCAGGATGTAGTCGATGATGGCCGCACTGTCGCTGATATTGAGTCCATCCTCCTCCATTGTTTCCCAAACGGGAAGAGTGCCATGCGTGGCCGATTCAGCCCAAACATACTCACCACCGAACCCTGCAGGGAGGACAAAATCGTACTCAACACCATGCTCTGCGCATAGAAGATGGATCTGCTCACCTCGCCCGATGACGGGAAGGTACACAAACTTCGGTTTCTTCAGCCCAGCTTTGTATGCGTCGATATCGTCCTGTGTCTTACCGTCAGCAAGAGCGGCTGCTTCGTCAGGGTAGGGGTGACTTGCTCCAGAACCCATTGTTTTTTGCTGTTGTTGTTTTTGCTTTGGTGTTGCTTATCCTTTGCCGTATTGTTTATCCTTTGCCGTATTGCAGTAGTATTCGATTATGACAATATATTTACTTTTTCAGAGGAATTGATGTGGTACATCTCGGCAGAAGAAGGATCTTGTTAGAAACAATAAAAGTCTGTATATATCAAAGGCGAGTATTAACCTACCACCACACTACTATACAACAAAACAACAAAAAGAAGAACGCCAGCAGCAGGTGGCCATCAAATATCTTTGTTTTTTTATACAGGGACACATCATAGAAACAAATAAAAATAAAGTGCTATATAATAAATGGATAAAGCATTCTTCTTCTTCTTCGTAATAACAAATGATACCCTTCGCGGGACACGGGACGACGCCTCCTGCCTCCATCAATCCAATCAACCTCTTCTTTTCTTCTTTTTTTGGACGGATGGATCGATGATGGATGAGATATGATGATATGATGAATAATATTATTAATAATAATATAAAAAAAGGATTTTTTTTTTTTTTTTAATTTTTTTTTTTTCTCTTCTTCTTTTCTTCAATCACATCATCTACTCTTACTCCTCGTGGAATACCGGAACGTTTGTTTGAATCAATTGTTGATTTGCTTGCACGTTTACGGTAGACAAGTATGTATGTATCCATTGATTTTCATTTTGAATTATCATTGACTAAACATTTTAGATTTTGTTGTTGTTGAACTCTTGACTCAAGGCACGAACTATAGTTGTGCCCCGGTGCGCGGGAAGATTTTTCATAGAGAGGGGGTAAGTGCGTGCACCGACCATGGACAAGCGTGGCTCGACGCGTGCGAAACGTTCGGGGCGAACATCGACAGTTGGTTCCCGATCGTCGACGGTTGGCTCGCGCTCATCGGTTGCTATTGTAGCTGATGTGCCCAACCTACCGACCGAGTTGCTTTTATACGCGCACACTGGCCTGAAGTCTGACACGTTCAGTGAGTTGCCGAAAGTAAAGCAATTGGCACTGCACCCACTGGAACCGTGGGTCGCTTGCGGCGACGAGCTTGGCAAAATCGTAGTGTACGATTTTCTTCAAAAGTCCATTATGTTTCAGCCCATTCGAAGTTTTAATGTAGTTCCAAAAGCTGTGCATGGGATGAAATTTTGGGCCCCCCAGAATGTTCTCGTGATCATGTACGATGACTCTATTGCACTGTACGACCTGTTTCACCGGTCGTACAGGCGGCAGTTGGAGCTTCAAAAGGTTCACCCGCTCTGCGTGGAAGTCCTGTCCGATACTGAACTAATATTTGGACTTTCGGACGGGACATTGCGAGTGTTTTCTTCCAAGGACATCGATACTGGTTCTTTTTTAGCGAAAATAGACGTCCCATCGGGAAGGCAAGTGCACACCATTTTTAAAATCCAGGGACGAAAGGACCTGGTGGTGACCATCGATAGAACGGGCCCAACGTACTTGTGGAACATGCGATTTGAAGGAGGGACCAACCGGGGGTACGACCAGCCAATAGGGCAACTAATGGACCAGAACGGGATCAAACCATTGCACAATTCGATGGCATGGGGGTCCTTCAATCATATTACCAACGAGTTGAAAGTGGGAGGAAACAGCAAAATGTGGCACGTGTACCGGGACTTTTTGCAAAGCATTCAGGCAGAAACCCGACCGGAGTCCGAGGCCGGGGAGGCCCCACCGCGCGAGTGTCGGCTGATTGCTTGCGAAGAAGTGACACACGCGCCTGGGCGCTACGAGACCGCGTCGTACTTCTACCACCCCGCTTTCCCCAGAAATACCATGATAGGCTTTCAAACGAAAAAGGCATTTGTTGAAATTGTACATAACGACACCACCATCGAAGCGTTCGACCTGCGACAAACGCGAGAAGGGCTTCCGACGAAACTGAAGATTTACACCATCGGGGTTCACGAACAACACAACCACTGCATTGTGTGCGGTACCAATGTAGGAGTGTTTGTTGTTTCAGTCTGGGGGGGTTACAGGGTTCCACTGGTGCCACCGGCCCTTGATCCCGTGATGCAGGATATTGGCAAGTCCCCTATGAATGACGGAATGCCAGATGTGATGAAAAGTGCTGTGGTGTACAAGGAGTTTAGAGTTGGGGAACAGGTCACTGCATATTTTTTCTTTCCACTCATGGATTTTTTCCGCTTGGTGTCGTTCGCGAACGGAAAGCACCAGGTGCTGCAAGAGGGGCATGCGAGAAGCGTGTGCTGGGGCACGCACGATGGTATAAACCCAATTTTTTTTGTGATGAACACCGAGCGAATTGTCTCTATATTCCAGGCTGGCAGGAGGACGGGAGGGAAGTTGAATTTCGACGATGCCCCACAGATTTATGTCATTCCTGACGAGCTCGATGAGGCCGTGTCGCTGCTTGGGGGCGGGCCAGTACTGGTCATAAATTTTGAGAACGGATCTCAGTTTTTTGACATTGCTGTTGATGAAAGCAAAAAGAAAACGGAACAGCGCGATGAATCAGCAGAGGAGCCCCACGAGTTAACGCTGCACCCTGTCGGCAATAAAATGCCGTTAGCCCATGACATTCGGTGGACGGAGTCGTACGAACATTGCGCCTGTTCCGTGGGCGAGCACGTCCACGTGTTTTCTTCCTTGCCACGCTTTCGGCGCTTTTCTACGATTGTGCTGGCGCTTGGGGGGGGCGGTGCTAGCGTGTCGTTGTCCGCATCTTGTTCAAGCGAGCGAGCCACCTCCCTGCTGTGGTTTCACAACGCACTTTTCATTTCAACAGCGACGCGAATTTTGCTCTCTTTTCCCTTTCACGCAGGGAATGGCGGCTGCTCCTCTACGATTCTTCTCGCAAAACTGTCCATAAACAGGCCCCCTTTGAGCATTTTGAGTGACGACCTCACGCACATGGTCAAAGACCGAATTCAAAGTGAGCGAGTGGGCACAAGTGCCCCATTTACATGGTGCTCCAACAACGCCATTCAACAGATGGACCAAGGGAAGCGTAAACATCCCAAGGATCAGCAGGGCGCGACGTCCCAGAGACTGAGATCAGAAGGAGGCATTGTCCTTAACGACGACACCGTGAACCCACACCCAGCACGCCGCCCTGTGGGCAAATCCTTGGTGTTGGATCGAATCTGCTCCGTGAATACATTGGTGGCTTCGTTGAACGACGAAAGTGGGAAAGGACACGACACGGCAGTGGTGCTGGTGGTCGCTGCCCCAGTGGAATTGATGCCAGCCTTATCGGCTGAGAAACGAATCAACCGGTACGCGATCCCCCTGGACCATCCTATACTACGTTTCAAACTACTGGTCGCGTCGGAGGAGCTGCAGGAGGCGGTTCAAATGATGGTACATTTGATCGATAGCCAGTTTCATGACGAGCTGGGGTCATTTTTGGAAGGGCATGGTTACCACAGGGAGGCAATAGACTACCTCCCAAATTTATCGTGCCGGTCCAAGCTAAGCATAATCTTTCGGCATAAGACATGGAAGTACTTGAACGATTTGATTGAAACGGCCGTAAACACGGAGCAATGGATGATAAAAAACGTCACCACCGGGCTCGCGCAAGACAAAAATGTTGAGGGGCTAAGCAAACTGTTGGAACTATGCGTACAGGCCAAGTTATGGAACCATGCAAAATATGTGTCGCTATACTTGCCCCGAATCCAGCAATTGCGAGCTGCCGGTTTCATCGCGAAGACTCAGCGAAGAAACAATGCACAGCTGGTAGGAAATATGGAAGCAGCCAGCACGATGAGCATTGTTGCAACCACCGGAAAATTAAGGCCGCGCAGCAAATCCCGCTCAAAGAAAGACTCTTTGCTCTGGCAGAGGATGCCGTCCAACGATAGCCTGAAAAGGGCTTGGAACGCGGAGTTGCGGACAAACAAATACTACGGAAAGGAAACCGAGATTTCTGGTTGGGACGGCGGGAGGTAGTGGTATAAACAGATTCTTTCAATACGCGTACGAACTCTATATTTGTAAATTAGATGCAATGCTTCTCTGCGCAATGTTCACTGAGACGTTTTCTGCTCGTACGGGTCGTCGTTGTCCTCTTCGTCTTCGTCGCTGGAGTCCCACGACGAATGATCAACTGTCGGGGCAGCAGCAGGTGCTGCTATGCCCTCTTCCGTTTTATTCCCCTCGCATTCATCATCTTCGTCGCTGCTAGAGTCCCACGTGTCCTTGTCGACCAGCCACACCTCTTCGTTGACTTCATCGCACCCATTTGCGTAAGCGTCTTCATCGTATTTGGACTCAATGCTGGCGGTCGAATGAGGAGAGCTGCAGTCTTTTTTCTTGCCTTTCATGTGGTCCCACTCCAACGAAGTCTCGTCGTCGTCCAAAACGGGACTTACGTCAAATTTCTGCACTGGTGTCAAGCATTTTTCAGAGTTACTATCACTATCATACTTTTCCTCTCTCTCGGCATCGCACGTTTCCACGTCAATAAAAAGTGATTGAGACGCGCGATCAACCATTTTTGAAGTTGTACCCGGGCTCTTGTTCAAGTTCATCAATATTGTTCTCGCCGAACTCGAGGCTGCCCTTTTCTGGCGCGGAGGCGGTGGCGGGTTTGCCGGTTTCTTTTTTGATTTTGTGGCTGCTAGCGCATTGGTTTTACTTTTCTGCCATTCTTGTATGAATTCGAACCTGCTCGGGGGTTTCGATCTCTTCACAGAGTTCGAGGGCGGCGCCTTGCCGGTCGTCTTTACGGCAGCGACACCATTGGCCAGTTGAGCCAAGCATTTCTCGGACTCACGCTTTAAATCCTCCAAAGTTTGGTCAATGAGTTGATTTTCAGTGTCTCTCGGTACTATTGGGCTCTTTGAGAGTGAAGAAATGTTGAGGACCCTTGCCACATCTTTTTTGCTGCACTCTGGCTCCCCAAATTCTAAGCCATCGCAGTGGTTGATGTTGTCCAGGTCGGAGGACGTCCATTGGGCTGAAAAATCACTTTCGGGGCTAGTCAGGGGGGTGGAAAGGCAGGAGACAGTCGACAGCGAGTTTGAAGGGCTGTTGTTCTGCTGCTCTGCAATTTCTGCCCCATCGATTTTCTGTTCAATGCAACCGTCGACGTCAAACCTCTTCTTCACAGGACTTTCTCTGGAACTGCTTGGGTCAACATTAATGAGAATGTTCTCTTTCCCGTTTTTGTTGCCGTTGAACGCGCCCCTCCCTCCATTTTCTTTGCTGCCGCTATGTCCTCCGCCACGCCCGCGGAAACACCACTCTCGAAAAACTTCTGTCCACTTGTAGAACTCCCGGACCGTCTTGGTTCTCAGCACGTACACCCTCTCCTTCGTGCGGATAGAAAACTGCTTGGACGACAAGGCTTCCATTTCATGAAAATTTACACTTTCAATGTCTTCTAGACGAAACCCCCCACTGGGCTTCTTGCTTTTGCTGTTCTTCTTGTTTTTGTAGTACAGCAACTGACAACTCCTCGGGTCCAGCCAAAAGTATCGCCGGTTCCACGATGAGAGCGAGAAGCGCTTTTTGTCCCTTTTCAATTTTTCCAAATAGCCTTCCATCTCTGTGCTCAACACATCTGACTTTGCGGTGCTGAGCAAGTTCTTTTCGCCACTCATCTTAACACGGTTTCTCTCCGAGAGAACGTTTGACACGTCGCCCCGACCGTTCATCGTTGCTTTGAAGGAAGACTTGGCAGCTTCTTCGACACGCTTTATAGTATTATCCCAATTTTTTAGTCTGTATTTGTTTGCTTTCAAACGATTCAAAAAAGTAAATCTTTTCTTTAACTATTTCATAATATATCGTATAAAATGTTTGTAATCGCGTGTATATTGAGATTTAGAATTCAATAAATCACACTTTCTTTTATTATTTTTTTAAAAATTATTTTAATAGTACCACCATAGTAGAGACTATTATAAACAGTGAGAGAAGATTTTTTATTATTATGTTGTTCGTTTTTTTATGTGCGCCAATGCTGCATGCCTGCTATTTATGTAATAAAATGCCCCTTTCCATTTCGTTCTTCTTCGCTAAATATTTGTTTTTCACTTTATTATTATTAGTGCTGTGTGGTTGTTAAATTTCCACAACCGTTATTAGTTACTGGACTTTTTTTTCCGGTGAAATTGGTGTTCGATCTGTGGTGGTGTTTACTATTATATTCCTATATAATATTAATATTATAATATACACAGCATTGATAACGAAAGAAGAAGGAAGGAAGAGAAGTAACAACATCTGTGGCGCGGAATGGAAAAATGGGAAAGAACTTTGTGTTAACTATTTCAAATGATAAGATCTTTATGAAAATAGAATCATTTTGACAATTTAAAGCAATCAGATGTCGTTTTAGATAAATGAAAGTATGCCTGTACAGTTCGTTTTTCCAACGCTAGCAAATGAATAAGAGTCTGTTGGCGTGGCATTTAGGTGAAATCGCCCATTTCACAAAAAATTGTCCCTTGGAACCGTAATTCCAAGTCAATTGAGGGCAAACAATTTACAAACGTTCGTTGAGGACCGGGCATCGTTCCTGGAATATTTACCCGGTCTAAACTTATGCAAATAAACACACATCTTGCTTTCATTTATCATTTTTTGACAGAACTCTTCCATACTTTGAAATTCGAGTCGGATTTTTATTCGCGCCAAGGACACTGACCACTTTCTTAAACAGGTATATACAATTGCAATTAACTTAAATAAAAATAACGACGGTCGTCTTTTCTTATCATTGGATGGTGATGAAGAATTGAAGAATTGTGATTGAAGAAGAGCAAGAAGTTCCTCCGACGACATGATGCTGCAAATAAAGTATAAAGAAGAAGGTGGGATTTTTAATATACTAATATTTTTATACAGGATCACATCATTATATTAGAGACGATGAATGGATGGAATGAAAGAAAGGAACCACCACAAAAAAAAAATAATTATTAAACCTTGGTTGGTACTACTTCTTTTCTTCTTCGTATTATTGGTAATATAAATATAATAAAAAAATATTAAATGCTTTAAAACATTACTATAAGCTTTTAAAGAGAGCATTCAGCAAAGATCTTTATAGGCTGGATTTCAAAGTAAAACCGCGTTGATTGTTGTGAAGCATTTTGTGGCTAGCTCATATATAAACCGACCCACCCGACTTAGTTTCGTTCAGTTACGTAGGTCCGTGCTTTCTCACCACGCAACATAATGTCTTTGAATGGTCTAAAGGTCACGGAGCTGCGAGACGGCATTAAAGTGTACAACCTTACTGCGGGGAAATCTCTTCCTAAGTTTCTGACGGACCGTCAGAAGAGGCGTTTAAACAAGACCGATGATTTCCGGGGAAGAGTGGAATTAATTCAAGACTTTGAGTTTCCGACTGCGGCGTCGACTGTCGCCATGTCTGGTTACGAGAACGAGGGCCAGGGCCAGTTCGTAGTTTGTGGAGGCGTCTACCCCCCAATGTTGAAAATTTTTGACCTGGAGAATCTCTCGCTCAAGTGCGAACGATTCGTGGACGCAGAAATAATTCGTGTCTGCGTATTAGAAAATAGTTTTAGAAAAATAGCACTGCTTCGGCAAGACCGAACTATTGAGCTCCACGCGGCGTACGGAAAACACCACACCGTGCGCATTCCTAAGTTCGGGCGGGATATGATCTACCAGAAAAACAGCTGCGACCTTGTAGTTTCAGCCTCGGCCTCCGAGGTCTATCGCCTGAATCTGGAGCAGGGGAGGTTTTTGGCCCCATACGTGTCTGGTTCTCCTAGTGTTAACCGAGTTGCGCAAAGCCCGTTTGGCTGCCTGCTTGGGTTTGCCGGGGAGGACGGGGCCTTGGAGATGTGGGATACTCGTACGAAAGCCTGCAGCGCTCGCTTGGAAATTGGTACGAACGGCACGGAGCTGACTGCTTTGGAGTTTTCCCCGAACGGCCTGGAAGTGCTGACAGGGACATCAAAAGGCACGTGCTACCTTCACGACATACGAATGGTCAAGCCCCTTATAGTAAGGGAGCACCCATACGACTTGCCGATCCATTCGGTTCTCTTCCACTCCGGGTCAGGCAACTTGCTTAGCGCCGACCCTAAAATGGTGAAGATTTGGGACCGTAGAACAGGGGACGTTCTCGCGAACATCGAAACTAGCAACGATTGTGAGACCACAGACATGTGCTTGTCTTCGGACAAGTGTGGGCTTCTTTTTCTGACCGGGGAACAATCGAAAATGATTTCTTACTACATTCCGCGGTTGGGTCCTGCACCAAAGTGGTGCTCGTTTCTGGACAATTTAACGGAGGAGCTGGAGGAACAGCAATCGCAGCGAACGACGTGGGACGATTACAAGTTTGTCACGAAAGAGGAGTTGGAAAGTTTGAACTTAAGCCACCTGATCGGTACGCCCTTACTTCGGGGTTACATGCACGGTTTCTTCATGGATGCAAGGCTGTACGTACGCGTGAAAGCCGTCGCGGCCCCCGAAAAGTACGACGAATGGCGCAAGCAGCAAATTAAGAAGAAGATCGAAGCCAAGCAGAGCCAGCGTATCAACATCCGCTCGTCGTTGCCGTCCGTGAACAAGGAGCTTGCTCTAAAACACTTGTCCAACGACAAAGAGGCGGACGGTGGGGACGATCGCTTTAAAGACATGTTCTCTAACCCCGACTTTCAAATTGACGAAGAGTCTGAAGAGTTTAAGTTGGCATTCCCAAGTGGCATTACGACAAAAGAGAAAGAGCTACGAAAGAAGGTGGGGTTGGGGAAAGCCGGGAGCGCCCCAGCCTATGATTCTGACAGCAACCACAGCGACGGGGATGGACACGATCCATTCGGCATGTCAAAGGATGATGACGAGGAGATATTTAGCAATGCCAGGTTCAAGAAAATGGTCCAACGAAATCAAGAGGAGAACGGCAAGGAGGCTGAAAGTACCAAGGTGGTGGCGGAGACAAAAAAGCAGACGAAAAAGCTGACTTTCAACCATGTACATAACGCAGAACTAGTGCCGGGATCAGAGAAAACCATAAAACGAAAGCGAGAGTTAGAGAAGAAGCGCCTGACGACATCTTTTACGAACAGGCTGGACGAAGAGAAGCTTATGTTGCAGAAGATGAAGGAAAAGCGGGAAAATAACAAAAAAGATGGTGGAATTTACAGCATCACATACAAAGCTGGCAGCGAGCGAGCAGACCAGCGCGATAGAAAAAAAGGGGGAAGCAGTCGTGGGCACAACACCTTCAGCGCTGGAAAAAGTGGTGGTGGAAAAAAGAGGAGAAAGAAAAAAGGAGATTGGTGACGAATTTTTTTACTTGCAAATGGGGTTGAAACGAAGCCAGCAGACCTAAAACATTTTTAATTAGCGCTTAATGTGTACGCACAAGGTTCTCCTCGAAATAATGTATTTTGTTTTTTTACGTCAATTCCTTGTGGTTCAAAACAATTATTGAAAATTACTTCTACACTATAAACTGAATAAGAATAAGGTTTTTTTTCTTTCTCAACATCAAAGTAACCTTGAGTTGGTTTACCAATCAAATTGACACATTTACTTAATAATTTTTAGATAAACTGAAGAATATTAGTTTATTCTTCTTCTTTTCGTTTCTATCAGTATGGGAGGGGGTAAACTTTGAGTTCGCACACTGTAATCTACTGACGGCACGTTCTGTTAAGCACTAGACTACCCGGCATACCACCTGCTGCAGCGAAAGTAGCAAATTCACCAACCTAGAGATTCTATATACAAAGTCTGTGCGTTCGCTCCTAGCCTTTTAACTGCACAGTAACCTACGCGTCTCTTGAAGTCAACCTGTTGAAAAAAAGGGAAGTTCGCAGCTGCGAATGTGAGTTTTATTGGCAAATACCATACACAGTCCAGGCACCGATCAACGACATACACAAAACCCAAGTGGTCATTATCGGTTCCTCATCGTTGTTAAAAAGACCCGGGTCCTCACAATTTAAGACTAAAAAAAATCCAAGCGCTGCCATGTACGCACGAATGTCTTGCCAATCGTCTACGTCACCAGAGTCGCTAGCGCTATGAACAGAACCAAACAAGTTGAACACCACGACTAGGCACAACGTAAGCTTCACAAGGTATTTGCGGTTGCACACCATGTTTCTACACCAGAAACTTCACGACACCACGAGTAAGCTTCTTGCACGGAGGCTATATTCTGAACGTGCAATTGTAATGTGTTCAAAGCGTACGTGTAAAACTGTTGATCGTTACTTCGAACACAGCCCCCTTTCTCCCCGCAAAAATGCTCGGTTCCAGTTCGGGTAGTTTTACTCACACTACCAATAATAATAATTTGTCCCTCCTTCATTTATCTTCTTGTTATTATACTATGCACCTGTGGTGCGGTAATTAAGTTATACTAAAAATTGGCAGAGCAATGTACAGAATATATAATAACGTTCCACCACTTCTTCCTCTTCTTTTCTTCTTCAATTGTTTGATTGCTTGCTATCTGCTATCTCGATCGTAGAGCGGTAAGTATACCAAAAGCTATTTCACCCTATTTCCTTCTTGATTTGACCAATCAAAGCAAAGGAAAATACAAATTGTCAGCCTTGGCCCTTCGCCCTTGTGTACTTCGATTTTTTAAAATTTTAGTCTGAATAGTAAAGCTATAATCTTTTATAATAGTACTACACAGTACTGCTTCATTTTTCTTGGTTTTTATTCTTCTACTTGATACGAGGAGCTTTAGAATACAATGAATATGTGCTATATTTACCTATTATACTCGTATTATATAGGATAAATAAGAAGACATAAATATTGACTATATCTATATATGAACAAACTTTCATAGGTTATAATTTAATTAACAATACAAAACCGGTAGTCGTAACAACAGTTTCAGAATTTATTCTATTTTTAGTGCTTTTAGCTCTATATTTTATTTACATTATTCGGTTTCTTTTCATTTTCTACTTTTAGTTGCTATTCTTATGTATATAACTAGAGATAATTGTCATTAATTTCATACTTTTTTGTATAACGAATAAGCGAAATAAAAAATGAAGGAAAGGAGAAAGCATTGTACTAATAAGGTACAAAAGGAAATATTTAATAGCATTTTATTAGTGGTCACCAAAAAAAAAAGGGGGCCCATCGGTTTATCGACCAATCGGTGTGTTTGGAATCATGGAAGTTAAAGAGATGATCTTAAACGATTTGATCTGACATTTCAATTAATATTCGCAATGAAAATAAGTAAAATCAACAATATCGTGTTATTGTTTGAATCGAAAGTTTACATTTTGTTCCAAGGTTTTCAATGTTCCAAGATAAATCCCCAACGCCCCCGGGTTCAAAGAAATCCCCCGTGGCGAGCACATCGCCACGGAGCGGGAAAAATCTCAAAGACCGCGCTGAGAGCATGGACGAGTTCGATGAACTAGAAGACGCTAACCTTGAAAAGGTCGAACTGCTCTTTCGTTTATCCCCCGTGGGCCAATTGATTTACGACAAAAAGTTACCGGAAATCATGATTATTGATGGCGCTCTTCCACTCATGGATCGCTTGCTCAATAACATAATGGAAATTTACAAGCTATGTGAAAGCAAGGGGGAAAGTCTAGGCCCATCTCTTTCTAGTTTTATTCGATTTTTAAATGTGGCCGAAAAGGAAATGTCGTCAAAGATAACCAGCATGACATCGTTGACACAACTGAACCTTATGCGGGAGCAGCTATTAGACACAGACAACAAGAACATACTGAACGACGTGCTGCTGCGTCTCTTGGGGAAGAAGAGCAAAAAGTTTTCGTTTTGTGGGAAGTCGGACGATGTCATTCTCACGGAAATTCAAAATGTGCTGCAGGGGGTTTTTGAAAACAAAACATTTTCGTACCTCTCGGTCGTACCCACGGAGGAGTTTGCACCCAAAGAAGGCGACTGGATTGATGTGGACGCGGAAGCATTGGAGTTTCGGTCGCCCCCCCCCCTGATTCCTGCCTTTTACCAGGAGAGGCCGAAACTTCTGAAACCGCTTTGCACTGGCCTGACGGGGAGCAAATCCGTTCACGCGATTGTTGATGACAATCGCAAACGGCCGGCGCTGCTCAACGCAGGGCTCGGGAAAACAACGCTGGCGATAGCAGCGATCAATAACAAGGCCGTGAAACAAAAATTTTCCAAAATGGTGTGGGTCAATGTGACGGCAGGGATGACGAAAATCGATTTGTACAGAGCGATAGCGGAGCAAGTTTTTTCGGTCTCTTTTCGCTCCTGGGTTCCCGAGTCGCAAGTGATCAGGTTCTTCAAAAACAAGGTTGTATCCGACCAAGTGAAGGAAAAAATTCTAGTCGTCTTGGACGGAGTAACCACGGTGGACCTTGTTTGCGACCTCGTTCACAACGTGTTTGGGTCTGGAAAGTCTTTGAAATTGTTAATGACTGTGAACAGCAACAACATTTCTAATTTCTCCCGCGCAGTGCAGTTTTCGAACATGCAGTCTCACTACGTGTCCCGAATGAGTGACGAGGAAGCTATATTTTGGCTTTCGCTGTGGAGCGAAGAAAACGCTAAGACGCTGAAGACTAACACTAGCGTTCAAAAATTGATCAAGTTATGTGGAAATCTTCCTGCTGCAATCAATGCCATGGGATTCGTGTACACAGAAAAGGAGAAAGCTGGGTACGACTCGTGGGAAAGCATACACAACGCCTTGAACGAGGTAAACCCCCTTGCTGCATCCGGGTTCAACGATAACGACGATGAAGATGAAAGTGAAACGGAGAACCTGCTCCCCCCATTGAATGTTCGCAAAGCCTACATCATAATGATGAAAAGCTTACACGGTGACATCCGCAAGAAGCTTTATACTTTCGGTATTTTTCCCGTTGGCATGAGAATTTCGGTATCTGTCCTTCAAATACTTTGGGGCAAAGAAGAGGAAGATGTCATTAACATTGTTCATTCGCTAGAAGAAACGTGTTTGTTAAAAATTAGCCAAGAAACTCCTACAATAGTTGAGCTCGACCGGGTGGTACATCTGTTCGTGAAGAATGTGTTTCAAAGGGAACAGAGGAGGGGAGGCATAGGCCTCAACGGACCCTCCGCAATGACAGCCCTAATGATGGCGTCGCTTCAGTACATTGAAAATAGCAATTGCTCAATAATAAGTACTCTGGTCGAATCGTGCTTGCTCACGTTTAAATGGAATTTGGACATGGGCGGCACCAAAAAGGACTTGATGGCCAGGTTCAAATTAAAACTAGAAGAAGCCAAAGCGGAGTTTTTTACGTCCAAATATGGATCTCGCAAAATGTCAATTTTAAACGTAGTCGTTGCGGCAGGTTACTTTCCAGGTATTAAACTGTTGACTGATTTAGGATTTGACATGCAAGAAAACAACGGCGAGGGCATTTCCAATTTAGAAATAGCTGGGTTAAACGGTCTATACGAAACGGTA
>JACLAC010005613.1_pt1 | contig 14974 bp, 9 predicted proteins | sample 8027881 | NCBI WGS metagenome assembly JACLAC01 (sample SAMN15725517, study PRJNA655200) | protist metagenome | isolation source: fluorescence activated cell sorting (FACS) single amplified genomes of... | place: Spain: Blaines Bay Microbial Observatory, Mediterranean Sea | collected 2016-01-19 | reverse complement strand
GACAATGCTCAGAATTGACCACAGAAAACATCATCAACTCAACATCTGTAGGATTACGCTTTAATCCTTCAAAAACAGCAGAAAAATACGCTATCTCCTGTGGTGAAAGCGCCAATCCCATAGCAGTATTGGCTACTACCAAGGCTTCACGCCCTTCTTCCATCAAAGCAATATGTTCTAATGGTTGTGGTTCAACACGCTCAAAAAGCACCGCCGGATCATCAACTACAGCTTCGGTCATACGATCATGCAAGTAAGACGAAATAGACAAAACACTTTGATGATCCAAGTCCTCAGAAGCAACAAAACGATAGAGCGTACCGCGTTCAATACGCTCTATCTCACCCAAACCACAATTATGTAAAATATCCGTAGCTTTACTTGACCAGGGGGAAATTGCTCCAGGTCGAGGGCCTATCAAAACCTGCGCCGTAGGCTTAGCCAGCGGTTTGTCTGGCAAGGCAAGGATCTCTTGCAAACGCCCCCGTTGAATAGTATCCAGATCGTGCTCTAATAATACCATATAAAAAAATGTAGCTTCTATATTCTTTAGCTCTGGCACTACCATACGGCAAGCTTTCAAGAGCGACAGACGACGAAAATCAGAAAGGGCACTACCGCCTTCAAAAGTCTCTAACATAGATCAACAATCCACAGGTTATGGGAAAATCATAATCTAACTTTTAGATACCATCTACTCAAGACACAGCGCATTAAAAAAAACAACTATTACTATAATCCATAGAATTATAATGCTATATTTGATTTATTCTCAAATCTCAGGTATTTTTCAACACTAGATTATCTAACTATAATCTAGTGTTGAAAAATACACTATATTATAGTTACAAAAATATCACTGGCACAAAATACTGTACCATTTACGTGTTTTTCTGATAACTACTTTTAGGTCCTAAATTTCCTTCATAAGGTGAGTTCTATGCTGCCTTTTAATCTACACAGTCATAATATCGAATATCTCGAAAACCTGTATAAACAATACCGTCAGGATCCATCTGCTTTTGAACCAGCCTGGGCAGCATTTTTCAAAGGTTTCGATCTAGGTTTCGTTAATGTGCTTCCTCCAGATTCTACCAGCAAGAGCAGTTCTCCAAACGATTTCACAACTAATAATTCTCTCAAAGGCAAAGATGTTTATGCGCTAGTCCAAGCATACCGCCAACTAGGCCATTTTGCCGCAGATCTTGATCCGCTCGGTCACAGCCCTAGACATCATCCCCTATTAGACCTGGCAGAATTTGGCCTAGCTGAAGAGGATCTGGACCGCGAAATAGGTACCGGAGGTTTTTGGGGACAAACCGACGGCACCTTGCGTGATCTACGTGCCAAGCTCCAAGCCACCTATTGCCAAACATTTGGTGTAGAATATACCGAAGATAAAGCACAACGTGATTGGTTAGTACAAAAAATAGAACCACAAAACCACCACGATACAATACCCCAACAAAGAGCCTACGACATTCTTCAACAACTCGTTGAAACCGAAGCGTTTGAGCAATTCCTCCATACTCGCTATATCGGTCAAAAACGCTTTTCGGTAGAAGGTAGCGAAGCCTTGCTACCACTCTTGCATTCACTAGTTGGCCATAGTTCCGAACTAGGTATCGAAGAAATGGTCATTGGCATGGCACATCGAGGCCGTATCAATGTTCTGGCGCACCTATTAAACAAGCCCTATGAAGTTATTCTAAGTGAATTTGCAGGCAATGAACAAGATGCCGGCGAAAACGAAGGAGATGTTAAATACCATCAAGGGTATTCTTATGACCACGTTACCCCACAAGGCCGTAAAATTCATCTTTCACTTTCCTTTAACCCCAGCCACTTAGAATTAGTCGATCCAGTTATAGAGGGTATGGTCCAGGCCAAACAAGATTATCTCCATGATCTTGAACGTAGCCGTGTTGTGCCGGTCCAGATCCATGGCGAAGCAGCGTTTACTGGACAAGGTATTGTTGCAGAAACGCTTAATTTATCGCAATTGGAAGGCTATCAGAATGGCGGCACAATACACATCATCATCAATAATCAGTTGGGCTATACAGCAACACCACAGGAAACGCGTTTTACGCCATATCCGACAGATGTAGCCAAACAGGTAAGGGCCCCGGTCTTCCACGTCAATGCCAACGATCCAGAAGCAGTGGTCCAAGCCGCCCGTTTAGCCATTGAATTCCGCCAACGCTTCAAACGTGACGTGCTCATTGATTTGTGGTGTTACCGGCGGCATGGCCATAACGAAGCAGATGACCCAACTTTGACCCAACCGCTAATGTACCAAGCGATAGAAAAACTCCCAACAGTAGTACACCTATATACTTGGCAGCAAATTGCTAAAGGCCATATAGAACCTGAACAAATTGATGATATGAAGCGCCAAGTACGCCAAAAACTTGATCGGGCTCAAGAGGTTTCACGTAAACTGCAAGTTAAAGCTCACACTTCAACCTTTGGCGGCGTGTGGCAAAGCATGGGATGGGCCGGTGATTCGTGGAGCATCAGTACCGGAGTCAATCAGAAGATTCTAGATCAGGTAAAGCAGAAGACCACCTATATCCCTCCCGGCTTCACCGCCCATCGCACCGTCCAGCGCATGGCAGCCTCTCGGGCCAGCATGATCGAAGGCAAAAAACCGGTGGATTGGGGTTGCGCCGAAATGTTAGCGTTTGGCACGCTCCTATTAGAAGATGTGCCGGTACGTCTTACTGGTCAGGATAGCCAGCGAGGCACATTTGCGCACCGCCATGCGGTCTGGCACGATATTACTACAGGCGAACCGTATGTACCATTATGTAACCTAGGTCCAGAACAGACTGAATTTGTCGTATTAAATACCATGCTTTCAGAATTGGCAGTTCTGGGTTTTGAATATGGTGTCAGCTCAGCGGATCCGCGGCGCCTTGTCTTATGGGAAGCCCAATTTGGTGATTTTGTCAACGGGGCCCAATTAATCCTTGACCAATTTATCTGTTCAGCTGAGACTAAATGGCAACGTATGAGCGGTATTGTTCTACTCTTGCCCCACGGCTACGAAGGTATGGGACCCGAACATTCCAGCGCTCGCTTAGAACGTTTTTTACAACTTTGTGCCAAGAATAATATGCAAGTCTGTTATCCAACCACACCGGCCCAGCTTTTCCATGTTTTAAGACGCCAGATGGTACGTAATTTTCGTAAACCGCTAATCCTGATGACACCCAAAAGTTTGCTGCGTCATAAACTCTGTGTTTCACCTATTGATGAATTCACCCAAGGTAATTTTCAACCCGTTATCGATGATGTAAAACTCGATACCCCACAGGACGTCCAGCGTTTGTTGTTATGTTCAGGAAAAATCTACTACGATCTGTTGGAATCCCAGCTTACAACAACTACTAACCAAATTGCCTTGGTACGCTTAGAAGAACTATATCCTTTCCCTGCTAAAGAACTTCAAGACGTACTCGACCATTACCCCCACTTAGAGGAAGTCTATTGGGTCCAAGAAGAATCACAAAATATGGGAGCCTGGACTTTTATCCGGACACTTTTAGAAGACCTGCTACCGGTAGATATCTCACTTTCTTATATCGGTCGCGACGAAGCCGCTAGTCCATCTACTGGAATTCCCCAATTGCATCAGGAAGAGCAGGAAGAAATTGTCACCCAGGCGATGGCGGCAAAAGCTAAAGAAGTTGTATTAACCGATATTAAAGCGAATGACAACAAGGTCCTTGCAAAAAAATTCAGTAAAAAAACCAGTGTAGATCAAGGATAAAAACACCTATAACAGCCAATGACTGACCGGATTTAAGGAGTACTATCTCATGGCATTAGAAGTAACAATTCCCGAAATGGGAGAATCCGTCAACGAAGTAGTTCTGCTCGAATGGCTCAAGCAGGATGGTGAATATGTCGACCGTGACGATCCCATCTGCCTTTTAGAGACAGATAAAGCAAACGTTGATCTGCCAGCTCCTACAGCTGGAATTCTGCGCGCCCTAAAAGCAGCAGACTCAACCTTGGCTATAGGTGAAACCATTGCCCTTATCGAAGCAGGTTCCAAACCCAAAACAGCAGTAACAAAGCCCAAAACCCCTAGCGATGAAGCACCCAAAAAAAACACCAGCGATGAAACACCCAAAAAAAACACCAGCGATGAAACACCCAAATCAGCTAATGCCGCCTTCAGTCCAGCTGTCCGCCGCTTATTAAGTGAGCATAATTTAGACCCAGCATCAATCCCAGGCACTGGCCGTGATGGACGCCTTATTAAAGAGGATATACTTGCCTACCTGAATAAGCACACCTCTCCCACGACTCCCCCGGAATTATTCCCTGCTACCGCTCCGGCAGAACCAACTCCGACAGCAACAACACCTACGGTACTACCACAAAATAACACAGCAGATAGTGCTGGCGAACGGCGCGTGCCGATGACTAAGATCCGCCAACGAATTGCCGAGCACTTGGTGGCAGCCCAACACAACTCAGCCATGTTGACAACTTTTAACGAAGCCGATATGAGCGCTATTATAACCTTACGAGGTCAGTACAAGGAGCGCTTCACCGAGGTTCATGGTATCTCCTTAGGTTTTATGTCCTTCTTTAGCCGTGCGGTGGTGCTAGCCCTAAGAGAATTTCCTGAAATAAATGCGAGCATTGAAGACACCGATATTATCTATCACGACTATGTGAATTTGGGTATCGCTGTCGGCACCGAACGGGGCTTGGTTGTACCGGTTATGCAGCATGTTGAAACCATGTCTCTAGCGCAAATAGAAGCCGAAATTAAACGTCTAGCTCAGGCAGCCCGTGCCAATAAGCTAAAACTCGACGAATTGAGTGGCGGTACGTTTACGATTACTAACGGCGGTGTTTTTGGCTCACTACTTTCTACTCCTATCCTAAATTTGCCACAAAGTGGTATTCTAGGAATGCATGCCATTAAGGAACGTCCCATAGCAGTCAATGGTGAGGTGGAAATTCGCCCCATGATGTATCTAGCTCTATCCTACGATCACCGTCTTATTGATGGGCAGCAATCGGTATCTTTTCTAGTCCGACTTAAGGAATACTTAGAAGACCCATCTCGCCTTATGCTAGAAATATAAATTACCTCTTTCTGTCCTATTGGAAATCTTAAAATGAGTACATCTTCTTTTGATCTGATTATCGTCGGTGCCGGTCCGGGAGGCTATGTTGCAGCCACCCATGCAGCACGCTTAGGTATGCGTGTCGCTTGTATCGACAAACACGCCCTGGGTGGTACCTGCCTGCAGGTTGGGTGTATCCCAAGTAAAGCCCTGCTTGAATCTAGTGAACTATATCATCGAGCCAGCAGTGGTCTTGACCACCATGGCATTGGCCTTGAGGGGGTAAGCCTCAACCTCGACGCCATGATGTCACGCAAAAATCAGATTATCAGTACCATGACCAAAGGCATAGCAGGCCTCTTCCGCCAACATAAAATTACCCATATAAGCGGTACAGCCTATATCCCCAGTAGCGGCCAAGTAGAGGTAACTGACCAACAAGGAGATACCACTACCTTCCATGCTGGACGCATCCTACTTGCTACAGGTAGTAGCCCGGTAGAATTGAAGCACTTGCCCTTTGACGGCCACCATATCATCTCTTCCACAGAAGCCTTATGCTTAGATGCTCCACCCACTCGCCTAGCCATCGTTGGTGCCGGAGCCATTGGTCTTGAATTGGGCTCGGTATGGCAACGCCTAGGCAGCAGCGTCTTAGTCATTGAGTACATGGATCGTATCCTGCCAGGTATGGATATTGAAATGACCGGACAATTACAAAAACTACTCAAGCGTCAGGGCCTAGAATTTATGTTTAGCACCAGCGCTACAGGTGCTCAGATTGACCAAAACAAAGTTCAGCTGAACCTTGATACCAACGGCAAAGCATGTATTGAAACCTGTGATCGTGTTTTAGTTGCAGTTGGACGTCGCCCCAACCACGCCAACCTATGGGCCCAAACACTAGATATTGACCTAGATGAACGTGGCCATATCCAGGTAGATGATGGTTTTCAAACCCATGTTGCTGGCATCTATGCCATTGGTGATCTGATTCCCGGTCCCATGCTCGCTCATAAAGCCGAAGACGAGGCCATAGCTGCTATCGAACACATGTCCGGTAAAACAAGTCATATTAACTACAATGCCATTCCCAATATCGTTTATACACATCCAGAGCTAGCCTCTGTTGGCCTCAGTGAAGCAGAAGCGGTAGAACAGGGCCATACAATAAAAATCGGTAAATACCTTTTCCGCGCTAATGCCCGGGCTCATAGTATGGATGCTACTGACGGTCTAGTAAAATTGGTCAGCGAGGCCCATACCGACCGTCTTTTAGGTTTGCACGTTTTAGGCCCCCAAGCTTCGCATCTAATTGCCGAAGGAGCTATAACGCTTGAATTTTCCGGTAGTAGCGAAGATATTGCCCGCACCTCCCATGCCCATCCAACACTTTCGGAAGTCATCAAAGAAGCCGCATGGAATGTGCTAGACTAAATATTTTACCAACAACTCGAGTCCAAGCTATTCAACGCTCCAACACGCCATGCTAAGGAGTTTATCATGCCCACCTATGATTTCGGCAGTGGCCGCACCGACCCGGTATCTTTTCCTACTCAGGCCCTTGTCGAAGCCGCGCAGACAGCGATACCAGAAGTAAGCTCAGAGTTAGTCCTTTATCCTGGTGATTTGGGCCATCAAGGCTTGCGTCAGGTCATGGCAGCACGTGAATCTAGGCGCGAAGGTGTTGACGTCTCTGCTGATCATATTGCCCTCATGAACGGCTCTATGCAAGCTGTCACCTTGGTCGCCGAAGCATTAATGCGTGGTCCAGGAGATATTATCGTTACAGAAGAGTTGACCTATTCAGGTACAATCGGCGCCTATAAAGGCTTAGGCGCCCAACTTGAAGGGGTAGCTCTGGATGAATTTGGCATGCGGGTTGATGCGCTTGATGCTAAGCTGGATGAATTAGCACAACGCGGCACCTCCCCAGCCTTTATCTATACCCTGGCCACTTATCAGAACCCTATTGGTGCGGTTATGCCCAAAGCCCGTCGTTTAGAATTATTAGAGGTCGCCCGCCGCCATAATACTATTGTAGTAGAAGACAATTGCTACGCCGACGTCCACTTTGAAGGCGCTAAAGAACCCTCCCTATATGCCTTAGATGAGCATCCTGATATTGTTTATATCTGCTCTCTGTCAAAAATCCTAGGTCCGGGCGTACGTCTGGGATATTTATATGCTCGCCCGCCAATGCTTGAACGCCTCTTAGCACGTCGCTTTGACGGTGGTAATAGCATGTTAACCGCATCAATTCTGGCCCATCTGTTCAAAGATACGCTCTGGGATCACGTCAATTATACCAATGGCCTACTCAAAACAAAAAGAGATGCTGTATTTGCAGGTTTAGAAACACACCTGGGATCTATTTGCACCTGGACAAAGCCAGTAGGTGGTCTCTTTATCTGGGTTGGTTTCCCACCGGATGTTGATCAGCGTCAGCTAGCCCACTTGGCCACAGAGCGCGGCGTGCTCTTTGCGAAAGGCGCCGCCTTTCATATCGATAATGTAGAAATTCCCTATTTACGTTTGGCCTTTGGCTATGCTAGTTTAGAGGCTATTCATGCCGGCATACCCGTCTTAGCCCAGTGTATACAGGATGCACGCCAGTCCACTGGTTCGGTCGCCGCCGGTTCATAGCCCGTACACAACCACTAGCCCTAGCTGTTTATATGCGCTACGTAGCAATAACCAAATATTAGAGTTGCTATCTTGATACTCAACAAGCTCCCATCCATCGCCCTAGCGCAGATGGATGTCCGTCCTGGTCGCCCTGATTTAAACCTGAACCGTATGCTTCAATTTATCGCTCAAGCACGCCAGGCCAATGCTGAAATTATCGTCTTTTCAGAATTATGCCTCAGTGGTTACCTAATCGGCGATTTATGGGAGATCGATACCTTAGTCAACGATTTTGCAGACTATAGTAATACCATCCGCCAAGCGAGTGAGGGACTTACCATTATCTTTGGTAATGTCGCAATTGATCCAGAGCACATCGGCCAAGACGGTCGCCAACGCAAGTACAATGCTATCTATGTTTGTTCCAATGGTCAGTATGTCCAAAGACCCGCGCTGCCTCCCGGTTTACAGACCGGTATACAACCCAAAACCCTGCATCCAAATTACCGCTTCTTTGATGACGATCGCCACTTCTTTTCGCTCCGCCAGTTAGCGCAAGAACAGGGTCGCAGTGTCTACGATTGGAGTGTTCCATTCCAGATCATTCGGCGTGATGGTACTCCATTTACCTTTGGCGTTCAATTATGTGAAGATATCTGGTGTCAGGATTATACCTATGACAATGATCCCCTTAATACTTTGCACATCTATCACCAACGCGGGGTAGACGCTGTCTTCAACCTGTCGGCCTCCCCATGGACCTGGAAAAAAAATGATAAACGCAATCGCGTTGTCCGCGATATTTTATCGCGTTCCCCTTTACCATTTTTCTATATCAACCAGGTGGGTGCGCAAAACAACGGTAAAAATACCATCGTCTTTGACGGCGATACCACCGTATATGCTCCTGATGGCGAAATCCTTCAACGCGCCACCCCCTGGCACGAAGAACTTGTATTAACACATGTTGCTAGGCCCCTAGTCCCCCCTCAAGACGAAACGACCGCCGTATATGATGCCGTGCGTACCGGTATAAAACATTTGGACCATATCCGCGGAGAAGAAAATAGTTTTCTTATTGGTGTTAGTGGTGGTATTGACTCCAGCGTCAACGCTTGCTTATTAGCACAAACCATCGGCCCCGAACGTATTTTTGCAATTAATACACCAACTCGTTTTAATGCAGATATCACCCAAAACAACGCCCGTCTGCTGTGTAAACAGCTTGGCATCGACTATATTTCTTGTCCCATTCAGCAATTGTACGAAACAGTTGCCCAAAAAATAAAAAATACCCATTTTGCGACCGGTCCCGGCACCTATACCCGCCTTGTGGACGAAAATATTCAAGCTCGTATTCGGGGCGCAGACATCCTTTCAGGTTTAGCAGCTAAATATGGTTTAATCTATACTAACAATGGTAATAAAACCGAAACGGCCTTAGGCTATGCAACCCTCTACGGCGATATAAATGGCGCTGTTGCTCCAATCGCCGATTTATATAAAGTCCAGGTACTGGAACTAGCGCACTACCTCAATACCCAGGTATTTGGTCGCGACATAATCCCTGCTAATCTGCTGAGTGGAAAAACTGTCCCCAGCGCCGAATTATCTGCAGCCCAAGATGTTACCAAAGGCTTAGGTGACCCTATTAAATACGGCTATCACGACGCTATATTGCGTCAACTTATTGAACACCGCCGCCACCCACTTGATATTCTGCAATGGCAACTCGACGGTATCCTCTTTGATCAATTAAACTGGACTGACCGAGACCGCTTCTATCATTATTTTCCTACAAGTTCTAGTTGGGTAGAAGATTTGGAATGGCTTGACCACCAACTCCGTATTAACTATTTCAAGCGTATCCAAGCACCACCGATTATCGTACTCAGCAAACGTGCTTTCGGTTTTGATTTACGCGAAACACAATGGCCAGCCTATATACCTCGTCGCTACGCAGCAGTAAAACAAGACGTCCTTAATATGCCCTTTAATACTATAACACACTGAGGAGAATACTCTATGGATCATTTACGTATCGGCATTGCAGGCTTGGGGCACGGTCGGACCTTGTTAAGCGCTAACGAGCCGGCCAATGCTCATCATCCCATCCGCGTCACTGCCCTGTGTGACACCAACCAAGACGCCCTTGATAGTCAAGCAGCAGATGCCAATATCGAATTTACAACAACAGACTTTAATGCTCTTGTCGACCGTGATGACCTAGATATTATTGGCATCTACACACCTGGTCCCCTACACGCCGAGCAGATCACTGCAGCCCTGAACGCTGGCAAACATGTTATGGTTACCAAATCCATGGTTTATAGCATTGCCGAAGCCGAACAAGTTATTGAAGCGGTCGACCGTAGTGGAAAGATCCTATTAGTAACTCAGAGTTTGCGCGGGCGCTATGATTTTATGGAAGCCAAGCGGGCCTGTGAGGCAGGAGAATTAGGTGAACTTTTTCTCGTTGAATCCCATTATATCCATGATCTTCGTCCTGTCTATAAATACTCTCCATGGCGCCTGCACATGCCGCAAGATTTAATTCTCGGCGGCGCTTGCCATCCCATTGACTTATGCCGCTGGTTCATGGGCGATATTGACGAAGTCCATTGTTACGGCTTACGTAGTGGTGTTGCTCCCGATTATCCACAAGAAGACAATTTTATTATTAATCTAAAATTTAAAAGTGGAAAAATTGGCCGTATCGCTGCCTTTCTCGGCATTGTTCATCCACCCGACACCCCTGGCAATGGCATCACCATTTACGGTACCAAGGGTAGTATTCACGACCACAAAAAACACCTGGATCCTCACGCCCACTATCCCGCACGCACCTATACAACTGAATTCCCTGCTGGTCGTGGGCACTATGGCGAAATGATCATTATGATGCAACATATGGCCGATTGTATTCTTAACGGCACCACCCCCTGGGTTGATGTACGTACTGGGGCCAAAATTGTATCAACCGGCTTAGCCTGCTGGGAGTCGTTACGGACGGGGAAACCTATTAAAGTGCGAAACGAATTTTAACACTAAAGAAATTTATTTACTGTTATTTAGTAGATATTATATGGCCTCTATTAATAAGGTCCATTTATCCCTTGTTAAAGGCCATACAATATCTACAGTTCAACTGCTTTGCCGCTATACATTGATTCATAGATCGCATCAATTACTTGCATTTGAGCAATGCTGTCCTCTGGCGTAATGCGGTGGGGGGTGCCATTGGCTAAGCAATCTATCATATGTTGCAGTTGTAGAGCAAATTGAAAAGTAGATGGAAAATCAATGGTTTCCACTCCAGTCGGTGAGCTATGGACTATATTTACTGGCCGATTTTCATTGTTCCATACTTGATCCAAACGCAGCATACCACCACGTCCACTAATTTCTGCATATTGCCCGCCCGCACAATTAAAACCGACAGAAATCTGTGCCGTTTTCTCTTCCGGGAACACCAGCAGTATAAAAGCTGCATCATCCACTTCAAGACCGGCCTGAGGTGCTGCAAATACACGTATTGGTTCAGCGCCAAAAATAAAACGGGCATGATGGATATTATAGCAGGCAAGATCAAAAATACTCCCTCCTCCTTTGGCTTTATTGAAGCGCCAGTTAGACTCAGGAGAGCGCATCTCTATGCCATTACCATTACCACCAGTACAAAATGTACTGCGTAAGCTCACCACTTCACCAATCGCCCCGGCATCAATCAATTCCTTGGCCCGTAAATGCATAGGATGATGGCGAAATTTAAAGGCTTCAGCCAGTAATACTCCATGCTCTTTAGCAACACTAACCAAAGTTTCTGCTTCGGCAGCATTTACCGTAATCGGTTTTTCACATAAAATCCCCTTCACTTTTCCCGAACGAGCCAGGGCCATGCCGGTCTGGGCATGTTGGGACCCCCAATTAGTAATTACGGCGATATCCAGATCCGCTGTTTCAAGCATCTTTTCTAACCCCAGATAGCGCGCTCCTACAGTAAATGCATCGGTATCCCGTTTCCCAAATCCTTGTAATGCTGCTTCTGATACGTCACAGATAATTACAGGATCTACATGATCAAGCTGTTCACAAGCACTAGCATGGGCGTGAGCAATCCCCCCACTACCTACTAACCCTACCCGCCAGCGGCGTATTTCTTCGCTACTAGACATCTTCAAACTCCTTTAAAAACCTATACTGGATCTTAGTTACAGATTGCGTAAACTAGTATCTTTTTACTATAGTTAATAGTATTAAAACAATGCGTTAGTATAACATATTGCACCATTATGTGCCAAATCTCAGTACTACCTATAAAAATTGATGCTTAAATCTATTGGCAGCACTTAAACGCTATAGTACGGAATAAACGATATTGGCCTAATTTTTCATATCGTTTATTAGTAACGATGCCATTACTTTTTTGTATTAACTGGCAATCAGACAAAAAACGGAATAAGCCTAATACAGTAGTCTTTCAGCTTTACGTGCCTGCCACAGATGGAGACGCTCAATTCCTGCTAGCCAAACGCTAAATACCATACTATGTCTATATCTATACCGAAACAAAAAGAAAACATTGGTGAGCAAGCTAAGGAACATACGCTAAATTTACCACGGTACAATGTCGTCTTGCTTGACGATAACGACCATACTTACGAATATGTAACGGAAATGCTAACACGGATCTTCCGCCACAGCCGTGACCTAGCGTACAAGATGGCTAGTCAGGTGGATAAAACCGGTCGCGTTATCGTCTATACCACAAGTAAAGAAGAGGCTGAACTCAAACGTAATCAGATCCATAACTATGGTCCCGACCACAGGCTGCCAAACTGCCAAGGTTCTATGTCGGCACTAATCGAGGCTGCCGATTAAAAAAGCGCTGCCTTATGCCAAACTACCTTAGTACTTGAATAAATATCCAAAGATGGCTTTTACTACCCATCCTTTTTTATCTTCCATTCGTTCCTCAGACACGGAGAAGCATCTACATGTTGACCAAAGAAGGCTGTCAGCTACGCCAGCAACGCCTAAGTCAACGCTTAGCAGAAAAAAACATCGATGCCATACTGCTAAGTCATCCTCTCGAAATCTACTATTTTACGGGGATGCTATTACCTCAACTACCAGCCCCTTATCCTATTTGCTTATTTATGGAAACCGGCGGTCCAAGCTGGTTAGTAGCTCATACTATCGTTGATGATCCCTGTGTTGATGAAACGCTGATCTATCCCTGGAACGTCGGCTATACCATGAGTCCTGATCTGGAAACGCAGATGAACCGCGTGGTTGCCCTACGCCTGCAAAATACAGGTGGAACCAAGCGTCTTGGCTACCAAGCTGATTACCAAACCCATCAATTAACCACCACTTTTAGCCACGCTATGCCAGGTCTGGATTGGCTTGCTGTAGATCCTCTGCTTAACGATCTACAAAAATGCAAAGATCCAGATGAAATTGAGTTAATACGTCAAAGTATACGCGCCGACCTAGCCGCTTATAGCGCCGCCCGCAAAGCAATAGCCCCCAATATCAATGAATTAGAAGTCTTAGGAGCGGCGCAACAAGCAGCCTGCCTAGAAGTGGGAGAAAAGATCTTTCACGACGGCGATTATAGTTGCAATGCTATGGGGGGATTTGCCCGCAACCGCAAATGCCAGGCCGGTGAATTATATGTAATCGACGCCTGGTCTATCTACCGTGGATATTGGGCTGATTTATGCCGTACCTTTGCTGTTTCTGAACCAACCGACATCCAACAATCCATTTTTGATCATCTAAAATCTTTCCATCAACTTGTCCCCAATTATCTACGTCCTGGACAAGACGGGACAGAGCTTTTCCTAGCCATGGATGCACATATCCGTCAACATCCGGCTCTAGCAGATATTGGCCTAGTCCATCACGCCGGTCATAATGTTGGACTCAGAGCTCATCAAATGCCCGATTTGAACCTCGAACGCGGTGGAACGTTAGCCGTTGGCAATGTCGTCTCTATTGAACCTGGTGCCTATATTCCCGCTGCTCGTGCCGGTGTACGCTTAGAAAACATGTACTTAATTACCGCAGACGGAGTAGAAAATCTATCCGATTATCCAATGGAACTCACTTAGAATTAAGCTGACTTAGTCTTTTATGCGTACCTGGACTAGTGCTACCTGGCCAAAACAACATTTTTTATCAATTTTATATTACTTCAAACTAGTAGCGTCAGGATCAGTCTTCAATCCCATTCTCTTCTATCAGCGCACCACTGCAATCTTATCTCGTTTTAGGATTTTTCCATTAAGATCTGTTACTGTATAGATATAAACGCCACTCCCCACCAACGCCCCCTTAAATAAATTTCCATCTAAATCCTGTACTTGGTTAACCCCAGTCCATTCAATCTCTCGTGTATAGCGATTGCGTTGTTCGCCTACATCTTCTTGAGCTGACCACACGACATTCCCATTTAATGTTGTTATTTGTACAGAAGCATGAAGAGGTATCCCGCTAAAGAATAAAGAGCCGTTCTGGACTGGCTGGAATGGATTGGGAAAAACCACAATGCCAGCCTGCGGCACTAGACGCGTACGCTCAATCAATAAATTATCATCTTCCTTACTTTCCCTGAGCTGATCTTCCGGGTCCACTTCTATACGAAATACCATATCACCAAAACGCTGCCATGGTACAGTAAAATTCTCCACCCCGCCTACTGCCAAGGTCTTAGTAGCTGTAGTCTCAAATATAACTTCACAATTACTTGAATCGAGTTGACACCGAGACACCTTCACTGCATAGGGCTCGTTTACCTCACCCAAACCTAAATTGCTGATTTGTACCTGCAAATCATCTTGTGCATTACCTCGGATATCACTGGCATGAACAGCTAAATTGGGCAAACCATCGACTAATCCATATTGCCCTAAGGTGGCCACCGCCAAACGCGTTACTTTACCAACCAGTTCCCAATTGATGCTATCCGGCAAATCAACCGTAGTATGATATTGTGTATTCAAACGGTATAGATCATTTTTTACTGCTGCCGTTTCCCCATCCGTAGGTAAATAGTTTTCAATGCCTAATATTGCATCATAACCGTTAGCCCAAAAAGGCGCATGATCACTCAAACGAGCATATTCGTCTTCTAATACGTCAATGCGTAAACCAATACTGTAGCGTTCATTAGCAGTAATCATTTCATCTACCAACCAGCGTGAGGCGCGATTAGTTACCAATTCCAACCGATCACTAAGATC
>JACLAC010000611.1_pt1 | contig 14974 bp, 4 predicted proteins | sample 8027881 | NCBI WGS metagenome assembly JACLAC01 (sample SAMN15725517, study PRJNA655200) | protist metagenome | isolation source: fluorescence activated cell sorting (FACS) single amplified genomes of... | place: Spain: Blaines Bay Microbial Observatory, Mediterranean Sea | collected 2016-01-19 | reverse complement strand
CGACGGAGCTGCCGGAAGGCAGGGTGCACAATTTCTTCCCATGTAACACCGCCCCGATCTAGATGACGGTAAGTGAACCGGTTGCTATGATTGTTCAAAGGCTACCGCTGAAAACACGCTAGTTTTTGCTTGATTTTATGCGTAAGGATACGCTCTGGCCGTGGAGGCATGGCTTTTTTCATTCACAAAGTTTCATTTTTATGCCAGGCAAACCGACAAACGATCCCGAAATACGTAATACATCAGATCCAGACACTGCTCCCGTGTATCACGACCCTTCGACGCTGGAAGCTCGCTCCAAGCGTCAAGGTCGCATCTTAGAGTTCACGGGTATTGCAATTGCATTGTTGGCTATTGCTTCCTATGTGGTTTATCAAAAGTACAAGGGCGATTCTGGTACTGTGGCAATGCATCCAACCGCAGAAGATTCACAGGTAGCGAAGGATGGCAAGCCTGAATACTCGGGATCAATTGTAGGTCAAACTGCCGTGGATACCGCTGATTCTCGCAAGGACCTGCAAAGCGGGTTAAATGACGAAAAGCCCCTAGGTTTACAAGATTCATCTGTGGGAGATGTGGGATCTGAACAGAAGATGGCTGAGCCAAATATTCAGGTGCCTGCAAAGGAACAAGAAGGCGTGGGAAACTCACCACCGGGTACTTCGGTAGAGCCGGAATCTGCAACGGATGAACCTGCCTCGGAAGGCGTTGTTAGCACTCACCAACAGGCACGCTCAGACGTCGAGCCTCGGCCTAGTCCTGACGACAATGCCAGAGCACCCGAGAAGAAAAGAGAGCCGGTCAAGATGCAAGTTGGACTTGCGGGTCAAGCGGCAGCAATTCTGGAGCAGAGGTGTGGCAATTGCCATGGCCATAAGTTGGTGGTCGATGGTCTCTCGGTGCTTAGATACGATTCACTGTTAAATGAAGAAATGGAGTACGTGGTTGCGGGGAGTTTAGAAGATTCCTCGCTATGGGAGCGAATCGCTATCGATCAAGACATGCCGCCAGAGGGGCAACCGCCATTGTCAAAAACTGAGTTGTCCGTATTGGAGAGCTGGATAGTAGGAGGAGCGCCAGTTTTTGATGCCAAGCCGACTCGCTCGAAGGTACCTATCACGCAGATTTGGCGGGCAATGTATGAAGACCTTCGAAAACTCTCTCCACAACAGGCAGCCGTAACGCGATACATCTCGTTCGCAAACCTTCATAACAATTCCTTTGTTAAGCGGCATGGGCAATTTGGTGCAAATGTTGACGACAAGGATATTTCACTGGCGAAGGCCGCAGTTGCAAAGCTTCTCAACAGTTTGAGCTGGGAGCCAAGGTTGACGACGCCGCAAGTCATTGGACCTGACGGTTTGCTGATGCGGGTGAATCTGGAAGACTTTGGCTGGAGTCAGCAAAAGCATTGGTCGACCATCAGGAAACAATATCCTTACGGTATGAATTTCAGCACAAGCTCGGATGCTGAGCAACGCAAAACATGGGATGAAATAATTCGATGGACTGGAACCGAGCTTCCCATGATTCGTGCAGACTGGCTGACTAACGCACTTCCACGATCTCCGCTATATGAATCACTGCTGGGGTTACCAGACACCCTAGGTGCCCTTGAACGTGGATTGAGTGTGGACGCAGACAAAAATCTAATTAAAGGAGCGGTGATGAGAGCCGGATTCACGGAATCTGGCGTTTCCCAGCACAACCGGATTGTAGAACGACATAAAGGACGATGGGGAAGCTATTGGAAGAGCTACGATTTCGGATCAAGTGAGGGGCGGGCAAATATTTTCAAATTTCCACTTGGGCCTGAATTTGACGGCAATCCTGATTCCGAATACGCCTTTAAGCATGATGGTGGAGAGATGATTTTTAGTCTCCCGAATGGGTTGCAGGGTTATTTCTTGACTGATGGAAACGGTCGGCCGCTTGCTGTCGGGCCAATTACAGTGGTCCGTGATCTCAAAGAGACATCCGGTTCCCCCGAAATCAAGAATGCAGTGTCATGCATGGCATGTCACAAGCGTGGGATCATTCCGTTCACGGATGCAGTTCGCAGTTCTCGCTCAATACCGTTTGGCGAATCACGTTTAAGAGTAGACCAACTGTATCCAGACAATGCTGCGTGGTCCGCCGTAATTAGAGAAGATCAACTCAGGTTTGAAGACGCTTTGAATAAGGTCTTAAGCCCCTATATAGAACCAACTGCCAGCGAGACCGTTTTTCATACAGTCCGGCGTTATCAACGCGATATGGAAATCGATGATGTTGCATCCGAATTGGGGTTGGCTGAGGTTGAGACACTCAAGTTGATGATCAACACGAACAGTCGCCTTCGCGAGTTGGGTCTTGGGCCACTTGTCAACGGTTCAGGGATAAAACGCTCGACGTGGGACGGGCAAGGAGGATTGGTGTTCAAGGCAGTAATCGTCGAGCTTGAGATTGCGGCACCGCTGTAAGCAAGAGATGGACTCATTTGTTCTTGACCAAACGCATAGTAGGCTGCGTGCCACGCGAGCAGAACGCACATTCTTCGAGAGTTAAACTTCCCATACTAAAACGAATCGTTTTATGACCACAAAAATCCAAGCATCTCGATGGTTTGTTACCCCCAATGATTTTGCTGTTCGCGTAACGGTACCTGATCTAAAAGGCTGGATTGGGAAAAGTCTAGTGGTTGAAGCAGGTACTCGAGCTTTAGTTATTGATGAGGGTGTGTTGCTGGGAGAGTTACCTGCGGGTGAATATACATTCCAGACGTTATTGGATCGGTTGGAGTTTTGGCGAAAGAAGCAGACTACGGTGTTCTTGGCTCGCGCTGAGGAACAACTGCTATTAAGCAATATTAAGAATGTAGCCTGCAGCGAAGGACTGGGTTTTGATCTTGAGCTTCAGTGGGGACTGCAGTTGGGTGATGTGGTCGCGTTCATGCACAACCTAATGGGTACGCGTGATGCTGTTTCGGTTCCGGACTTGCAGGAAATGATTGGCCCGGTCATGGCGCAGGCAATCCGTGAAACGGTATGCCAACACACGTTTGATGAAGTCAACGAGCCAGGGTTTACCCGCGTGCTTTCCGATGGAATACGAACACGAGTAGATGCACGTCTGAAACGCTTTGGTTTGGTATTTAAGGAGCTAGGTTGGCTTCGATCAAATTCCGATGGTGAGCACTTGGCTCAAAAAAAGGGTGAACTGCTGCTTGCAGCAAAAGAAACCCAAGTTGAACGGATGGCGGCGGACATCGCGAACGACAAACTTAAGGCGCGTCTGGATAACTATAGAGAAAAGATTCCTGTCAGAACTGCACTACGGGAAGTCTTATCAGATGACAAAATATCCAAGCTCCAGAGCACCGAAGACTTAAAGAAGGCACTTCTCGACGTTGACAGGCAACGGTTGCTCCGGAAGGAAGATCACGACATGCTTGTGGAAGCCTATGCCGATCGCAAAGAGGATCGTGGTAACCTTCGGGAGCACCTGCAGACAACGCTCGACTTACAGCGTGAGCAGGAACTCGATGCTCTGCGGCTTGATGTCGATCATGCTATGCAAATGAAGGCGATGGAGCACGATGCTGCGCTTGCTAAGTTGTCTCGGTCAGCCGATTCTGATGCTTGGAAAGATGAGGTAGAACGAGAAAAACAAGAACGAATGCACCATTGGGAACAAAAGCGGGAGAAACAACGTGCCAAGTGGCAGATTATCCACGAAGCCCGAAGCGAAAAACGTGATGAGTCGTGGAAGTCAATCCAGCACGAGGACAGGATTGAAGATATCCGAGGGGATCTTGAGCTAAGACGTGCTGAACGTCAACGAAAGTTGGACTTACTTCAAGCTGAGCTAGAGACACGTCTGGCGTCAGAAAGGCTGGAAGTTCAGAAAAGACAGAAGGAGTGGGAGCTTGAATTCAAGCAGCAAAAGTCGGCGAATCAAATAGAGCGACTGCAAAAAGTTCAGGAGATGAACGCGCGTTTTGCTGAACAGCAACAACGCATGCAGCTTGACCTCGAAACGTTGAAAGCAGACAGTTCGCACAAACGCGAACTGGAACGTATGCAGGCTATGGGTAGCATGAGTACCGAGGCCATGATTGCTACAGCCGGCGGCGACAATGCTGCGTTACTCGCTGACCTGAAAAAACATGAAGCAACCCAGGAACTTGCCAAGGTAGAGGCGTCCGCATCTCCTGATGCCGCATTGAACGAAGAGCGGCTGCGAATGTATGAAAAGATGAACGAAACGGAAAAGGCCAAGGCCGATGCTATTGCTGAAGCTTACAAGATGGCGATGCAAAGCCAGCAGACTAATGTTTCGACGATGATTGGGGGACTGGCTCAGGCCGCAACCGGTGGGCAACCGGCTGCTCCTCAGCCAGTGGCTGCTAAACCAGTTGCCCCCCAGTCGTCAGCCCCACCTCCCGCTGCTGTTTGGCATGTATCACTTAATGGAACCCAATCACCAGCGATGTCGCTCGAACAGGTTAATCAAGCGATTCAAACTGGTCAGGTCGTGCCATCAACGATGGTATGGAAGACCGGCATGAAGGAGTGGAAGACTGCAGATCAGGTTCAAGAAATTGCTGATTGTTTTGGCCCACCGCCAATGCCAAATGACGGCCCCCCGCCAATGCCTCCAGCCTAAGCTTTATCGTCGTTATCGCCATTGTTTTCGGTGATTCCAGGAAAACATCGATTCCATCAACATCACAGTAATTCTCATAGGTTAAAGCGATGGATCAGCAGGGGCCTGCGGCCACGCTATTCAATCTTGTCAACAAGCAGTTGGAGGGAACTGAAGATCTGCAGCAGATTGAGGACCTGGTTACCGCAGCTGCAGCTACAGGCAACATTCCTCAGGAAGATGTTGCTAACGTGATCGCTGAATTTCGCGCACAGTTCGCCACGCCACGCCTACTGGTTGACTGGGGCGAGTTGCCCCGAGTGGGGTATCAGGTCCGACCTGAATTCAGCCTGCTGTGCCCCGCGTATTCAGCACGTCCGGAGATCCAGATTAAGGTGGATCGCGACTTGGACCATGATGCGAATGATCTGCTGAGGCGTCCACAAATTGACGAGCCCGGCTTATGGACCTTTCATGTGCCCTTTCGTATGACCACCGAAGGCGATAACTGCCGGCCGGGGTATTATCTGTTGGATGTTGAGGTCACTTTTCGGGATGCACCTGCAGATGCCCCCAGATTTTATCGTTGCCGAATCAGGTTGCACGTCCCTGATTTGAATGATGATCAGGGAGGAGTGTTGGAAATAACGGGCGATGGACAATCGCTGGTCAACTTGCAGGGACAGAACCTCAAACAGTTCTCAAAAGTTGTTTTAAAGGGCGGCAATGACAGCGTCATCAATCTGCAAAACGCCATCGGTGGAGATGATGGAGAAGGTGAAGCTCCTCCAGTCGACGATAAATTGGCGACAACTTTCGAGTATAAGTTGAAGGTCAATACGGAAAAACAGTGCCGGCTGCCGACAGTGAGAACCACCACCGAAAGGCGAGCCTACTTGGATGCAGCAGGCTTGGTATTTGAGGATGGCCGTCGAGTCCTGATTTACACACGGCCAAGACTCACCTTTGGTCGAAGCCGCGATAATGATGTGGTGCTTCGGTTTCTTCCTCGCAGCTTAGAGAACGATAAGCATTCACGAAATTTGTCGCGAACACATTGCGTGGCCGAAATTGTTCCCGAGGGTATAGAGATTCGGGACGAGTCGCGGTCTGGCATCGAACTGAATTACTCGGTGGTCCGAGAGCGTGAGGTGGTGACAACGCATCACACGGGAGAGGTCACCCCCATTCAATTGGGTGTAACAGGCACTGTACCAATGCCGCTGACATTGGAAATGATGACGTTTGGCCCGAATCGTTACGCAGAGAAAGATGAACTCGAATTCTGGCACGAACTTTACAGCGAAATGGTTGGTGCTCGCAGTATCTCTCGCCTTGCCCGCGACGCTCTTTCGTTGCAATTAGATGCGGTTCGTTATGATCGGGTTGAGAATCTAAAAGACGAGGAGTCTTATGTCTTATTACTTCGAGAAGCTTTGATCGGTGGGTCACCCAATCAGGCTGCCATTGTTCTAACTGACCACAGCATCCCAGTGCAGGCAAGATTACTGCACTTGGACCGAACTTTTTGGATTGAACCAATCAGCGAATCAAGTTTGCCGCTGATCAACGGCAACCCTGTGCCGGTGCGTTCTCTCACACCACTATCTCCCGGTATGCAAATCCAATTCGGCGATGAGATAGCAACCTTTGATCGACCGGCCCAGCTTTACCTCGATTAGTTGCAGCGAAAGTCGACCAACATTCTGCTTTTCAAAACCCTTTTTCCTTACGTGTCATGCCTGATTACGAAGATAGCCTCGGCGACCAAAACACTTTCGATGGTGGGGGTCAAGAAAAAGACAACGTTTCACAGAGTCTCGGCGACGAGGTGACGTTTGGTGGCGATGCCGACTCTATCAATGAGGCGCTTGACGATGATATGGAAATCGTTGACTTGGCGGCCCGCTACACCACCGATGGTGTGCTCGGTAAAGGTGGCATGGGGGAGGTACTGCTAGCTACCGACACTAGGCTCAACCGGAAGGTTGCAATCAAGCGTATTCTAGGCAGCGGAGCCCGCAGTAAGACTGCCGTCAGTCGATTCCTGACTGAAGCCCAGTCCATTGCCGCGCTAAACCATCCCAACATTGTTCAGATTTATGACTACGGTCGTGATAAAGATGGGCCGTTCCTTATTATGGAGTATGTAGATGGTTGCAGCTTGCTCGAAAAATGCCATCAGGGACCAATTGAGCAAGTCGAAGCAATCGATTTGACGACACAGTTGTGCGATGCTCTTGCCAAGGCGCACGCGGCGAAGATCATACATCGCGACATAAAACCAGCCAATGTATTGATAAGCTCTGACGGCGTCTCAAAACTAACTGATTTCGGGCTGGCAAAGGAAGATGCTGCTGACAGCGGGCGAACGATGGCAGGTACGTTACTTGGGACGTTGGACTTCATGCCGCCGGAACAGAGGAAAGACTCCTCGCTGGCTGATGCACGCAGCGACTTGTGGAGTTTAGCCGCAACTTTTTATCAGATGTTAACAGGGAAGAGTCCCAAGGTTATTCGCCTTAACGACCTTCCAGTTTCTCTGCAGGACGTTCTTGGGAAGGCGCTTGAGGAAGATAAAGAGGCTCGTTTTCAAAGTGCCCTTGAGTTCCGCAATGCACTCGTCGACTGTAGAGAGGACGGTGAGCGGAACGTGTCTGATCTAGGTGAAGGTCAATGCTTGACATGTGGGACGAAGAATGAGGCCAGTCGTAAGTTCTGTCGAAAGTGTGCTAGTCCACTTGAAGTTGCCTGCGTGGCTTGTTCAGGCGTTATGCCGGTATGGGAGAACATTTGTGGTATCTGCGGAGCAAATCAGCAGAAGTTCTTACATGAACGTCGTGAGGAAATGGCTGCAGCGAAAACTGCTGCCGAGAACTGTGTTGTCAACCAGGAATATGCCGAGGCAATTCGTTTGGCAAAAGATCTTGCATTGGAACAGGATGTAAGACTCACGCATTTGAGAACTTGGTCAGCGCAATTTATTGCAGAGGTTGATAGTGAACGAGATCGGGAGTTAACGCGTGTACGTGATTTAATCTTAGAATCAGTTGCACACGAGGATGCGTATGATTACCCGGCAGCAATCAGGACCCTAGCCCAGATCCCTGAGGTTTTCCATTCAGAGACAGTTCCGGGACAAAAGAAATCGGTTGCCACTATTCTGGAGCGACTGCAGGGCAAACAATCCGAATGCGACAAGTTGGAAGTCCGTATTCGTGAGCAAGTCAAGTCGCGGCAACTTAATGACCTGTTGGCACTGGTGGAGCAGTTACTTGAATTGGTGCCGCATCGGGCTGACCTCGTGAATTTGAGGGAGCAGGTGGTTTCTCGAAACAGCAAGCTGCAGAAGGTGCGGACGAAATTATATCGAAGTGCGCAGGAGGCGTTTGAGTCACAGTCATATAAAAAATGTCTCTCGATTTTACAAAAGGTCGATCCTTATTTTGAGGATGAGGACGTTCGGAAGTTACGGGTCGAAGCCGAATGCAAGCTGGAAAGGTTGGGTGAACTTAGGGAGTACATTTCTTCGCGCGTTTCGATTAAGGATCTTGACGGACTGCTGGATTATGTTGAGGAGTGCTTAGCGCTTCGGAATAACGATGCCGGAATGCAGACATTGCGAGGGCAGTTGCTTGCGCGTTTGGAAAAACACGCAGAGAGAGTTGAGTCGGTTATGGCAACGGCACGTGCTCTTCGTTCACAGGTTAGATTTGATGATGCGGTTGAGGTCTTGGAAAGAATTCCTGAGGCTTTGCGCAGTGAGCGAGTTGAACACCTTGCCAGTGAATGCGGTTCGCTGGCGTACCAGCGGAACTTGGCGTTACTTGCTTTACGTTCGTCTCGGAAAACGGAAGATTACTCTAAGGGGATTCAAGAGTCGGCTGCGTACGAGTTGATGTTGACTAGTGCTGCTGATGTGCAAGACAAAGAGTTCATGGAACTACTTGAGCAGACCAAGGTCGGTCGGCAGATTCAGCGAGCCGCGGAAAACAAGGTGAAGGCAAAGCGTGCGACTAGAATCAAAATCACGCTGTTGTTTTCACTATTTGCTGCGGGGGGAGGGGCTTTTTTCTACAACGATTGGCAGCACGGATTACAGCGATCCCAAGAGGTGACCTCTGCTCTTAATGAAAAGCGATGGGATGACGCTCTTACGATAGATCCGAGTAATGTAAATGCGTTGGTCGGACGAGCAAATAACGAACTTGAACTTGCCGAGCCACGCCATGAATGGATACTCGAGGAAGTGAAACGCATCGAAGTATTGGCTCCCTCTCATCCTGCGATTAAACATATTAGGGGAGTTGTGTTTTCTCTAAAGGCAGTGAGAGCGTCAGATGCGGGTGAGATCGACATAGCAGAGCGGTGGCGTCGTGATTCTCAGAGATTCAAGACTGATGAAGCCCATCTGACTCTATTGGATAAATCACTTGCGCTTGCTTACGCGAAGCGTGCTGCAGTTGAAGTTGCGTCCGGGAAAGTCGCGGACGCTGGCAAAAGCGTCCGCCGCGCGAAAACGCTGGATTCACAAGTAAAGCTTGACAAAGCGGTGACGGTTGCCATGTCTGAATTGCGGGCAAACGAATTGATGGAAGTTTACGATGCCGATTTGAGCCACCTTAATCGGACTTCAGTTCTGGCTGCTTTACGTGAGTTAGAAGTATTAAGCCCCGAATCTAAGGTGTTGGGACAAATTAGTACCAGAATCCGATCGATGGACCTCGCAGCAGCCGAACTAGTCGTAAACGAACGGGTGGAAGAGTACCAAGAAGAATCGACTCCATCCCGCCGCGTGGCAGCGATATCGGCTTTGGAAAAGCTTGGCTCGTTGGGAGCAGAACCATCAGTCATCACCAAATATCGCGATGAAATCGAACAGATTACTGTTGCTTTGTTGGATAAGGAAGCACAGCAAGTAGTTAGAAACTACATCGAAGAACCTAGTGAAGAAAATTTGAATAGAGCTTTCGAAATGCTGTCTGAATTGGAGGGGGAATTGGGAGACTTAGCTCTTGTGAATGTTCTTATCTCGCAGATATCAACCACCTACGCGGATCATTTGGCTGGTTTGTCAATAAACGATGCCGTGACAAAGTTGCGGAACAGAAACACAAGGTTTTTAGATGCGAGTGTTTTGGATCCAGCGGTGCGACGCGTTCTTGCGAATCTGTTGGAGCGGTTTCGAAGCTCCCTGAGCGATGGGGACTACGAATCAGCATCGGATGACTACGACAGGATCATCGATATTGACGACTCATTGAGTGAATTGCTTTTGGTTGATTTAAAAAAAATCCCCTCTACAGATTTTGAAAAACTGCCTGGCGATATAGCTGCCAAGCTTTTGCCGTTTGGCGATTACTCTGGGCGGTTTGGGCTGCTTAAAGAGCAACTGACGACGGAACTTGGTGGAACGGTGCAGACACGCCAATCAGTAATCGATGGATTGGAATGGCTGAGAAGAAATCAAGGACGTGATGGCGGATGGAGTATGCGTGGTCCTTATGAGAACGGGGGTTTTACTGAGAACGCGTGTGCCGCCACAGCGATGGCACTTCTGGCTCTCTTAGGTGACGGGAATACCCATACCTCTGGTGAGTACCGAGAGGTTGTGGATTCGGGAGTCCGCTTTTTGCTAAGTTTGCAGGATCAAAGTGGCTTTATGGCGGGTAAGGCTCGCAGCCATGAAAAAATGTACGCCCAGGCTCAGGCGACACTCGCTCTTTGTGAACTCTACGGCATGACGAAGGACCCAAGGCTGCTTGCCCCTGCGCAGGGAGCCTTGGACTTTGCGATTAGGGCACAATCATCGTTAGGGGGTTGGCGTTATGAGCCGGCATTCGACTCTGATACTTCCGTCACCGGTTGGTATGTGATGGCTCTAGAAAGCGGTCGTATTGCCGGATTGAACGTTGATATGTCTAAACTTGAAAAAGTGAACAAGTACCTTGATTCAGCATCCTCGCGGGATGGTGCTACCTATGGATATCAGAAAGGAACTGCCCCGTCTCCCGCGATGACCGCGTCAGGGCTACTGTCTCGGCAGTACCTTGGCTGGAAGCGAGATCATCCACCGCTAGAGCGTGGCATTGAAAGTCTATTGCAGGACGCACCATTCAAGCTATCTGATAATGATGTGTACTATTGGTACCATGCAAGCAGAGCAATCTTTTCCTTTGGTGGACGCGCATGGCAGCAGTGGAACGATGATATGAGTATGGGGCTCCCTCAACTCCAAGTAACAGGGGGTGGTGAGGATGGCAGTTGGAAACCCGTCCAAGATCGTTGGGGTAAAAATAATGGCCGTCTTTATACGACATGCCTTTCGATTCTCTGTCTGGAAAGTTATTACCGCTATTTGCCGCGGCATTCAGCCGAATGGGCCGAAGATGGCAGGGTCTTGCCAAGGTTGAGTGTGGCCACTAATGAGCCATTGCCAGCGGTTGCACCTTTCGATGCATCCGAAGCAAAGAAGCATCAAGAAGTATGGGCGCGAGAACTGAATTTGGATGAGGTGACTATCGAAAACTCAATCGGGATGAAACTGTGCGTCATCCCGCCGGGTACATTCTCGATGGGCAGTGATACTGGGGCCGACAACGAGAAGCCGATGCATGAAGTAATTCTTACCAAGCCTTTTTTGCTGGGTATTCATGAGGTAACTCAGACTCAGTACGAGCGAGTGATGGGTACAAACCCGAGCAAGTTTAAGGGTGCAGGTAATCCCGTCGAGCAGGTGAGTTGGAATGATGCTGTGGATTTTTGTCGGAAGCTATCAGCTTTACCGACTGAGAAAGCGGCCGGTCGAGTCTATCGTTTGCCAACGGAGGCAGAGTGGGAGTACTCCTGTCGTGCTGGTACCACGACTAGGTACAGTTTTGGAGACGATATATCGGGTTTAATTGATTACGCTTGTTATGTTGTGAACTCTGGTGGCAAGACCCAACGAGTTGGCGGTAAAAAAACAAACGCCTGGGGGCTGCATGACATGCACGGCAACGTGTTTGAATGGTGTTCGGATTGGTATGGAGAACATCTTAAAGGCTCTGTGACGGATCCAACGGGTGCAGCCACCGGCTCGCGCCGCGTGGTCCATGGCGGTAGTTGGCCCTACTCCGCCGAGGCTTGCCAGTCTGCCTACCGCACGGGGGGGAACCCCTCGGGCCGCAGCAGCGGCAACGGCTTTCGCGTCGTTTGTATTCTGACGCAACTGCCTGCATTATCGCAGTCACTAGAAGGAAACAATGCGATACCAACTACAGTAGCTAGCACTAGTGATCCACTGCCAGCGGTTGCACCTTTCGACGCATCCGAAGCAAAGAAGCATCAAGAAGTATGGGCGAGAGAACTGAATTTGGATGAGGTGACTATCGAGAACTCAATTGGGATGAAACTGTGTGTCATTCCGCCGGGTACATTCTCGATGGGGAGTGACTCTGGGGCTGCCAAGGAAAAGCCAAGGCATAAAGTAACTCTCACCAAGCCATTTTTGCTGGGTGTATACGAGGTTACGCAGGGCCAATACAAGCAGGTGATGGGGAGTAATCCAAGCCATTCGCTTAACATTGGGGACCTATATCCAGTCAATCATTTAAGTTTTGGCGATGCCGTTCGATTTTGCCAACGCCTTTCGAATCTGCCGACTGAACGCGAGGCCGGGCGGTCTTACAGAATCCCAACTGAAGCGGAATGGGAATTTGCTTGTCGAGGGGGCACTGTCAGCACGTATAGTTTTGGTGATGATAAGGCTTTAGCATCGCGTTTCGCGGTTTTTTCCGGTCATGGGAGCAAACCAGTTGGTTCAAAACAGCCCAACTCCTTCGGGTTATACGATATGCACGGCAACGAATGGGAATGGTGTATCAATGTAGGCAAGTACAGTGAGAAAGCTGTTACCGATCCGAATGGGGATTCGTTGGAGAATAGAGAGATGCTTCGTGGTGGATGTATGCGGGGGGCTGTAGGATCTCACCGGAGGCACCAGCTACAAAAGGGATTTTCGAACGGCGACCAAGGTTTCCGGGTTTTGTGTATTGTTGGAGATCCGTAGCCTGTCGTTGGTTTTTACACTTCCAGCTGAATCGTTTAGCCAGTTCGGATGTTTATGTAAAACTCGAACAAGCGACTACGCTGATGGTCAAGAAGTATCAAGGCAATAGAGCGTTAATTCCGTAGCTTATCTGTAAGTTAATTAACGCCTTTAACGAGAAAGCTCCGATTCAGTTTGCCATTAGATGAAGCGACAAAGGACAGTTCATCATCGACCCGAACTGCCGGAAGACGGGACATCGTAAACGTGGCCCCCGTTACACCGCCCCGATCTAGATGACAGCGTCGCGGTGTGCCTGATATGATGGGCCGCGTGACAATTGGCCTTCTGAACTCTCCACACGCGTCCTCACCATGCCCCGCGACGACGACAAAAGCCTCGGCGACGACGCGACTCTGCAAGGGGGGAAGTCTAGCCCTGCAGACGAACGCAGTCTGGGCGATCGTTCTACGTTCGGTGGCGGCGAAGGATCCAGTCTGTCTGACCTCGGCGAGTTCGCAGACTTGCCTGATCACGATATGGAGATCGTGGATCTCAGCTCGCGGTACAAGATCGAGAAGAGTCTTGGCAAAGGTGGCATGGGGGAAGTGCTGCTGGCCACGGATACCAGGCTAGACCGTAAAGTCGCCATCAAACGCATTCGTGGTGATGCTGGATCCAGTAAAGCTGCTGTTGCGAGGTTCCTGACGGAAGCTAAATCCATTGCGGCACTGAGCCATAACAATGTGGTTCAAGTTTACGATTACGGGCGTGATCAGGAGGGTCCGTTCCTGATCATGGAATATGTTGCTGGTGGGTCACTGCTTGATCGCTGCAAGCAAGGACCAATCGAGCTTGAGGAAGCAGTTGAGCTAGCCTGCCAGCTATGTGATGGACTCGGCCGAGCCCATGACGCTGGAATCATTCACCGCGACATCAAGCCCGCGAACATTCTGCTCACCGATGATGGCGTTCCAAAACTCACCGACTTCGGTCTTGCGAAAGCCGAGTCACGTGATCACACGATGACGATGGCAGGCGCCGTGCTCGGTACGCTTGACTTCATGCCGCCGGAACAAAGGCAGGACGCATCTCTGGTTGATGCCCGCAGTGATCTGTGGAGTCTAGCAGCGACGCTGTACCAGATGGTGACAGGCGAAAGCCCAAAAGTTATCCGGCTGAAGAATGTACCAGCACAATTACAGAACCTGCTAGACAAAGCTCTGGAGGAATCAAAGGAAGATCGCTACCAATCTACCTCGGAACTCAAGGAGGCCCTACAACAATCTCTCCATGACGGAAACGTCGCAAGCGTTGAATTGGAGCAAGGTGTATGTCCCAGTTGCGGCACAAGGAACGAGGCTAGTCGCAAATTCTGTCGTAACACATCATGTGCAGCCTCACTGCAGGTGAAATGCTTGTCTTGCTCAGCAACCATCCCAGTCTGGGAGGGTGTCTGCGGCGAATGTGGCTCGATCCAAACGGATCTACTGGAACAACGTCGCGAGGAAATGGTAGCTCAGAGGGCTGAAGCCGAGACCTGCCTAGCCAGTCATGATTACAACCGTGCTACTGAGCTAGCCGTTGAAATTGGCAACGAAGCTGATCCACGCCTACAGCAGCTGAAAACTTGGAGCGATGAGTTTCCCGAAGAGGTCGAGTCCACCAAGCGAGCACAGGTTGAAAGTGCCAAGCAAGCCATTGCAGAAGCACTGTCGCATGAAAAAGCATACGACTACAGTTCCGGCATCAAAGCGTTTGCCCAGATTCCTGATTCGATTCTAGCGAGCCAAGATCTACCCGAGCTTGAAACTGCACGAGATGTGCTGGCACGCCTGCAAGAAAAGCAGGGTCATGCGGACACTCTCGAGGCCGAGATTAAAAGCAGGATTAAAGCCAGAAACCTCTCTGGCTTGCTTTTTCAAGTTGAAAGCTTGCTTGAATTACTCCCGGATCGTGCTGACTTACTGAAACTGCAACAGCAATTACAAAAGCGTGAGTCAGACCTTGAAAAGGCTAGGGTAAAAACGCTCGCAGCAGCCAAGGCATCCATGCAGCAGCATGACTATGCTGGAGTACTGTCGGTGATTGCTAAGCTTAATCCGGAGCAAGTTGATAATGAACTTGCTGAATTGCAGTCTTTAGCCAAGGCACGGGAGGCCCGGTGTCAGGAGCTGAGTCGTCAAATCCGTCAAGCGGTAAACGCAGAGCAATATGAAGGCTTGCTGGCCCTGATTGAGGAGTACCTTACTCTTAAGCCCAATGATACTGATGCTCTTAAGTCTCGAGACGAGTTAATTGCTCGTGAGCAGAAGGAGC
>JACLAC010006669.1_pt1 | contig 14979 bp, 6 predicted proteins | sample 8027881 | NCBI WGS metagenome assembly JACLAC01 (sample SAMN15725517, study PRJNA655200) | protist metagenome | isolation source: fluorescence activated cell sorting (FACS) single amplified genomes of... | place: Spain: Blaines Bay Microbial Observatory, Mediterranean Sea | collected 2016-01-19 | reverse complement strand
CCGCCTACCCATGCCCGAGGGGGAAATGGAGTGGCTCCGGGGACACGCCTTGCACAGATTGCGTCGAAGGGAAGTATGGGGATATACTGTCTCAAAATTCCATAGCAGGCTGCAAGACATGCCCAACAGGGCATTATTGCCCAGCGGGTTCGGATAAGGTTGCGTGCTACCAGGGCTCTTACCAGGACCAGGAAGCTCAGATACGGATAGACAGCTGTACTGATTGCGCCGAGGCCCAATACTGCCCCATGGGCACCGATAAACCGATCTCTTGCCCCGTGTACAACGGGCAAGGAAACAGCATGGTAACCGCTGGAAATTGCATGAAGTTCGAACCGTCATGAGTCAATGATATTAAAAAAAAACTAATTTTAATTGCTTTTGAAACAAGTAATACCTTGTACATGTACCTTACCTTATTTTGAACACTAATCGTCAAATATCGTTGATACAGGCAAAATGATTTCCTGTGGTTCTGTACCTGGTACGGTACCTGGTATTAATACCGTGTTTTTACCTGTACCTGGGGTACCGTACGGTATTTATACAGGTAAGTACCAGGTACCGGTACAAGACTGATAAGTAGCAGCGATGCTGCGGGTGTGGTGGAGAAGAATCTCATCAGCAGCCGCCATAAAAAAAACGTTATGTTTTAAGAAGCAAAAAAGTCGTATATGATAATATATATTAGTCCCTATGCTAAAACCAATCAATAAAACGTTGTTACACTTGTATTATCACCGACTGATACGATTATGTTCGCACTTGACAATTGTGATTTTGTGCAGTAATACAGATTTCGCAATTATTTTAGACGACGTAAACGTAACAGAACAGCCCGAGACGTCGTGTTTGCAGCAGAATTTTTGGACGTTCAACGACAGCATATGTCGGTGAATTGGTGCACGCCATTCATGAATCTGTTTGCAACATGGTTTCTTCTTTCGTGTTGTTCTGCGATGGGAATGGTAGACTACGTCCAACACCCCCAATGCATGCAAGAAATTGCGCAAGGGCTTGATGCAAAAGAATGCTTGGATTACGAAAAGAGTGAAATCGAACGAAAAATGAGGAAACAGCTTCTTCCAGAGTTTGCTGACGAAGAGGACGACGAAGGGCACGTCGAAAATTTTGCTATAAAGGCAGACCCTCTTGATATAGAAATTCCCGAAGACATGAAGAACACTCCGTCGCACATAGATGTCTTTTTTGCGTTACAGGTAAAAGAGAGGCTGCAGACAAAAGGGACCGAATTCGATGTACAGGGGTTGGACCCGGACTCATGGATTCGCGCGAGAGTGGTTTCTGCTATTGATGATCTAATAATGATCGAATTTGATTGCCTTTACTCACTGTCGCTGCCCATATGGGCAAGTGGAGAGACATTGTTCGAAATCGTTGAATTGTTCCAGGAAGGATTATTTAAGTGGTCGGATGATTCTCAAGTTCAGTTAGATGGGTTTGGTTTTAGGATAAATGATTACTGCGTTGGCCCCATTCGGTCACTAGTTCTTGGAGACATAGAATTTGAATTTCAAGACACTCTAGACGACAGGTGGATCGCAGGAAAGATTTTGGCAATGAGAGGGGACAAAGTAACGATTGACTACGCGTGCAGGGATATGAGCAATGGGCTCATCGAGTCTACGGTAGAAAATTTTGAGCAGTGGGTAATGCCTTTGGTAGAGGCATCACGATTCGTATGGCTACAGAAGCCTGGACACTCAAAATATGTTTTTCGAGAGAATCTATATGGGAATAGACCAAACGCATGCAAACATGACAGCACTACTACGCCTGCTGAGCGATATCAACCGTGGGTATACAGCCTACGAGAAAACTACAAGCTTCTACACACGAGAGAAACAAAGAATCGGCTGCAGCGTCAACGCGGGACGCCAAGTCTGAAAGATATAATTTTCGGTGGGCGAGACTGAGAGGCCCACCTCTCTCTGTTTTAGATTTGAAGATTTCCAAAACAAGGTTTAAAGCATTTTACTCGTAAACACAGTTTAAAACGAGAAAATTGGCTGTTATTTTAAGTAATTAAAATTAATGTACTGCGAACTGAAATCTAGATTTAGACATTCTAGGTTTACATTCCTTCATGAACTGCGAACTTATCTCTGCTCCTGAGATTTTACTAATCGATATACCCTCTTGTCACTTAGTCTTGACTATCATTCTAAGATGTTTTAGGTTTGTAAAATATCAATTAGATCAGTAAAAGAACGAAGGAAGAGTACGCCGTGTAGAGGTGCGAGTAATCTTGAAAACCTTGTGTACAAACGATATTATGCGTCTTGTGGGGTCTAAACTATCCCACATGATGAATTAAAAAAAAAAACACTCTCTCACACTCTTGCGCTTTTTGCTACTTCTTTTTCTGCATCAGGGATTGACCTAAATTCTCAAGAAAGTGATTGGCATCTTCCGAGGCGCTTTGTCGTCTATAATTGCCTTTTCTCCCCGATTGACATTGCCGCTCTTGCACATAACCCTTTCGTTTTCCAATAATATACGCTGTGGGGCCCAAATTTGCACTAGTAGCGCCTTTGCTTGGGAGTGCCACTTTGCCGGCATCTCCCTGCAGCCCATAACTTGACACTCCTGCACTTGGTCCAGGAACATCTACGGCAGGCGGCGTGGTGGAAGGAGGTGGAATTTGCGCTTCGTCGTCACTGCTACTCCCAGAGCTGCTACTGCTCTTGCTTGATCCCCCACCTTCGCCTTTCCCTTTCATCTCTTTTTTCTTCCGTTTGTTCCGCTTCTTCTCTTTCTTCTTCTCCTTTTTTAGTCGCTTCTTTTCCTTTTTCAGCTTCTTCTTTTCCTTCTTTCGCCTCTTCTTCTCTTTCTTGCTTTCTTTGTCCTGCTTGATGCTCTTTTCGGCGCTCCTTCCATTTTCGCTAATTTCAGCATACTGACGCTTGGCCATGCTGCTCGTAAAAGTGTCGCCCGACATCTTCATCCGCTTCGCCAGGCGCTGCTGAGAAATTAAAAACAGGGGGTCCTCGTGCACCGGCCGGGATTTCGAAACGCTGTTGTTGTCGGTACCCTTCCGCTTCAGTTGTGCTGTCGCCATGTTGTTAGAACTAAATTTGGAGTCGTCTACGCCAGCCGCCTTGCCCACAGTTTTGGAAGGTTCGAGTTTCTTTCCCATCAAAAATTCGTCTAAAAGCTTTCTCTCTTCGTCCGCCTGGTCAGTGGGCCCTCCCTTCGCAATCGATTCGGCATCACCCTTGTACATCCAGTTCAGGCCGCGCTGTCTACCGGATTTCTTTCCCTTCTTTCCCGCAGAAGCTTCGTGCATACGCTGCATGTCTAGCTGTTCCCTTTCCTCTTCTATCTGTTTTTTCAACTCTGCTATTTTTTTATCTTCCGCATTTTTCTGCTGCTCTTTCTCCCACACCTTCTTCACATTTTTCATATTTTTCGTATGCCATGACTTCTTTGCCAAAAACGCGAGTGCAGACATGGTTACCTAAAATGTATCAACAGTGTCTTCTCAGACTCTGCCCAAACCAAAACTTTTAATGCTGACGACTCAAAACCGATTAATCCCTAGTTTGAAGTGATCTTTCAGATTGTACCATCTCAGTTTAAAAAATGATATATTTGAGAAGTAATTCGATTGAACAACTTTTATTTGTCCAATCTGTTCATCTTTCGTTATAGTCGCCCAGCGATTTGTGTTCTTAGTTGTTCAATGATCGAACCTCCTCGTTCCTGCCTCATCTTCTCGCTTCTTCTTCTTCTTCTTCTTTTTTTAAAATTATTTTTATTTAGTCTATAAATAATATTATTTATTTCATCACAAAAAAAACAACAAACAACACAACAAAAAAACTTCTATTCTTCTTCGTTCCTCCTTCGTTCTTCTCGCGATTTTATATCATATTTTTCACATTCTTATTATTATTACATAGTACGGTACGAACGTACCAGTAATAGCAAAAGAGGAATAATTTCACCACCACAAAAAAAGGAACACTACAACTACGAGGACAGCAAGGGTCAAAAAATAATAAAACGATACGATGGGATGGGTGGTGTGACACGATGAGAAGAAGGAAAAAAATAAATAAATTTATAATAATAATTAGATGACTAGAATAATTAGTCTATTTGGACTAGACTATTACTACAGAAGTAGTACGTAGTAGTATTGAATAAAAAAATAAATAAAAAATAGACGACTACTAATAAATATAAATACTGTAATAAAAAAAATTATTATTTTTTATATTATAATATATTATTACTACTACTACTGTATTATTATTACAAATAAAAATAAATTTCTTATCCAACGATGAATAAATATCTTCCTTGTTGTTGGCGAAATAATTAATACAAACGAAGTAAGCGTTTATCAAGTATTTTGATAAGTTTTGAAATGGTATACTTTGTAACGGAATTGTAAGGAACCACTGCGCGAGCGTATAATTTTGTTGTTTTGTTGTTGTGAGTTTTGCAAATATGTCGACTCAAGGCATGCTGTTTTGTCCCCTTGACGGGACAATGTTGTTGGTGGACGGGGAGCCTACGGACAGTAACTTGTGTTTTACGTGCAGAACATGCCCGTATAAATATCCCGTCACAACGGAATTTAGTTTGCGAGCAAAATTAGAGAGGAAAAAAGTGGACGATGTCATGGGTGGTGCAGAAGCGTGGAAGAACGTCGACCAAACGGAAGCGTTGTGCCCGAAATGCGGCCACGTACGGGCCTATTTCATCGAGCTGCAGACTCGTTCGGCAGACGAGCCCAGTACTTTTTTTTACAAATGTGTCAAGTGCAGCTACGAGCATAGGTCCGGCTAGCGCAGTGTAATGGAATGGGACCACAGCAGCACTTGTACATACATGTATGATTCAGCACACATATCCCGTCTGAGTGATTATTAATTTTTGACCCGAAGTACACGTGTACGAATATTACATAATGTTTTTTACTATGTTTTAAAAAAAATGTTAACTAACTCAAAAAAAGAGATTTAATTTTTTAGTTTTTAAAATTTTATATAAAAAAGAAAACATTTACATATTCCTCCCCTCTCTTGTTTTTTTACAGCTTGCTCTTTTTCAAACCACCATGTTTCCTCAGAAAGTTCGAATGAAACACTTTTATACGTTCAATGACGGTTTGAATCTCATTTTCTTGGGGCAAGATTGTCGTGCGAAAGTGGAAAGTATTTGGCTCTTGCAAAAATCCACTTCCCGGCACGACAACAATCCCGGTGGCGTCCAGCAGTTCCATGCAGTAATACGCGTCTGCTGCTTTGCCCATTTCACTCGCTATTTTCATTGCGCCCTCTGGCAAAGTGATTTTAGGAAACGCATACATTGCCCCTTGTGACTCTTGGCAGGAGACTCCCTCTAAATCATTCAGCGCTTTTACCAACATCCCAGCCCGCCTTCGGAGTGATTCCAGAATGTTGTTTCTTTCAGAAACATATTGCTGGTAGGACTCGTCCGTTTCGGCCGGAGGGTTGACCATCAACCCGACGGAAAGTTGACCCACAAGATTGCTACATAGTGTAAGTGATGCAAGCTTGTATAGTTCTTCGCCCGCTTCATCGTGAATGTTGGTCAACTCCATGTACCCACCACGGCGACCGCATTCGCCTAGAAAACCTTTCGAAGTGGAATGATACGAAAAAAGTTCCAATTCACCAGATGGGATTTTCCCCTTAGATTCCATGGTTCGAAGAACTTTTTTGAAAGAATGGAATGGGTTCGAATCTTGCCATATGTTCTCCTGGTAGACCTCGTCTGCCATTAGCATTATGTTCTGATCGTGGCAGAAAGACACGATGCCTTCCATATCACTCCATGATAAGCATTGGCCAGTTGGGTTTCCAGGGTTGATAACGGCCATGGCCTTCACATTTATACCCTTGTCCCGTGCCTCCGTTACGGAGCGCATCAGCTCGTCTTGCTTTGTGCCCCAGCACGAATCTTCGTTCAGGAAATACCCGACCTGGGCCCCCCCAGTAAGAGTAATAGCAGCCGAATACAATGGGTACTGGGGGATGGGGATCATGATCCCGCAAGATTCGTCCGAAATTACCATGCTCAACGTGCGCTGGATGGCGGGGCTTGCACCGTCCGTCAAATAAATGGACTCTGGGTCCGACGGGAAACCGTCCCGTTTTTGCAAAAAATCACTCACTTCCTTGCGGACAACTTCAACCCCCTTGCTATGCGAGTACGCTCCAACCCCCCCTGGAATTTCACGGAGATAGTCGGATGCGCGACGGATGGCGTCAGATGGGAACAACTTGCCAACGTGCTCGTTCTGCAGTAGCTGGGGGCAGTTTACCAAGGAAAGGACTTGCCTCGGAAACGTCAAAGGCTCTTGCCCACACTCGTGAGGGTTTCCAATGTTGCACGAGACAATAGAGTCAAAGGGCAAACCTGACCCATTACCTTTGTCCAGCGCCTTCTTGTGCTCCAACGATCGCAAGACCAGCTCACCCCTCACTGCATACTGTGTACGCAACACGTTCTTGCTGATAGTAGAGCGCTGCAAAACTTTCTTATAAGAAGTCATAGTGCGCGAGTGCAGTTTGTTGACCAGCATTTGCAGTTGTTCTTCTGGTGTCAAACAAAAGGGTCACTAAACAATTCGTTTTACGCTTTCTTTTTGTCGGTACGTTAAAAAAATTACCTGTGGCTTTATTGCTCCTTTCGTTTCTGTTGCCCAAATCCATTAGATCGAATATATTTTGTTGTCTGATTGTCCATTCACGTGTCGTTTATATAGTCCATCGGTTGGTTCCTCACCTGGTTCGTGTTGTTTTATTATTATTTTGATATATTATTATTTTTTTTAGATGTTGAAGATACTATTCTCATTATTATTATTAATATTTCATATGGTACTCTTTGTTAATGTACTCAGAAGTAGTACCGTACCATTTCCTGGGGTTCCGCTGCTGCTGTACTCTACGGTAGTACAGAGGAATGATCTGAAACCTGGAATTAAAACCAACTAGAGTGCGTACAATATCGGTATTACGAGAGGAGTACCACCGGTAGAGACTACCGTACGAGGAGTCCACGTAGTGGTGTTACAAAGATTCGCTAAAAAAATAAAAATGATTTATTATTGTATTTTGTATTAATATTGGCACAGCATTAGTATTAATACACCAATACGACCACCAGCCACCAGTCACCTTCTAACTAATTAAAAAGAAGTGTACTTCGTAAAAGAGATGTTCTGAGTATTTTTAATTCCCTGCTGTGTTCTTTCTTGTATAATATTTATCACAACAACCTTGTTTTTTATTTCGATTATTATTTATTACGAAGGTTCTTTTTGTAAAAACATGCCGTACAGTCCGCCTACAATTAGTCTAAGAACAATATTTGTATTGTATATTATATTTTGATAGGAAGACGCTGGTTTTTTCATGGTTCTGCGCTGTACCTGTTCAGGTCTGCCCTTAATAGACTTTTGAGCATTGGTTCCTTTGCCTTGGATCGCGAGTTTTTTTTGTTACGTTTCATTCCCATCATTTTCACAATTTCTCTCTCCTCTTTATTGTCGCTGGCCATGTTAGGGTCGTGAAGTAGCTTGAAGCAACCGGTACCTAGACCTATTGGAGTTCCCATGATTATCCTTTCGCTGACGCCATCGATGGCATCCACTTTGCCATGAACGGCTGCGTCAAACAAATGGTCCGGTGTTTTTTCAAAAGAAGCAAGCATCAACACTGAGTCTTTCATCTTCGCAATACCCTCCCGAGTTATTCCTAGAACTTCGCCACGGTAGGTCATGGTGTCAGAGAGAAGCATCAGGTGCCTTGGGTCAATATCCAACCCATAACGACCGTATACATACGCGATCTCCATCTGAAGCACTACTCTGGCAGCCTCGATCCCAAGAACAGACAAAACCTCGATGACATCATTTGAGCGTGTTCTACACCCATCCACCCCAGGGGTACCCATGACTGCCAAAAGATCCGAGCCCTCGACTATCAGGTTGTAGCGCTCTTTTGCTGGCGCATCGTCCGATTCTAACTTGATAGTTTCCCGGATCTCTACGAGGCCTTCACCGTTCACACTCAACTTAGAATTTAACTTGATTTCCCGGTAAACTTCGGTGGCGTCGCTTACGTGCCCACGATGGTGCTCTGCAAGGTCGTCGCGGTTGTCCACAATATTGACTACCGCCCTGGAGACTGTGACAATTCCACTGATGATGACATTTCTGAGATTTTCTTTCAGGTTTGCCATTGCAAAAGTGATCGGCGGACCTAGCGAGTCCTTTCCACGTCGCGAAGTAGTGCTGGTTAGGGGCGTCTGATTGCGATCTGTCCAGTGGTTCCCGTTCTGCAGGTTCCCCTTGAATTTTTCAGTTTTTGGCCGCACAATAATTACATCTTTCCCCTCCGCAATGATATCGTACCGGCGGAGCAGTTTTAGCTTTGTATCACTGCATATTGCCCCTATGATCGAAACAATGTCAAGGTCAAGGCTCAGCCGCGATATAGACGCCAAATCCAGCTTAATGCGGACTTTGTGGTCGTCCCGCCACCACTCTTCTTCAATATACTCCGCTATATCCCCTAACTTGCTTTTTTCAACGCGGCCTTTCACTATTCGGGCCACTCGCTCGTCGTCATCTTTCTTTAACCGGGCCATAATTAGCGGTGTAGATATATTCTTTGAAGCGTTTATCAGTTCTTTGATGCGTGGCACCCCCAAGGTAACGTTCATGCTGGCTACCCCAGCGAAGTGAAAGGTCTTCAGAGTCATTTGTGTCCCTGGCTCCCCCAAACTCTGGGCCCCTATGGCCCCAACAGCCTCGCCAGCTTCGATCTTTGCTTCTTGGTACCTGAAAATGGACGCGTCTACAAACGCAGTAAGTTGGGACGTCGACATTCCAAAAACCCTTCTGTCCTTCTTCTCTACCTTTATAGAGTTCAATTTGTCCACCATACCTTTGCAGAAACTCCACATATCCGAAATGAAAGTCTGTGATAGCCTTTCGCACAACGGAATTCGGGACCCGCCAAAGCCGGCATTGTCAGATTCATTCGCGTTGACGTATGGCAGAAGCTTCCTGCGGACTATGTCAAGGGCACACGGTATATCGTCGAAGCAAGAGGTCCCAGTTTTGGATAGGCGCACGTCCCCAAGAATTTGCGACAGTATGCGTTCGAAATTTACGGGTTTTTTGTTGGACTCCATCAACACAGGGTTCATGCCGTCGTCACCATAATCGAACGCTATGACGTTGCCCTTGGAGTTTCGAACGGTACGATCGTACATGATAGACAGATCCTCCAAGGCCTTCATCAAACGTCTTGACATGTACCCCGTTTCAGCAGTTTTTACAGCCGTGTCAACGAGCCCTTCGCGTCCTGCCATTGTGTGAAAGAAAAATTCAGAGGCGCTCAAACCTGTATAGAAGCTGTTGGCCACAAACCCTTTTGCTTCCGCACCTCGTTCTTCTTTTGCAAAATGGGGCAACGAACGGGACAAAAATCCTTCAGGGGCTCGCGCGCCGTTTACCTGCTGCTGGCCTACTGCAGCAACCATTTGGCATATGTTCGAGGTACTTCCCTTACTTCCGCACGCAGACATAATGCGGGGCGCATTGCTCCATGGCAGTTCGTCCATGCAAATTTGACCGACCTTGTCTCTTACCCGAGCCAAAATACCGTTTATTTCACTTTCTAACGACTCTTCCATCGTGCACCCTGGTTGGAGATCTAACTTTCCGCTCTTGAAAAGGCTAATCTTTTCCTCGCATGTTGCGTAAGCCTTGTTGATGAGCACGTTTTTCTCATCCTCCAACCGCGTGGGAGGCACGACATCGTCTATTCCTATGGTGAACCCGTGATTCGTCAGCCACCGAGTGCACAGCTTTGTCATCCGATTCATGGCCTTCGAAGCTTCTCGGGGCCCGTGCTCTCGGAGCAACGCGTAAAAAATTCCTCGCCCAGACAAACAATTTTTGCCCAAATTGCCGCACACGAGATCACTGTTGTGAAACCAGATGTACCCTTCATTCGGGCACAAACACGGGTGCTCCGTTTCAGGACACGTTCTTTTGTCGGTAAAATTCCGTTCTTTCATTTGCAAGTTCACTCTTGCAGTCTTGTCTTTGTTGGGGCAAAGCAACAAGGAGAACACTTGCTTCCCCGTCCACAAGTGGACTGGCCAACATATTGCTGGGGGTGGAATATCTACAAAATCTTTCCCATCCCCAGCGCTACAAACTATACAGCACAGCTGGTCTCTGGTCAAAAATACGTTCTTCTGTGTCATCAAAAATGTGCTTGTAATAAAGTCTTGGGTCGCTGAAATAAGGGTCGCCCCATCTTTGGGGGTGCATATGTTTTGTGCCACCCCCATAAGGTGTTTCGCTTCTGCGCGCGCTTCTTCAGTTTGCGGTACGTGCACGTTCATTTCATCTCCATCGAAATCAGCGTTGTATGGCGTGCAGACGCACTCGTTGAAACGAAACGTACGACCCTTCACAATGTGAGCAGAATGGGCCATGATCGATACTTTATGAAGACTTGGCTGACGGTTGAATAACACAATGTCACCATCAATCAAGTGCCGTTCCACAATATCTCCGATCTGCAAGTTCTCCGCCATTTCATCCAACTCTCCATATTTCAAAAAGTAACTCACTCCGCTTCTGGTCCTGATGAAGTTTGCACCAGGGTACGCGAAGTGGCCATTTTCTACCGCCTTTCTAAGGCGGGCTATGTTGTATTTGTTGACTTTTTCGGGGTAAGTCAGCTTGATTGCGATTAGTTCGGGAATGCCAACTTCCGACACGGACAGATTAGGGTCCGGCGAAATAACGGTCCGGGCACTAAAATCTACGCGTTTTCCACTCAAATTCCCACGAAATCGCCCTTGCTTTCCTTTCAGCCGCTGGCACAATCCATATATTGGTTTGTACGACATGCTCATACCAGGAGGCAGTCCGGGTAGGTCACTATTGATGTATTGCGCCAATTCAACTTGCATATGGTCCCACTGTTCTGACAGCACTTTAAGAGTAGCCCCCTTACGCATCGTCATGTTCAAGGATTCGTTTATGTGGACTACCTCTGCCAACATGGTAGAAAGGTCATCCTCATTACTGGCTCCCGTGGAGCGGTTGACAACACTAGGGCGAATGCAGGCAGGTGGAACTGGGACGTTCGTAAAAAGCAGCCATTCGGGCCTGGACTTATCGCTGAGGTAGAGAAGCTCAAGGTCGCTGTCTAAAACTGCACTGAACAATTCATGCACCCTTAAAGGGGTCAAATCTTCGTGTTCTACTTTCTCTAGATGATGCTCAAGGTCTTTTGTCTTCGCCACGGCAGTCCGGAAAGAGTCCAGGTACGCCGTCCGCAAGTCTGCCAGCTTCGTTTTCCCCTTCTTGTACTTTTCGTGTACTATTTTCAACGTCTTCTGCCCAGTCATCCGCTTGACGCTTCCGTTCATTGAACCACAGTAGGGACATGCATGCGTCCTTTTACACTTATCAACGACCCACTTCCATGCGTCTTTCTTTGCTTTTGAATCTACACTCCAGTGGCTGTCCACCGTCCTCACTTTCTGCAAATGTTTTAGCCTATCTTCAGGAGACAACAAGACTCGGCTGCACTCCTTACAGATAGACTGCAGGATTTCAATACAGTGCTTAAAATAACCGATGTGAAAGCAAGGCAGCTGCAGCTGTATGTATCCGAAATGACCCGGGCAGTTCTGCAATTTTTTATGGCAAGTCTCGCACCTATGCTCTGGGTTTGATGGCTCTGGCCGGGACACTCCCAGCCTCTTATCTAGGACCCCAAGCGCTTTTGGATTTCGGGTTCCGATCTGATACAGTTCCCTCTGAACTACCTGTATTTCACTGGCACTAACGATGTCCCCTGCACTTAGCATATTGAAAGAAATCTTAGAAATACGCTTCGGCCCTTTTGTTTCTTTCACTAGCTGCGGGGGAAGCAGCACGCCCGTCGCGCTGTCTTTGTGGTCCATGTTGCCGACTCACGAAGGTTTCAACGCCTGCCGGACTGCTTTTGTTCAATCTAAACTATATTAAAGTAAACTATTTCCCTAATTCAACCTAACCCTTCTTCTCTGTCAGTTTGTTCCGATCTAGATGTCACCGTCTCATAATGAAAAATATACATTTGTTTATGTGCATTGTCGTTCAGCATAAATAAAATACAAAGTAATAATTTTTTTATCCGTATACGTATCTACTATTTTTTAATTATTTTACGGCGCTAATAATAATACAAGAATAAAAATAAAATAAATAAAAAAATATATTATTATTAATGTGTAAGCTAACAGCAGCAGTATTAAAAAACAAGAAAAGAAGAGAAGAATAAATAATAATCGCTTCTTTCTTCTTTTTTTATTATTAAACTCCATCCAACCACCACTGATTTTTTCTTCTTCTTCTTCTTCTTCTTCATCCCGTCCTACTGCATTCTCCTTCTTAATATCTTTTTCTCTTTGGACTCTTCCTTCTTTCCTCCCTCCTCAAGTAGCGAAATGAACGAAAAAAGAAAGAAAGAAAGTCCGAAGAAAGAAAAGGACCTCCCTCCTTCCTCCTCTACGCTCTGTTCTTATATTCCTCTACAGTTGGCTCTGTAGAATCGAATTTGCTTGACCACAAATATTAATAAAAATAGCGTGAGATGATTATCACAACTACGAGTAAATAACAAAGAAAGGTATGTAATGTAAATGGGTGGATGGAAGAAAGTTATACTCGTACTATACTTTTATAAAATTACACTACTGCCAACTACAGTATCAAAATGATAATTGAATCGAATAAAAAAAAAAAGGAGTGTTTTGTAGTCTTGTTGATAGAGGATATTGTTTATCACTGCCATGTACGTACAAAAAAAGGGAAAAATTTAGCATTTTTCTTTCATGTATATAATATACTAATAATCAAACGATAAGATGGCGATTTTTTGTCTCACCAATTTTTTTTATTGCTAGTGTTCTTATTGACATTTTACACGCTGTTCTCAGTATGGTACAACTTGTGCCTTGGGTACGAAACCGAGCCGTCCACTTTGTTAAGTTCTTCTCGGAATTTCTTGCATCTTCCATCCCTCTCTAATTTTCTTTCCTCGAGCAGTTGTACCCATTTTGCTTCCCGAGAAAGTGGGTAAAACAAATCCTTGGGTTTGGGCTCCTCCTCATCTGCCCCAGCATTCAGCGCGGGCGCGGCTTCTTCATCTGCTGCTTTTTCGGCATCGCCTTCAGTAGCATCGCCGCCGTCCATTTCCGCCGACCCTTCTTCTGTTTCGTCTGAATCGAAAAACGATTTGCACAGCTCTACAGTTGGCATTAACGGTTCTTCGTCCTCCACCGGCTCTTCATCACTGTCGGTGTCGCTCATGAGGTCCTCCTCGTTCGTGCCCAGGATTGGGCGTTCCTTCACATCCCAGAGAGTACGGTGGTCATCGTGGGAAGAAAGTGTCGAGAATCGGTGCTGGCTTACCGGACGATACACGCTGGAAACCATGGCCACGCCTTCGATGCTTCCAATTGAACTGCACCCTGCCCGTTCCACAATGGCCCTTCGCCGGGTTGCCGGAGGGTCGAACTTGACGTAGGCGGGTTTGAGTACGTACTCTGGGTCACTTTCTCTAGGCTCGGATGTATCCAAAAACACGCGCACTGTCGGGTCCGGCTTTAGCAACGTCTTTAAGGGCATTGGGTTTGCCTCAAGCCATGCTTCAAACCCTTTTGGCAACGGCACTACGGCCATCTCTTTGCCCTGCTCTTCTTCCTTTGTGTCCGCATCTTCGCTTTCGCCTTCCCCAGCAGGTTTGGGCGCGGACGGAACCTTTGCACTGACTCGAATCGGCTCCTCTTCTTCCGCGCCGGTTCGAAGCTGTCTATTTGCTTCCTTCGGCATGTAAATTGAAACCGCGGGATTCGGCATGGCATCGTAATTCAAAAGGCCAGCCTGGTTAGGGTGACGCAACGGGAGCGTTTCTAAATGGTCAAAGTCGCGGATACAATCCGCGTTGACCGGGTCAAAAATGCTGCCACCACTTGACGTTTTCTCTCCTCCGCCCGACGCAGAGTATTCATCGAACGCCACTAGATCTATCCGGCTGGCAAGGGCAAAGGCCTCCGCATCGCCCGCGGTGTTCTCATCATCCCCATCGTCTTGCCCCCCCTCCGAAATATTTGCCAAACGGTTGTCCCTCTCCACGAATGCCCGAGCGTCCGCCCTCGTGACAACCCCCGCGTGCCGAAGTTTATGCATTAGCATGTTGTAACGTTTCTTCACGCGCCGCCGTATCATTGTCGTGTTGACCGCACCAACGAAGCGCTGCAGCACCTCTTTTCGCATCAGCCAAACGTTGTTTGAGTAGATGTCGAACTGTGGGACTCTCTCTGGTCTTCCCAATAGGTAGGACATGCACTCGGCCCTTCCTAACATGTCGCCATCTCGCAGCGGGCCCTGGACTTGCGTGAAGTACCTTCGGCGGTCTTTCTCGCGATGGACTCGCAGCTTGGACTCCTGTGCGGCCGCGCGGGCCAGCAAGATGCGCTCGGTATCTTGTTTTTTTATGAGGACATTTCCAATACGCTCTCTTTGGGTTTGAAACTCTAAATCTTCTTCGCCCTTTGTCAAATCTCGGAACTCTTGAAGAAATACCATTTCCTTCAGCTGCCGCGTGCTCTGCTTCCCCCCGACACTATTCACCACAGAGGTAATGATTGACTCCGCGTCCGGGACCATACCTCCCGAATTTTGCTTTTTTAAAGCCTCCTGTTCTAGCCGGCGCTTTTCCCTCATTGCGCGCTGCTGCGTGACCGCTTTCTTCAGATCCTTTGGCTTCAGCTTCCCCACCTCTTGGGTGAGGACAAAGTTGACGGACGACATCGTCGAAAGGTCCCGCGGTATACGGATTCCATCTACTACGGTCTCTTCCGGGATATCGTGCTTGGAATCCTCCTTCGCCT